>SDBT01018166.1_pt1 | contig 11066 bp, 7 predicted proteins | sample 2277101 | NCBI WGS metagenome assembly SDBT01 (sample SAMN10404973, study PRJNA504765) | marine sediment metagenome | isolation source: marine sediment core GS10_PC15, 103 cmbsf | place: Arctic Ocean: Southern Knipovich Ridge | collected 2010 | reverse complement strand
CCGCAAGTGTGTAGCGTTTCAGACGGACAATGAACTGCGGGTCAAGGGTGGCATCCCGGGCCAGGCAGTCGGACTCTGGAGCCTCGCTCAACTGCCCGCGGGAGGGACGCTCTACATCCCCTGCCGCGGCAGGGCTTCTTACCGGGACTACTTCACGCCGGCTCCGAAGAAGCTGCGGCGCAAGCAGGGACACATCCTGTGTTTCGACATCACGGGCAAGGCCCAGTACAAGATCGGTGTCCCCGCGTCCCTGGCCACCGGTACCACCGCCTACGTGCGGAGGGCGGGCAAGGGCTACCTGGTCCTGCTCCGCCGGTTCTTCTCCCAGCCCTGGCGCGAGTATTGTGATGTGCCGATGAGCGACCGCTCGAGCGGCGGCGATGCCGTGCAGGCTTACAACGACGGGGGACAGTTCGGCGGTTTCGGCGAGATGGAGTACCACAGCCCGGCGCTGCGCGTGGGACGCGGCGCAGACTGCCTGGTGGACTCCTGCCTGACCATCGCAGGCATGGTGGATGGGAAGGCGTGGCCCCGCTGGAAGCGCTACTGGCTGGGCTGATCCGGCGGCTTCATCTCGAGCAGGACCCGTATGTCCTCGCGCCCGCCGGTGCGTTCAAATGCCTCCTCCCAGCGTTCCAGGGGGAACCGGCTCGTGATGAGTTCTTCTGTCTTTACCTTGCCCGAGGCAAGGTAATCCATGGCCTTCTCCCAGTTTCGCTTCCGCGAGCTGAACGAGAAATGGACCGTGGCTCCCTTGACGACAAGCTCGTCCCAGGGGACAGGTATCGTCGGCTTGCCCGTGATGCCGAGGACGACCATCCGCCCGGCCCGGCGCAGGAGCCTGGCTCCGAGGGTTACCGCGGGGGGCACCCCTGCTGCCTCGACTACCACGTCGGCGCCCATCCCTCCCGTGACCGACAGCACGCGCTGGAGGATGTCTTCCTGCTCGACGCTGGCTGTCTCCAGCCCGAGCCGGCTGGCGCAGGCAAGACGGTGGGAGACGTCCCGGTTCGTTCCGGCGACTATTACCCGGCCCGCTCCTTCCGCCCGCGCGACCTGCGCGGCCAGCAGGCCCACCGCGCCGGGGCCGAGGACGACGACGGTGTCGCCCTCCTCTACGGCGCAGCGGTCCTCCACCGCGTGAATGGCGACCGCGAGCGGCTCGGACAGGGCAGCCGCGGTGAACGGGACGCCGTCCGGGATCCTGTGTAGAAGATGGGCCGGCATCTTCACGTACTCGGCGAAGCAGCCGTCCATCTTGAAGCCGATGGCTTTCTTCCCGGGGCAGCCGTTCGGGAAGCCGGCCCGGCAGGCAGGGCAGGTGCCGCAGGCCCCGGGGTTGTTCTCCGAGACGACCGCGTCCCCTGGTTCGAAGCCGGTCACGCCCGCACCGGGGCGCTCCACTGTTCCCGAGAACTCGTGTCCCATCACCAGGGGCGGCTCATGCGGGAACTCATCGTGATAGACATGGATGTCGGAGCCGCAGATAGAGGCCGCTTCCACCCTGATGAGGACCTCCCCGGCCCCGGGCTCCGGCACGGGCACGTCCCTGATGCCCGCATTGCCCGGTCCCCGTTCCCACTTGACGAGCGCGCGCATTACACTACTCTCCCTCTATCGCCCGGGCTCCCTGGAGCCCTCTCTCATCCCCGTCGCCTTGCAGCCGCAGGGCCGGATCTCCCTGTTATCCCCGCCGCCGCGCGGCTGTCCGGATCGCTTCTGCTGCATCTTCCTCAGACGGGATGCAGTTCACTTCCAGGACGCGCGACACCGGCAGGGGGACGTCGGGGGCGTTTACGCAGACCGGGGGCGCATCGAGAAAGTCGAAGAAGCGTTCCTGGCACCCGCGGACTATCTTGCTTCCGATGGAGTTGCACTTCATCGCCTGCTCCACCGTCACCAGGACTCCCGTCTCCCGGAGCGAACGCCCGATGCACTCGTAGTCCAGCCCGGCGTCATCCACCGTCCGGAGGTCTATCACTTCCGCGCTGATACCCTCGCTCGTGAGGGCTTCAGCCGCCTCGCATGCCAGGATCACCCCGGCCCCGTACGTGACCACCGTCACGTCGCTGCCCGCCCGGAGGACCTTTGCTTTCCCGGGCCGGACCACGTGGTCCGGGTCCCCGTCCGGGATCATCCCGGTCCGGTTGTAGAACTCGTGGTGCTCGATCATCACGGTGGGGCTCTTCGCCTTCATGGCTGCATTGAAGAGCCCGATGTAGTCGAAGGGGGTCGTCGGCACCATGATGCGCCAGCCCGGGAACAGGGCGAAGAGGGCGGTGGGGTCCATACTGTGCTGGGCGCCGTAGCCCAGGCCGATCGCAACCCTGGTCCGGACCACCAGGGGGACAGAGGGTTTGCCGCCGTAGATGTGGGCGATCTGGCCGATCTGGTTGAAGAGCTGGTCTGCAGCGACGAGGGCGAAGCTGGTGAACATGATCTCGACGACCGGGTGGAGGCCGTTCAGTGCCGCCCCGCAGGCCAGGCCGCAGAAGCCGGCCTCGGAGATAGGGGTGTTGCGGATCCGCCCGGGGAACCTCTCCGGCAGGCCTTTCGTCGCCCCGTAGGCGCCTCCGCCGAAGTTGGCCACTTCCTCGCCCAGCACGAACACCCCCGGGTCCTTCTCGAGCCACCGGCCTGTCACCTCGGCGATGGCATCCGAGTACTTGATCTCGCGGCTGCAATCAACTTCCTCCGCCTCGACAAACGGACCTCTTGCCGCCAGGTCTTCGTCACGCAGACCGTCGGCCAGCGTGGCCGTATCCGGCAGCAGTGCCTGCGGGACCGTCAGCTTGCCCCCGGGCCCCGGCTGCGTGCACCGGCCGACGGCTTTCTGCAGGCAGCTTTCCGCCTGCTCCCGCAGGCGAGCCACTCCTTCGCCCGTGATGCGGCCCGTCCGCTTCAGCTGCCTGATGCAGTGCTCTATTGTGTCCCTCTTGCGCCAGCTTGCTTCTTCCTCCTTGTCGCGGTAGCCGTAGGCGCTCCCCGGGAGGTCGCCCGCGTGGTGGAAGTAGCGGTACACACTGGCCTCCACGTAACAGGGCAGCCAGCCTTCCTCGCGCTTCTCGAGGATCCCGTCAACGGCCAGTTTCACTGCAAGCGGGTCCATGCCGTCCACGAGAACGGCCGGCATCCCGTAGGCCGAGGCCGCCCGGCCGAGCTGCTCGATGGAGCAGGCCTCGCACACGTTGGTGGCGACGCCGTAACAGTTGTTCTCGATGAAGTAGATGACAGGAGCCTTCCACAGCGAGGCGAGGTTGGAAGCCTCGTGGGTCACGCCCTGGTAGACCGTGCCGTCTCCCAGGAAGCAGACCGTCACGTTGTCCTGTTCGCGGAAACGGTCGGCCCAGGCCACGCCCGCCGCGTGAGGCATTCCTCCGCCTACGATGGCGTTGGTCCCAGCGACCCCGGCCTCCGGGTTGTAGAGGTGCATGGAGCCGCCGCGCCCGCCGCTGCAGCCGTCTTTCAGTCCCATGATCTCGGCCAAGAGCACCCGGACCGCTTCTTCCATCTCCGGTGTGAGGTCTTGCTCCAGCGGGTCGAAGTCACCGCGGCCGATCCCGGGAGTGCAGGCGTTCAGCGTCTTCGCCAGGTAAAGGTGGTGGGCGCGGTGCGTCCCGACCACCCTGTCGCTTTTGCGGATGGCGGCCGCCACACCGGCCGCGGTGGCTTCCTGGCCCACGCTGGTGTGGACGGGCCCGTTGACCAGGCCTTTCCCCTTGAGTTCGAGCACGGTCTCCTCGAACCTGCGGATCAGGATGAGCTGCTGTAGCATCCAGAGAAGGGTGGCGGGAGGCGCCTGCTCCCAGTCGGCATCTTCCACCTCCGCCTTCAGTATGGGGGTGCAGGCCTCAAGAGGTGTCAGTCTCAATTCGGGCTTCCTTTCCAGCCGGGTCCGGCTGACGTGCAGGCTCAGGAGGCCGGGCGGTCATCCGGGCCCGACCACAGGCCGCGGTCTTCGGAGAAGGTCCAGCCGTCCGCCTCTATGCGGGCATCGATCATGGGCATCTTCCGCCCTATCATCTCCGTCGTCTCGCTCCAGGAGCGCATCCCGCTGATCCCGTCAAGGACCAGGACGTTCTGCAGGCCGCAGCAGGTGGCATACTTGAGCGACTCCTCGATGGAGAGGCCCCTGAGGAACGCGCTCAAGAGTCCCGCGATCGACGAGTCGCCCGCGCCGGTGGCGCTCGCCAGCTTGCTGACGGTAAAGGCCGGGGCCCACAGCTCCCGGTCCGACCAGTTGCCCGGGTCGCCCGGCCTGGCCATCCCCATGCGGTCGAAAGCCTCCCTGGGGCCGGTCTTCAGGTAGAAGCCGCGGTGGCCGGCCTTGAGCGATACCACCGCGGGGCCCATGCCGAGCACCTCGCCGGCGATCCGGGAGTAATCCTCCGGGGCGAGGTAGTCGATCAGGTCGGCGTTGTCGTGCCTGGCCTTCATCGCAAGGAATGCTTGCGGGTCCAGCATGAAGAAAGTCTCTTCTACCGACGGCAGGAAGAGGTCTATATAGGGCAGGGTCTTTTCCAAAATGCTGCGCCAGTCGGCCTTGCCGGAAGCCGACCCGGGGTCGGGGAGTGTCATATCGCAACTGGTCGTCGCGCCCGCCTCCTTTGCCATCCGGAAGGCCTGCTGGAGTTCAGAGCCCCCGCCCGTGAACATGCGCTGCATCAGCGGGGGGTAGCCAAAATGGAAATGGCGGCACTTCGATATCAGTTCCGGGTCGAGGTCCCGGGATGAGAATTCGTTGTTGGTTCCCGGGTTATGCAGGAAGATCCGGTCTATCCGCGGGGGGGCCACGGCGATGGTATAGGAGCTGGCGGCACCCCTGGCGATATGGATCCCGTCGGCATTACCCTCGTTGCGCAGCATGTCTATCGTCATCCGGCCCAGCTGGTCGTCACCCACCCGGGCACAGAAGCAGACGCTGCTGCCCAGCACCTTCATCGCGATGCCGGTGTTGGAGACAGGGCCCCCGGTGCTGATCTTTGCATTCCCGACGTTCACCAGCTTCCCCGGGGCCATTATGTCGCTGATATCTGCGGCGCCGGTATCGGGGAACTCCGGGATGATGTCGATACACAGGTGGCCTGCGGCCATGATGTCGAACTGGCTGGACATGCGTGCATCTCTCCCGTGACAGGTGCTGTTTCCTTCGAACACTGCCCCGCGCCGGTGTCCGGCGCGAGCAACTCAGGTGCTCGGATTATTACACCGCAGCTGCATGCAGTCAAGAGGGTGCCGTCCGGATGGGCGCGCGCAGGAGGGCGGGGCACGGTCCAGCGCGGGCTGGTGCCGGCTTGCAGGCACCCCGCGTTGCTGTTTCTTTTAGGGTTGCCAGAGTCCGGGCGCTCCGCTAGTATGTCGACAGCGTGCAGGATCCGGGAGGAGACGCGGCATGGAAAGGGCGAAGCCGATCACCATAGAAGGGACTGGCTGCGCTTTTGAAGAAGAGAAGCTCATAAGGCCCTTCGGGTTCAAGGGCGCCTGCCTCACCGGGTTGTGGCAGACCGTCTGCTCGCTACGCAGCACATCCGGGAAACTCGGGCTGGGGCTCTCCACCCAGAGCGTGCTGTGGTCCGATGCCGCGGTGTTTGCCTCCCACCCGGAGGAAGAAGGCAACGCCCTGATGTTCGCTATCCAGGAGCACGCGCTCGAATCGTTGAAGAACGTGCGTTTCACGGGCCCCGTGCAGCTCCTCGAGAGCATCCTGCCCGCAGCGCACGAGTTCGGCAAGAAAGTGACGGGCCGCTCGGACCTGAGGCTGACCTTCACCCTCAACTCGCTTGTCGGGGTGGATAACGCCGCATGGATGCTCTACGCGCTGGAGAACGGCCTGCAGGATTTTGACAGCTTTGTGCCGCAGGAATACCGCAACGCGCTGCCCGCGCGTCACGGGCTCCTTGCCTCGATCCCGTTGATGGCCTACGGAATACCCCTGGAAGAGATAGTATCGGCTGTCAGGGAGGGGTACTTCTTCCTCAAGATAAAGATAGGCTCCGACCCGGACGGCGATGGTGATCTCGACAAGATGCTGGAGTGGGACAAGAAGCGCCTGGGGGAGATACACGCGGCCGTCGGTACCACGGAAGTGGAGTATACCGACAGCGGGAAGATACCCTACTACCTGGATGCCAACGGACGCTACCGCAGCAAGGCCCGGCTGCAGGGGCTGCTGGACCACGCAAGAAGAATAGGCGCATTCGAGCAGATCATGCTCGTAGAGGAGCCGTTCCCCGAGGAGATGGAGGAAGACGTCAGCGACCTGGGGGTCCGTATCGCCGCCGACGAGAGCGCGCACTCCGGTCACGACGCACTGAAGAGGATACAGATGGGTTACCGGGCCATAGCGCTGAAGCCCATTGCAAAGACACTCAGTATGAGCCTGAAGATAGCCCGCCTTGCCGCGGGAGAAGGTATTCCCTGCTTCTGCGCGGACCTCACCGTGAACCCCATCCTGGTGGACTGGAACAAGAACGTGGCAGCCCGCCTGGAGCCGCTCCCGGGGATGAAGATCGGGGTGCTCGAGACCAACGGGCATCAGAACTACCGGCGCTGGAAGGAGATGTCGGACTTTCACCCGTGTGCCGGCGCCCGGTGGACAGGCAGCAAGAACGGGCTTTTTCACCTGGACGAGGGTTTCTATCAGCGCAGCGGCGGGATACTGGAAGTTCCGGAGCACTACAGGGACCTGCTCGCGCCTGCTTCCCGGTGACCGGCTGCGGGATCTTGTGCTACAATGCGCGGCGGTAACTGCAGCTGCCCACGCGACCGCTGGGGAAAAGACTGCTGCGTGTCATAGGTCGGAGGAAGTCGAGAGACACGATGGAAAGACCCGTCAACTTCGCCGTTATCGGCTGCGGGATGCTGGCGTTCGACCAGCACATCCCCAACATCGCACGTTCATCGAAGACCGTCCTCCACACCTGCTGCGATCTCTCCGAGGCCGCGCTGGAAAGGTGCCGTGAGACTTACGGGGCGCTTCGCGTCACCCGCGACTTCAACGAGGCGATCGCGGACCCCGGGGTGGAGGCCGTGTGCCTTGCCACTACCGAGAAGCTCCGCCTGCCGGTCATAGCGGCGGCGGCTGAAGCGGGGAAGCCGGTGTATTGCGAGAAGCCGATCGCCGGCTCGTTCGAAGAGATGCGCGAGGTGCAGCACGTTGTAAGCGAGAGCGGCATCCCGTTCTGTGCGGGCCACAACCGCCGCAGCTCCCCGGCCATGCTGGATGCACATCGTATCTTCCGGGCCCATATGGAGCACCCCGGGCCGTGCCCGTGGCGGTTTGAGCGGGAGGGACAGGACCGTCCCGGCATCGAAGACGACGGGAAGGCCGCCATGTCGGTCAGGGTGAACGACGACTGGTACAGCTGGAAGGCGTGGGTCTTCGACCCCGGGCAGGCCGCCTACGGGCCCATGCTCTTCGAGATGACTCATTTCACCGACCTCTGCAACTGGTTCCTGGGCGGCAAGCCGTCGGAAGTGACTGCTGTGGACTGCGGCATGCTGAACCACGGTATCATCATCAGGTACGCGGGGGGCGAGATAGCGACCCTGCTGATGTGTGCGAACGGGACGTTCGGCTATCCCAAGGAGCTGTACGAGATGTTCGGAAACGGCGGGGCGGTCATCGTGGACCACATGCTCGAGGTGAGGACCGCAGGGATCGAAGGCGCTCCCGCCCTTGTAACCTATCCCATGATCTCCGATCGCCATCCGGACACCGGCCGCGAAGGAGGCGTCCCGGGCTGGCTGGCGAAGAAACGCGCTGCCTGCGAGGAAGCCGCGGCGGCGGGAGACCCCGGCCTCATCTTCACCGCGGAGCCGGATAAGGGTCACGCGGCTGCCATGGACCGCTTTGCCGGAGAGATCAGGGGCGGAGGCCCTCCCGTCTGTGGCATAGACGATGCCGTCCTGGCCACCCGGGTCGCATTCGCCGCCGTCAAGTCCGCCCGCGAGAAGAGGACTGTGAAGATGGAGGAGGTCTGAGCCCGCGGCGCCGGTGCCCGGCCGCCTGCAGACTCGTGGGGGTCTGCAGAGAATCGAACTGGTTGTCAGTCGAAGTCGCCTTGCGTGAGAGGAGAATCGGACAGTGGTAAGAGTGGCCATCGTGGGGACCGGCAATTGGGCGGCTACGCATGCGAAAGAGTACTCTCGCATGCCCGACGTGAAGCTGGTCGCATGCTGTGATCCGGTCGAGGAGAAGGCGCGCACGTTCGCCGGACGGTTCGGGTTCGGGAAATACTACTGCGATCTCAACGAGATGCTTGATGCCGAGAGATTTGACGCTGCCAGTGTCGTCACCAGCGACGCGTACCATGTCCCGGTCTCCCTCGAGCTCATAAGGCGCGGGATCCACGTGTTGTGCGAAAAGCCGATTGCAGGCAACGCCCGGGATGCGCGCAGGGTGGCCCGTGCCGTGCGAAAGGCTGGCCTCACGAACATGGTGAACCTCTGGCCCCTGCGTACAGCGGCCGCACGCCGGGCCAGGAAGATGGTCGAAGCCGGGACATTCGGCTCTATCCGGCATTTCGAATGCAGCTACCTGCAGGATTGGCTGGCGCACGACCGCTGGGGGGACTGGCGGGATACGCCGGCTCTATTATGGAGGCTCTCTAAGAACCATGGCAGTGCGGGTGTGATGGGCGACCTGGGCTCCCACGCGATGGCACTCATCTCCTTCACCATCGGTGACTGCACCGAGGTCTCCTGCAAGCTGAAGACGTTCCCCAAGGGGGTCAGGAGCCCCTTCAAGGGCTACACGCTGGATGCGAATGACTCCGCAGTGTTGAGCATGGGCCTGCGAGGCGGTGCCGTGGGCACGCTTCACATGAGCCGCTGGGCTATGGGCCAGGCCAACAGCGTGCGGTTGCGGGCGTACGGCACCAGAGGTGCGTTCGAGATCGACCTGGATCGCAGCACCGAAAAGCTCAGGGTCTGCACTCTCAAGGGGCTGGCCGCCGGGGGCTCGAGAGGCGACGGGTGGAAGACGATTCGATGCGGGCGAAGCGTGGACCTCTACCGCGAGTTCATAAAGGCAGCCCGGGCCTGGCGGCCGGTGATGCCGGATTTCGACTTCGCGGCACGGGTACAGCAGATACTGGACTCGTCCTTCGAATCCGACGCGAAGGGATGCACTGTCAGGGTGCGATAGCCGGTATGGGGGGTCGGGAAGAGCGAGAGGGAGGGGGAGGATATGGCGGGCAGGATAAAGGTCCTCATATGGAACGAGAACTACCACGAGACGCATAACGACTACGTTCGCAAGGTCTATCCTGAAGGTATTCACGGGCAGCTGAAGAAGAAGCTGGAAGGCGAAAAGGACTTCAGTGTCTCCACGGCGACGCTGGATGATGTCCCCGATCACGGCCTGACGCAGGAAGTGCTGGACGGGACTGACGTGCTCATCTGGTGGGGCCATGTGAAGCACGAGGACGTCGCGGACGAGGCCGTAGAACGCGTCCACAAGCGCATCCTCTCCGGGATGGGCCTTATCTGCCTGCACTCGGCGCACTTCTCGAAGATATTCAGGCGGCTGATGGGTACGCGCTGTATGCTCCGGTGGCGCGAGGACTCCAACCACGAGCGCCTCTGGGTGGTGGAGCCGTACCACCCCATCGCCCGCGGGCTGGGAGCGTATTTCGAGATACCGTCCACGGAGATGTACGGGGAGCATTTTGACATCCCGAAGCCGGACGACATCGTCTTCATCAGCTGGTTTGCGGGCGGTGAGGTCTTCCGGAGCGGCATCACCTATACAAGGGGGCGGGGAAAGATCTTCTACTTCCGGCCGGGGCACGAGGCTAACCCTGTCTACTACAACGACGATTGTATCACGGTCATAAAGAATGCTGTGCGGTGGGCGCGTTTCGACGGGAACACCTCCACCCTTGAAGGGACCGGGCAGGTCAAGCCACTTGAAAACATCAAGATAAAGACGCCGAAAGAAGCCGAGATGGACCACCCCGACTGGAGCGGCTACTGAGCCGGCGGAGGCCGCCGGGATTGACCATGGTCCGGGACGGCGGTGCGATACGGGGTAAGCGAGATAGGAGCATAGCCGCGTGAGCAAGAACATGGGACAAGAAACACTGCATGTGATCAACGCCACTCACTGGGACCGCGAGTGGCTCCTGCCTTTTGAACTTCTCAGGATGAAACTGGTCGAATACACGGACAGGCTGCTCGAGCTGATGAGCGGGGAGAACGGTCTCAAGTACTATCACTTTGATGCGCAGTCGGTGTGCGTGGAAGACTATCTCCGGATACGGCCGGAGAAAAGGGATGCCTTCAGCCGGCTGGTACGCGAGGGCAGGATCCTCATCGGTCCGTGGTACAGCCTGCCGGATATGCCCCTTGTCAGCGGGGAGAGCATCATCCGCAATCTCCTGACCGGGGTACGGTTTTGCATGTCGCTGGGCAAGGTCATGGATGTGGGCTACACGCCATGTTCCAACGGCCAGGTCTCGCAGCTTCCAAACATCTATGCGGGTTTCAATATTGATTCGGCAGTAATATACAAGGGCCTGAACCGGGACAGCATGCCGAAGGAGTTCATGTGGGCCTCGCCTGAAGGGACGCCCCTCTTCACCATCCAGATGGCTGACTGCTACGGGCGGGGCAATTTCTACTGCCTCCTCTACCACGAAGTCATATGCGGTATCATCCATGATACCCCTGACAACAACTGGGAATACGAACTGAAGGAGGACAAGCTCCCCTTCAGGCTCGACAGGCCCGGCTATGGCAGCCCGTATCGGTACGCGGCCTTGAGGGACGAAGAGTCCTTTCACGAGAGGCATCTCGAGCCCTACCTGGCCAAGCTCCGGGAACAGGCGTCGAGAGGTTCTGCTTCTTCACATCATCTTGTCTTTAACGGCATGGACCATACCCCGCCGCTTCCAGCTACGGGGAAACTGGTGGCTGAAGCGGGCAAGTGCTTCCCGGGGCTGGCGGTCGTGGAAAGCTCACTCCCCGATGCCGTGGCCGCGATACGTGGGGACATAGACGAGAAGAGTTTGCCGGTCCGCCGGGGCGAGCTCAGGGAGACGAAGGCCGGCCCGGATGACCGT
>SDBT01018165.1_pt1 | contig 11066 bp, 7 predicted proteins | sample 2277101 | NCBI WGS metagenome assembly SDBT01 (sample SAMN10404973, study PRJNA504765) | marine sediment metagenome | isolation source: marine sediment core GS10_PC15, 103 cmbsf | place: Arctic Ocean: Southern Knipovich Ridge | collected 2010 | reverse complement strand
ATCTAAGCTGGCACCTCCTCCTATTTCTAATCTTGGACCTCTTACATTGAGTTGAACAATCCAAGCTGCTACCTTACTACGCATCCATAAACCTTCGTGGCGGTCTCCAATATCAGCGGTATCTCCAGTTATATTAAGTGGGGCCAACATATCACTTATTGTCCCTATCCCCACCCTGCCAGAAGACAAAACAGTAACCGCCTCTGTCGGCGTATCTCCATCATTGCCGTCATTGACACTGATAACAAACTTACCCTTTTCATCGTCAGCAGCTCCGTCGTGAGATACTTCTATGCGGGCCAAGGTGGTTTCTTCTGTGCCGTCCTGCTCGCCTTTGAAGTTGATACGGGACTCACGCCCGCCGTCGCTGTTTTCCTCTGTGGAGTTGTGCAGGGTTAAGTATGGGGCAGTGCTTGTCATTTCGAGCAGGGTTTCGGGGACGGTTTCATTGAAGCCAATGTTTTTATTTACCAGTATTCTTATTGCATCGCCTGGAAATACCCCGCCAGCACCCTTTACAACTATAGGCTGGTTACTTGACGCATCCTCGAAAGCAAATGTTGTAGCACTGACAAGCCACGTCATTTTCGCCCCATCAGACCCTTCCATCAGAAACGGCCTAAACCCTCCAGCTTCGGCTACAACATGAAGACGTCTTGCAGGAGATGGGCTTGCCGTTCCTACCCCCACGTTATGATTCACCACATCCACGACCAGCGTGGCTGTGTCTACGGTGAGGCCGTTATCAATAACTACATTTGCTCCGCCAGTACTAAGGTTAATGGTATCGTCATCGCTGGTAGTGAGAACTATCCCATCGGAAAGAGATATGCTTTCCCCTCCTGTAACATTTGATAAAGTTAAAGCTCCACTAATTGTTGTAATTGCATTGCCATCAATGCTCACATTGTCAACCAGAAGGCTTCCGAACGTGCCCAAGCCGGTAGTAGTCAGGTTAAACGTACCGTTGGTTATGTTCGTGGATTCAGCGTCGAGGTTGACGTAGCGGGCGTCGTGGTCGGAATTAGTGGCCGAGGGCATGTCGGGCAGAGTAACGTGATTTGGTATTGGGTGGGTTTGCATTTATTTCACCGGCTCAATAAATAACACTTCTGCTTTGGCGTCATCTCTGGCATCAGAAAGTATATCCTGAAGCCACTGCCGTCTTGCAAAATCCTCTGGCTTTAATCTGCGCAACTGAGGGAATGCTTCCAGTTCGCGCTTGATGAATCTAATATAGGTATCATTTAAGAAATTGTGCTGTTCGGCGTTTAGCTTTACATCGCCAAGAGTAGCACTCAGGCCATTGATAGATATATTGCTATCTTCAAACAACTTGAAATCTTTGCCGAGTCCATTACGGACACGGCGAAACGCCTTCTCGGACGCCTTGCTCATTCTGCCTGCCGTCTTCCGAGTCATACGAGACATACCCATTTCTTCCTTGAGTCTGTCAGTTCTGTCCAGATCGTCGTTTTCTGCCGACCACAGGACTTCTTCTTTGCGAAACGGAACAAGGTCGGCAAAGTCTTGGGCATACATTTCCTGTGCCTTGTCGTTTACCATCAGTTCATATTCCTTGCGGGCCGACGGTTCGTATGTCTGTACGCCTGCACCAAGAAAACCAAGACCGATAGTGCTTACGCCCTTTTCAAGAGCATCTGCGTAAGTATTCCCCTCTGATTCATACTCGCTAAAAATCTTCTCTTTGACATCTTGTAGATAAAGAGGAATAAACTTGTTCCTTATTACCTTAGCCAAAACCTTTGGGTCGTCAATATCTTCGCCTTCAAACGTAGAGCCAACAACCTTATCTATGGCAAGCGACCACAGTGGGTTTAGTTTGCCGGTGGCATATCTTTGAGCAATATCGGTAGCCATCGCATCCTTGACTAAACCAGTAGCGGTGTCTTTGGTTTTACCTGTGACAAGTCTCGCGGCCAAAACCTGAATCTGCATATCGCCGCCCATAATATCAAATCTCGTATTCCCGCCCCTTTCTTTGATTTTCAAGAAGTCTGCGCTTACGGGATTTGTCTCTACTTCAAATCCGTTCTGTGAAGCGTAATGGGCAAGTCTTTCATATCTTCGCCATCGAAGAAGCGTATCGTTTGCCAATAGCCTTCTCATTGCATTAGGTGTATCTTTGCCAAACATTAACTGTGCAGATACCCTATGTCTGTTCCACTTTGATGCAGAAAATCGCGGAGCAAACAGGATATTCTTGGCAGTTTCAGCCATCCCCTTCATGGCCTTATTGGCATCTGCTATATTATCTATGTCTGCCCTGCCAGTCATGTTATTGACGTAAGTAGCCCACTTGGCAACAAGGTCATCATCGCTTGCCCTGCCGGTATGTTCAAGAATCTTTAGCCCTTCGTCAAACCAGTCCAGCCGAATCTGATTCAGACCAGAAACATAACCTCTTTCAAATCCCTTTACAATTCTGCCAAGGAAAGGAACCTTATGTAGCCACTCGGCCATAAAAACTTCTTCTCTGCCTAACAGTCTTGCCCCGTCATCAAACCTGCCAAGAAATAATCCATGGTCTATGCCTACTTTGCCTGCCTTGCTAAACCGAAAAGCATCGTCCATGTGCTGTGCATATTTTGGCGAAACTAAAGAACGTGCCGCTACGGCAAAAGACCTGATTGCATCTTTGGGCCGTGTCCATGCCCGGAAATTGCCTTGCCTTAAAAGAAACGATAACTCTCCGGTAGTCATTGCGGTTCGAGATGTTGCAGCCAGACCCTTCAATACCTTGCTTCCAACGGCAGCAGCCTTACCAGCCGCCCCAATTTCTTTGGCTGTAAACTTAGTAAGAGCGTTAGCGAAATCGTGGCCTAAAACATCTCGCAACAACTCTACTTCCCCAACAGTCAACAGTTCGCCATATTCATAGAGTTTTGCAAGGGCTTCATGGGCATTAGCCTGAGTATAAATCTTGCCTGCAAAATCGTGGTTGGCTATTGTCTTGTTCAGTGTAGTTAAGTCATCAGCGGCCTTTGTAGATACTTCCAGAAATGGCTTAAACGCCTTCTCTGCTTTTTCTGTTCTACCGGCAGCCCTCATTCTTGCGGCCATGCCGGGACCATACTCCCCCGTCTTGTCTGCGTTTCTTTGGATAGCGTGCATTCTGGCAGCGCCCTGCCTTCTCGCAGCGGTTATGGTTTCTTTTTTCGTAAGTCTTGCATCGCCCGATTGCTTAATGTATTCATACGTCCTGCGAAACGCATCATCTATTTCTTGTTGGGGCGGTTTCGTTCCCAATTTTCCTACTCGCCTGTACCGTACAGCATCGTCAATAGCCGCCAGTTCATCGTCTGGCATTTGGCCAAGCAGTGTCTTGACACCTCTCTTCTTTGCAATGTCAGCACCGGCATCAAACGCCTTCCCAGTTAATTTGGCGATTCCTTTTCTCGCTACTGTACTGACTGCCTTAGTAACATTGGCCTCAATTATCAGTTCACCGATAACATCATATACCCATTCGTCTTCTTCTCTGATAGGTAAGATGTCGCCAACGGCACTACCAATGCCCGGCAGTGTGCTTTCGGGCGTGGCTGGTTTCGTTAGGATAGACGGTATTTTCTTTATCTGCTCTCGCTGCTTGCCGGCTATATCTGCAAGAGCGCCCAAGTTCGGACTACCTATTAGTCCTGACGAAGTTCTCATAAGGTCTGACATAGCAATCCAGAACCCTTGACTTCTTCTTATATCGCCAAATCTTTCAGTTATTGCAGAGATACCAGTTATTGCCATTGCCGAACGTATCACTCGTGATGGATAGCCTAACCCGAATACAGTTTTCTGTAAACCCGACTGGAATCTATCACTGCGAAAAGTATCAATCAAATCTAATTTGCCTGTTACATTAAAATCCTCTGGCACAGAGGACGGGTCAGCCATACCAGTATCGTCAAACTCTATCTCGATACGTCTTTGCGCAACTATACTCTCTATGCCCCGGCCCTGTTGGGCTAATTCTTCGTAAGACGAAACGTCCTGAAGATCGGGTGGGTCAATCTTATATCTTTGGTTCAGACGTATTAGTTCTTCTATGCTCATTCGCCAATTATCTTTAATATGTTCTCTGTAGTTTCGCCACGGTCTATTGCTTCTACGACCGCTGCACGACCTTGACTATCCAAAGCATCCCACCTGCTCGAAGGAAAGTTGGGTGGCTTTGGTATTCTCTGGCCTGAAAATTCTTTGAAATCTCCTATTTTCTCGCCTAATGACTTCTGCCTAAACTGTTCCCATATCTTTGATGCCATAGCCGTAGCTTCAACACCGCTCACAACATCTTTGCCCGTAAGCCGCAATGCTCTATCAAGTTCTGACTGGATTAAGGTCAGTTGATGTTTGTTTACTTGCAGCAAAAATGCATTATTTCCTGCTTCTCTTTGTTCTGCTGGCGACAGCGTACCGGCTTGGCTTCTCACAATGAATCTTGCATCTCTATCAGTCAACCGACTTAACAGGGCGTTTCTAATCTGGTCCGTAGATACCTTAACCGCTGAATCAATAGCATCCCGTCCGCCTTTTTTCGCCAAACTTCTAAACCTGTCTCTTTCTTCCTTAGTTAATCTACCATCCACCGCAGCCGCGTTTGTTTCCCGATTAAACTGAGACCTGTCTATCGTGCCGGATTCTAATGAAGTCAACAGGCTTTCCAGCCTTTGAACAGTTACATCATCATTCGTGAGCGGCCAGTTCTTATCTACGTCCCTTTGGGCGAAATTCTCCTCATCATTAACAAGTCTCCTCTTAGCAGCGGCAGAAATAAGTTTACTCTTGGTTACATCGGTTACATTAGAAGTCCCGTCAGCCAGGCCGTCGTACAATCGGTTTTCTTCTTCTTTCTCTATCCTGTTTCTTTCCGCTTGTGTATCGGCAAGCATCTGGACTTCTCTGGCATTAGCCAAACTGATTAGCGATTGAATATCACTGCTTGCCAGTATAGGGATAATCCCCTTGTCAGTTTTCCTTGCTTCCAGTTCGGCATTAAGTTCGTCCTCAACGACCTGCGGAGTTTCTGCTATTCGATCCTGCCATGCGTCAATAGTATCTTGCTTTCGTAGTTTTCTACCAGCTTCTCTTGCTGCCTTGATGTCATTCAGGGCCTCAACTTTATCTTTGCCCATATTCGCAGCGTTATCCCTGTATCTTGTAGCAGCGTCAAGCTGGTCCCTTGCGCCACCTGTACGGAAAGCGTCTACCATCGCCTCTGTCTGGGTTTCTATTGTATCTTTTCTTAGCTGAAGGGTAGAATCGGTCAGCGCTCTGGCAGTTTCTACTTCGCTATATGCCTCTGATTTTACTCGCTGAGATTCGAGCGCATCGGCAGAGAAATTAAGTTTAGTTACTTCCTGCCCAACGCTTGCCGTTTGTTTCTGCCGAAACGCCTCCCATGTTTCTTGCGGGTTTGTTGCCCTGAACGCCTCATATTCGGAGTCCGCCGTGTCTCGTAACTTTTCTGCTAATACAGCATTATTGGCATCTGTCATCTGCTGTCGCTTAGCCTCGATGGCCTCTCTTCTGGTTTTCTCTCTACCAGCCGTCTGTATCCCTTGCCCAATAAGTTGCGTCAATCCCTGCCCTATCGCAGCACCAACAGCCCCTGCACCGGTTCGGGTATCAATATTTGCGCGGACGGCGGTTGATGGGCGAAAACCTAATTCTTGTCGTGCTGTTAGTATTTCAAATCGTCCCATGTTATATCCTACTTAAGCACCTTTTGCAAGTAAACCAAGACTTGCCAGTTGAAGGCCAAAACCAACATTAGCCGCACGGCCAGCACTCTTGCCTCTCTGCTTCGCCAGCCTGCCCGATAGCCTGTCAATTGTAGCCTGAGATTCTGCTCTCCTTGCGCCAACTTCGCCTTCGTAACCTATGAGCAGATTCTCAAGTTCCGACTCGGCTGCTTGCTCAGCAAGTATGTCCGCAGCTACAGGCGAACCCAACCCACCGGCAGCGGCTATTTTCGCAGTCAAAGCACTTTGAGTCTTTTCGGCACTCTCAGCTTGTCGTTTCTGGGCAAAAGTAGCCTTTGTTTCTGCCGCCTTACCTTGTTGCTTCGCTACAGCAGCATTGAAATTGGCTATGTTCTGGGCGGATTTACCCTCTGCCCTTTTTCCCCCTGCGCCACTTAGGCTCTCAAATATTCCGCCCATATCACATCACTTTCGCATATAAAAACGCATTACCTTTATCAGGACACTGCCTAACCATAAGACCCTCACGCTTGAAACCGAAAGCCTCTATCATCTTGATGGCTTGTGGAAAATCATCTCTCACGTATGCCTCTGCCCGATGCAGCTTATTTACTTCAATCAGATACTCCATCTTCTCACGTATAGCGTACAAGGCCCTGAAACCGTGTATGCCGTCCTTTTTGCAGTCGGCAGTCAGCATTAGCCATAAGAGCCCTACGCCCTCCCAGCGGACCTGTAGGCCGCCTACGGCCACGATAGCCTTCTCGTATATCACACAGTAAGTATTGTCGTCTGGGACATCCATATAAGGATAGTTCTTTATTGCACCCTCGTAAGGATTTTGTCTGACAAAAGCCAAGTCTTCCTGTGTGGCCTTGCGGAAATTCATCGTCCAATGACCTCCATTCTCGGTATTAACGCTCTGACAGTGCAAGGTAATGGATCGGATTGCGAAACAATAAGTGTATCCTCAACATCAAATCCGCCATCAAAAGCGACCGCAATAATACCAGTAAACAAACCCTCAACCTCACTGCTATTCTTCCATCTTACATTATCCCAATCAAAATCAAATAGCTCTGTATCGGAAGCGCCATATTTTGCATTTAAGGTATTGTGAAAATTAAAAGCAATTTCCGGTATTTTCTTGATACTGCCATGTGTAGTTCCAGAACGCAGATTCAAGTCCATCCTCATTGGGATTGCTTTCGAGACATACGGAAGACCAGCGCGGACATTCCTTGCAGGGGTCGCTAACGTGATCTGTCCACCGGAAACCCTTTGATTGTCAAGCACCTTGCCATCGGAAAGAATAGATACCGTTCTTCCCTCTAAGTGGTCCAGTTCCGATACGGTAGATGTTAAGATGCTGTTGTAGACAATACCGCTATCCACGAAATACGAGTTCTCTTTTCTGATATCAAGAAACCGCGACTGGAATTGCTCTATGTAAACTTTAGTATCCCCGTCAACGGACCTGACAATAGAAATCCATACCTCATCTTCTGTGGCGGCAGGTATAACCGCTACCGATTGAACCAGCCCATCCATAGGATGCAACGCCCACGCCACCACGTTTTGTTCCCGTTCGTAACTTAATGACAGCAGATTTCCGTTGTCTAATACACACCACAGTAAAGAGTCTGGGTTCTTCTGATATGCGAAATTCACTATCCCAGAGGTAGTTATGTTTTCGCCCAACGCAGTTAAGTCAGGGGCAAGAAATTTCTGTTCAGCGTCAGAGAAAACGAACTCTCGAACTTTGCGGCCAACATTATCGACGAACAGCAAAACAGAACCAACTTCGGGTGCCTGCAAAGCTGCGCTGCCATGACTACTCTGCTTCCTGATACTGAAATCAGTTGGTGTCAGGGCCTGGTCTAATTGAGACGAGCGTATTCTGAACTCATCGCCACCATCCCCTACTATCAAAGCCTCAAGGGCAGAAATCCACTTTATTATATTCGTACTTGATAAATCTAACTGGAACGAATCAGAGTCTTTAGTCCCCGCCTCGAAATCATCATATCTGCCAATTTCACTAAGCCATATCCTGTTCGGGTTATTTGAGGTGCCGCCATAAATCACTCTCTCTTCAAACAATCCTACAGCCGCAGGAAATCCGCGAACACCAGACCATGCGCCCTCTGCCCATCTTATTGTCGTCGTTGTCTGGCTGACTTTCGCCACAACTGTTATTGCCGCCTCTGTATTTGAATTGATACCGTTTATTCTCACGATACCGGACTGTGTACTTGATGTGGCCTCAAGGTCAGCCCGTATGGTCCCAGAATCATAAGCAGTTACATTTATCCTGAACCGAACATTGTCTTCCTCTTCCGTAGCAGACAACTGAACATTGCGATCGCCCAAACCATTTTCAATAGCAGAAACAAAAGTCCTGTAAGGTTCCCATCCGGCATCATTTTCGTTTCTTTCCAGCACAACAGTACCGCCCCAGTTGCCATGTGTGTTAAAGTTGAATGTCCCTTTTATATCAAGAGGGACACTTATCACGCCAATCGCTGTTGCCGTACCATTTACCGAACTTGTATTCACGGCAAGGCTGGCCGCTATTGTCCCGGAAAAATGCGATGTAACAAGTATTCGATATCGAGCGCCCTCCGTTTCTTCCGTAGATGTAAATTGCTGTGGTCCAGAAGTAAATACGGTGCCATCAACATCATCGCTTGTGGCAAAGTCATCGGTACTTCTTTGCAATCTGACTGTCCCACTAAAACCAGTAGACGTAACTGAGAAAATAAAAGCACCAAAAACATCTATGACTTCTCCAATTATTCCTATTTCTGAGCCAACCTTAGTCCCGTTAGTTTGCTTGTTCACGCGAGGGTGAGTTAATTTGAATAAGGCCCCAACATGACCCTCTTCAAAAACTCCTGACGATCTGGTTAGTGTGCCCGGCAGTCCCGCTCCGGTTACATCCACATTCATCACAACACCATCGTCTTCTGCTATATCGTTTCTTTCAAGGAACGGCCCTTTCGTGAACTCAATCTCGTCCAGCGAAAAGGTTGACACGGTTGTTCTTTTTAACTGTCGCTGTGGATGGTTTGAATGTACCGACCACATAACATCGGCAATCTGCCTTGTCTGTAATTGATACAGTTCTTCCGATGTGTATGGCGTAGCAATTTCAATATGCGTTTCACCGGAACCGGGTAACGGCTGACCCCCGAAATAGAATCTTGCGTATTTATCACCGAACTCCATCATATATGCTATAGTAGACGAAAAGATAAACGGCATCATCCTTACTACCGGAAGAGGGGCCAGAATATTCGGCTGTTCAATGGTTGCTGTTAATGCTTGTGGCGAAATAACAACTGTAACATTTAGTTGCGTAGCAATAGATATAATCGGAAGAGATACTGATATTGCCAAGACAGACGGACTAACAGAACTGTCTATTTTGACTGACGGCGCAAGCAATGTGGCCGTAAGAGATAACGCCGACGGCGCATGCGTCAGACTGGAACTAACAGTGGGGGCATTAAGCGTAGCAATTATCGCCACCGCCACGGGCAATACGTCTATACTGCCATCAATCTCAATAGCAGGCGGTATAAGCGTGGCGACAAGGGCAAAAGCGTCCGGTTCTACAGTTACCGGAACGTTTACTTCTTTGAATGCAACAACTTTCATAACCCAAATATGGTCACCATTATAAATTCCTGCGCCATAAACGCCTGCGCCATAAACGCCCGTCGTCCAACTTGTCGCTATTACACCAGCGGTGGACTGTAAGGTGAATTGATTACTGTCAGAAAATGAACCATTATCGCTTGTGTTAAGTTCTGTCCCCGATTGACCGACAGGCGCATAGTCTTGAGTGGCACCCAGCAGGCCGACAATAACACCCCCATCTTCCGTAGTAGTAACCGATACGGAAGGGCTGGTGGAGCGGTCGGCGTCCTCAACCTCGACATCTAATTCACTGGTCTTTCCAGATGCTACAATATAACTTGATATTTGTATTTGTAATGCGAGAGAATACTGATTGGGTATGCTAAGTTGGAGAGCAGATTCAGTTGGAGGGTCTAATAAATAAAATACTTCTATAAAAGTTTCACTAGCGCCTATACCTGTACCGCTTTGAGATAATCGCACACCATTATATGTAGGTACATCACTGAATCTTGCAAGTCCATTACCGGTTACTATGCCCACAACAAGAAGCGTAACCCCGGAGCCGCAAGTGTAATCACTAACGAGCGGATTCGTAGCGCCAACGAACCGTAAATTATTATCAAATGTATGAGCCATTAGGGTATATAATCAACTTTGATTCGATATTCATTTCCACCAGCACTAAAAAGGTCTGATCCAATGCCCTGTAAAGTTATATTAGTGCCATCCCAATTTATCTCAAAGCCACGGTTTGCGGCACTGGTGGCTTGACCAAAAAACCCATCAGCGTCAGTATCATGTTCAATAAAAGCTGTTACACTTAAAATATCGTTTCTGGCATCCAACCCGTGAACTATAGAAAAACTGGAATCATTTTCCGTATTAGTTCCTGTGAAGTATTTAGTATAGACTTTAACGACCGAGCCATTGACATCAAAAAATTGATAACCTGTCGTCGTTGGGGTGGAATGACTATCGCTTTCCGTACCGACAACTGCGGCGAGTTGGTCATCTACATATTTCTTATTGACAACAGCAGCATCCGCCGAAGGCGCAGTAGCGTCCGTCTGAAGTGCTTCGGTCGCAATTTTCCCATTGACATCCAAAGACACGGCAAGGAACGCATTCAACTCTGTTCCGTATGTACCATCAGACGCACCGGGCGTTGGTTTCGTCGCCATGATTTATCTCCTTATGCAAGCGTGATTATACCAGAAGCGTTCCATTGTATCGTGAATGTACCGGAAGCAACTGCCTTTCCCCCACCAAAATCTATAGAGGCAATAAGATCGTTAGTGACGGAAGTATCATAGATCACCGCATGGTATGCCGTAAATGTAGCGCTCGTCCATGCTTCATCAGTGGCATCCCACTTAGTTGTAGCCGCTTCTGTCACTGCCTTCCCCGCCAGTGTTTCGCCGCCTGTTGTATAACCGCTACCACTTGCTAATTCATTGGCGGATACGTCGGAATAGTCGGTATTTGATGCCGTAAACGTATGACTGTTGTTAAATAACGCAGTTTTGATTGTGTCCGCCTCTAAGTCAACCTCTTTGTTCATAAGGTTTGCCTTGAAGCGATTATAGATCCCAGATGCCATAATTTATCCTTCCTTTTTTGTTGCAATTTGTAAGCAGGGAACATGCACAATTACGTCAACTCGGCCACCCGGATGACGAATTTCCTCCGCCGTTGCTTTAA
>SDBT01018163.1_pt1 | contig 11068 bp, 12 predicted proteins | sample 2277101 | NCBI WGS metagenome assembly SDBT01 (sample SAMN10404973, study PRJNA504765) | marine sediment metagenome | isolation source: marine sediment core GS10_PC15, 103 cmbsf | place: Arctic Ocean: Southern Knipovich Ridge | collected 2010 | reverse complement strand
CCTGCATAGAACATATGGTTAGAGAACTGTTCTACATAGTGTGGATCTGCAGGGGCACCTGAAGCACTTATTGCGGTAACAGAAGAGCCATCATAGCGATTAGCATTGTTGGTTCCATCACATAAGATAATATTGTCGGTACCCGTCCAATTATATCTAACAGCATTATATTTTTTTGCACTAGTTTGTCCTGTTACAATTGCCCCTCCCCAGCCAGAGCCTGTACCAAAGTGTATGACTGTACCTCTACATGCAACTACGCCTCCGTTGAAAATGAAGGCACCTAGAACTTTACCCGAACCAGGAACTACATTAGTGTCATACTTAGCGAACCCTTTAATACGTCTGTAGCCACCAAAGATACCAGTCTCATAGTTTTGAAGAAAAATAGCAGCACCAGGAGAATCATTATTTAACCTGATGGTGTCTTCATTTTCAATCAACCCTGCCTGAAAACCAATGGTTGCACTTTGTAGCTTATCGGCCATTACTTAGCAGTTGCCTGTTTAGGGAAATTAATTAAGCGTCTACGCATCAAGCCTTTACCATCATTAAACTTTTTATTAGCTGTAGAAGCCATCTCAAAGTTGTCTCTGAACATATATAGATAATAGACAGCCCCATCTACAATAACATTATCATACCTGAAAGGTATAGTTGTAGTGTCTGTATTAGCAGATAACTCTGCGTGTTCTACCCAATAGTCAAAGGTTATAGTATAAGGCTCATTAGGAGTGGGAGTTACTCCAAACTCATCATTCTGTGTTCTAAAAACTCCAGAAGGTTTGGAGAAACTATCAGGGAAAGTCTCTATGTCATCTTGTTTTAGCTTATCTTGCCACACTTGGAAGTCACAATAGTCTAGCTTACGAGAGGAATCAGCACGCCTAACTTCTACAATGTCTATATCATAGTTTGCATTGGCACTATTCCTAAAGCCAACAAAAGAAGATGTGGTTGTTGGTGTAAACACAAAACGTGTCCAAGTACCCAGCCCTAAGTTAGCACTAATAGTTAGGGTTGTATCAGCTTGTACATCTGTACCACCTGAAGTCGTACCAATACGAATTGTAACTGAGCCACTAAATGTACGTACAACAAGTTCATACTGTTTGTTAGCAATAGTAGTTAGCTCTTGTTCTGCGGCACCAACACCTGATGCACCTCCTGCTAAGCGCAAGCGGCCATTACCATCTGCAGTGTGTGCAGATGACCCTGTACCTGTAGATACATCAGTCCAACTAGTGATATTTGAAGTAAATGAACCGTTAGTTACCAAATCAGGTTGACGTAAGAAGAAGCTCTCCCAGTCTATTGTAGTAAACGTAGAAGGGAGAGTATACAAAGAAATGCCAGGAGTCAAGCTTTGACTCCCAGCTGTATAGTTAAAAGGCCATTCATCTTCTGCCCCATGAATGTCCTTAATAGATTCGTTTATAGCATCCTTCGAGAGGGCTTGCACACCCACAGCAGAAGCGAAGTTAACTGAGGTAAGTTCTACCTCATTTAGTCGCTTTAAGAGACGATTAGTTAATGCTAAAAAGGTTGCCATTTGTTTTTATGCAGTCCAAGTAGCGAAGTTACCAACATGTTGATCGGCATCAACCACAAGAGCCCACACACGAATACGCCCAGCTGTTGCTGTATCAGCATTAAACGTAACATCAATAGTATCAGTAGTAGTATATAGGCGTGCTTGAGAGCCTGCATTTGCATCAGGCGCATGTCCAATACTAGTTGGATCAAAAGCAGCAACATAAAGGTTTGCAGCTTTACCACTATCAAGGTCGAGAGTGACAGAACCACCAGAAGTTACTGCAACTAGCACTTCAAGCCCAGCAGCTAATACAAGAGTATTAGCGGGTACATGCATTACTTTAGCAATATCTCCAGAAGCAAACCCACTACCACTATTAATATCAGCATCTTCACAATTAAAAAATACTTCTACCATACGTGGACTAGGTTTACGAGTGTTACCATCAACAAGACTACCACCCTGAACAACACTCAGAGCAGCATCTGAACCAGAAAGAAGATCAGTTAAGTTAAAAGTAGCCATAATTTACCTCCTTAATCTACCTTGAACCAAGCTTTGGCAAGGGCTGTAGTACGCAGTACCTTACGACCAAAGAGATGCAGACCACGAACGATATCACTGAAAGTATCCTGATCACGGAGCATTTCAGTTTTCGCAATCTGCGAAGCAGTAGCAACTGCTGAGATATGACCAGCTAGAATAATTTCATTTGTTCCAGAGGGCATATTATTGGACTTATAAACACGGAAGTTACGAATGAGACCATTGGTAACACGACCATTACGAAGAATGGAATCGCCATCACCAGTGAAATCAACACCCATTAACTTGCTGTTCTCGTCCATCATCTGCTCCCAGAAGAGGGGCTTGGCTACAAACCAACGGCCATCCTCAGGAACATCTTGGTCATCAAGTAGGCGTCCCAGACGGTTCATGATACTGAGAGGGGACTCCTCACCAGCACTAAAACCAAGATCTCGTGGGCTACCATCTGAACCATAGATATTTGCAGCTAGGACATTATCAGAGATGTTAGTTAGAACGTTAACATCAAAGGTGTCCTTGAGCTTATATGCAGCACTGGAAGTAGCTAGAGACTGCCAGTTAACGTGAGCGTGTTTCTCTTCAATGTCATCTACCTTGAAGGCAAATGCATTGGCCTGATCAACGGTTAGAACGATCTGATCGTCAATAAGGTCTTGGGGAACTACGTGTTGTCCACGACTATATGCACTAACAGTAAGTTGAGGCTCCTTGATAATATTTACAGTGTTACCGAAGTCAACAATCTCACCGAAGTAGTCTGTATTAGTAATATCTTCTGCAACAGAAGCTCTACGGAAAAATTTTAAAACCTTCTGACTGAAAATAGTAGGAGAGAAGTTACCATTAGGTAAATTGCCATGACCAATTGCGGATTGAAAAGCAGCCATTGCTATTCTCCTTATTTATTTATGAGAGACATCCATAGTTATACGTCCCTCTATATTAGCCACATCTAGCTCATCCTCATGTTTCTCAAACCAAGTAGGATCTTTACGAGACTCAAAGATAATCTCAGATTCTGTCCAGGTCCTCTTATTCTGACCAGAGGGTTCATCCACAGACTTAGTAGTAGTTACTGCCTCTGCGGCTAACTCTGCATCTTTCTTTTTAGACCTTTTCTTAGGTTTGGTAATACCTCGATCTAACTTATACAGATCAAGGGCTTTGGAAGCTAGTTGTGGATCAGTCGATTTATATAGCCAATCCTGAATCTCCATAGGCTGTTCCATAGCCCAATTGTACAAATCTTCAGCTTTATCGCCTTTGATTTCATCCAGATCAGGATGTAGCTTTAACAGTTCTAGTTTCCCTGACTCTTGAAGCAGACGCTGTTCTCGTTTTTCAATTTCGTCCATACGGGACTCAATTTTAGAAGTAGCATCCTTCTGTAGATTCCCTGCAGCAGTAACGATAATGTCGAATACATCTGGGTACTCTTCTCGCCATGCTGCTAACTCTTCCTGTGTCTTAGGTAGCACAATATCTTCATGTGCTGCAGTATTAAGTTGTTTCTCTAGAGTATCTACTCGTGTGCGTAAGGGATTAACTGTTTTGTCATGGTGGCTTTTAAGATCACCATAACGCTTTCTCCATACTCTTTCTTCTGGATCAGAAGGTTCTGTTTCAGAGGTAGCCTCATCTGAGGGCTCTGTTGAAGAAGTATTTTCTTGTCCTTCGGGCTGAGTTTCCTCGTCATCATCTAAGTGTTGACGATATTCCCCTTTATAGGGAGTAACTAAAGGGGTAGTAACAACAATTTCTTGTTCTGCCATTTGAGTTTCCTTTTCATTAAGGGTCCCTTGCGGGAGTGTCTTAACTTAAGGGCAGTTCTATAAAATTACCAAGGGGTCCTAATACAGGAGTAGCCTTAAGTTAACTATACTAGTCCACCTGTGGGTGGACCATCGCTCTGAGCTGTGTCTAGAGGAGCGTTCTCTAGTTGAAATAATTTTGCTATTGTCTTTGCAACTTTTTCTTGGCCTATTTGGTCTACTAAACCACGGTGTCTAGGACTAAACGTAACCGTAACCCCAGGAAGTCGAATACTGTTTTTTAAATGAAGCTTACCAAAAGCATCTAGTTGTGCTTGTGCCTCAGGACTTCCACCTAAGCCTAGTTCTTTTAGAATTTGTACCATACCAGGAGTAATGCCCGTAGCTGTGCGCTCTCTATCCTCTGGAGGAAGGGCTGCAAGTGCTCGTGCAAAGGGAGTATCTATTCTAGGACCTTGTGGTTTAGCCTGTTGAGGAGGAGCTGCTCCACCAGCTGCAGCAATAGGTGGGGCTGCGGGAGCTGAAGGAGGTGCTACTTCTGTACGAGGTTGCCCACCTTGTCCTGCTACTGGAAGAGGAGCGTTTAAAAAGTTTGGAGTGCTAATTGCCATTGTATTTTCCTATGTATAAATCTTATATGTTGCCAAAGCCACCAACACCACCACTACCACTACCAGCACCGCCTGTACCAGCACCAGCTCCACCAGGACCACCAAACCCACTACCTATACTTCCACCAGCACTGGGACCAGGACCATCAGCACCTTCAGTTCCGCCTGCTTGTCCACTTTCTGCACCTGAAGAAGGACCATCAGCATCAGCAGCTTCAGCAGCATCTGAGTCTGCGCTTGTATCAAAGCCTGCTGCATCAGGAGCACCTACTTGTCCTACGTTACCCCCGCTATCTCCTGGGCCAATAAGTCCTCCTTGCGCACCATCTGGACCTGCAAAGCCAGGACCAATAGCTGCACCAAAACCTGTTCCAATATTTCCAATAGAGCCTACAGCATCTTTACCAAGGAAACTGCCTTCTATATTTGTGCCAGCTTCATTTTCTGCATCACCAAAGAAGCCTGAAACTAAAGCTCCTGCATCTATATTAGCTTGTCCTTTAGCAGTTCCTTTATTAGCTTCTGCCTCTTTAGCTAATGCAAAACTAATAAGAGACAAAGGTATTCCTAAAGGAGTAAGAGCACCAGCAATTGCTAAAGCAGCCCCAAAAGCTCTACCAGAAGGGCCAACATTTGGAGAGCCAATAAGGCCACTATTACCAAATATACCTCCTAAAAATCCCCCCTCGCTTTCTGTTCCACTACTACTCTCTACACCACTACTTGTTCCACCACTAGTCCCAGAGGTTCCACTAGTACTACCTGTCCCACTATCTGTTCCGTCTGGACCATCAGCACCTTCTAAACCACCTCCTACTAGTCCACCATCTGCTCCATCTGGAGCGTCACCACCTCTACCTGCTTGTCCCTCGCCAATACCACCTCCAATTTGAGGTGCTGCATCAATAACTGCTTGAGCTAATGCAGCTTGACCAACTTGAGTTGTAGGAGTTGTAGTAGCACCTTCTGTTACAACAGTACTATCTTTTGCAATGTCTTCTAAGCTATTTTCTAGAGTGCTATCACCAGGGACAATTTTAGGTAATGGGACAAGATTAGTTGGAGAAGGGGTACCGTCTGTAGGAGCTTGCTGAATAACCCCACTAGGATCAACAAAGAAACCAGAACTAGGGATAACAGGTGCTGAACCTGGAGTTACAGGAGTAACTACAAACCCTGCATTTTGAACATTAATAGGAATATCTATTAAGGGGAAAGGAGCTGCTGCCATGTTAATTCCTTAGTTCTGTTTTCATTGTTACTTTTAAGTTTTTTAACTCAAGTAATAGCCTTAACTTACCTTGCGCGCGATATATTATATCCATATCACTTGCTGTACTAAGAGTATCTTGAGTCTCTTTTTCTACTGCATCTACATAAGCTAACAAGCCTTCCCAAGACTCAACATGCCCTACAAGAAACCCTAACTTACGATATACTTCTTTATCCAGCACCGGCTGATCCTGGTTGTGGGGCACCTGAACCCTGTTGCTGAGAAGTACCACTAAACTGTGGAGACCCAGGCTGTGCTATTTCACCTGTACCTATGTTACCCCCACCACGACCAGTGGGGTCAATAGGCTGTTCACCATCTGCTCTACCTTGAGCAGCACCAATAATAGAAGCATAAAGGGCAGCCTGCTCTTCGTTGTTTGTAAACTTATCAGGATCAAGATCACTAACTTCAGCAAAGGTACGAAGTACGTTATGCCACCTGACAAAAGGAGCTAATTGAGGATTACCTGCTACCTGTAAGAAAGTAAGCAGCCTTTGAGATAACACCTCTTTCTGCATAAGAGCAACAGTGCCCCTGGACTTGACTTCTAGATCCCCACGAATGTTCTTCTTGGGGTTAAACTGCATGTTCCAGGCAAACATAGCCTCACCTAAAGGCTGCAGAAGGAAGTCATCAATATTCTTAACAACTGATTTAACAGTTAGGGATCCAGCACCAAGTAACATAGACATACCTGAGGCTGTACGTGTAGGTGACATTACTCCAGTCTGACCATGAGAGAATGAAGAGATACCAGTCTGTTCATCTGAAAGTCTACGAAAGATATCAAACATCTGCATGTTTTCATTAGCAGTGGAAGGGAATTTGATACCAAAGATAGCCTGTCCAGGCGTACCTCCATTACGTCTAAAGATCTTACCTGGGAAGATATCCATAGTTTGTCCAGGAACTAAGGAATTTTCATCTACATCAAAGACTAGATTACCAGCTAACTTAAGGTTATCAATAGCCATACGAGCATGACCATTCATAATTTGTTGGGAGTCAGCCATGTTCTCGGCGACACCAACACCCCAAAACTGATAAGGGTGAATTTCGTAAGGGAATACTAGATAGGGTATCCTACGAGGAATGAAGGGATTAACTACTAAGCGTAAAATCTCTGTGCCACAAATCCAAGCATTAATCTGAAGCTCATCAACCTCTTCAAAGTCATCTAGTTCAAGCTCTAGCCCGCTGTCTATAGCAACCTGCTTATCAATGATGCCCCAATACTCTAGAACCTCAAAGCGTTCAATGTTAACTTCACTTGTATTGTCAACTAAAAGGTCTTCCCACCATTCGTTAGTATACTGTGGTCCATCAGCAATACACCTATTTAAAGCCTCTTTTCTGAAGAAAGGCCGCTTTAAGAGCATACGCATCTCACTACGGTTCATCTTATGGCGTTCAATAACCCACTCTGAGGTTTCCATATTTCGACCATCAGGATCAGGATAGAAATTCCAGATACTCATAGTTTCAATACGAGGTACAACCTTATCCTCAGGCATATAAACAAGCTTGTCTTCTTCATCTAATTCCCACTTATTGATGGTTTTATGGAAATTAAACGGTCCTTTGACGATACCAGTGCCTAACATAGAGGCTTCAAACAGAGCATACCTGAGAACAGTAGAAGCATGACTCTCCTCTAACTGGTCTAAGATCTGCTTTTCCATCTGTTTAGCAGCTATCTCTGCAGGGTCTATTTCAAAGGCTTTAGTTGCGTCTGGAGAAGGACCTGGAATCTTCTCAAACCCAGGAATTTCAGCACCAGACACATCTGGAGCAGTAGACTGTGCCTGAGTACCCCCTAGGGAGGCCATAGTCGCCCCAGGAGGCAATGTATTGCCATCCCCCTCAAAACCATACAGGTCTTGTATTGCCTCTATCCCCTCGGTCGGTGTACCCTCAGGAACAAGGGTCTCCTTATCTGGTACACCATCAGGAAGAATAGTAGGTTCTACACCAATAGGAAACTTATTGGCACCAAAGATAACCTCTTGGAGCTGACCATATGCAGCTAATACTTTAACCTTTGTGATCTTAACAAAGACCCGAGACTTGTCTTTAGGAAGTCTAGACAGAGTAGCTTCATCATAGACACCACGATAGTTCTGATAACTTTTAAGCCAAGTCTGCTCACTTACAAACCGAGCATCCATAGCTCGTTGCTTACGCTCCTGTATTAAATGAACTAATCCAGAAATAGAGTCTGTAGGTTCGCCAGAGACTACAGGCTGGTCTTTTAGGACAGAGATGCCTTCTGCAGCACCTTCAATATCAGGTCCTATGTTTAGGTCACGAGGGGGCATATATTAAAACTGCTTTGTAAGACTAAAATCTTTTGCCATTGTATCCATGCTCTTTTGGACATCAACTGGACCAGGAGCACTGGACTTAACTGTATGAGACCTATCACTGGCCCCCGGAAGTTCGTTCTTTGAAATGCTTTTACCAGCAGTCTTCTTCTCAGAAGCTCCACTTAAAGCACCCCACGCAGTACCCGCCTTAGGCGGAAAGGTATTTAGCATGTCACCCATTGTTATCTCCTTAATAGCCGAATTCAGTATCGGCAGCTACAAATCTATCTCTTATTTCTGAAATATGCGCTATTGAATATTGTCCAGGAGTTACTGGTCTACTCATACAGCCATATCTTAGTGCGTCGTAAGCATGATCTTCTGCTTTAGTATCTACGTCTTCTTGATTATTTTCATCCAAGGGAAGTTGGGGAAGTGTACGAATAAGATTAGCACAGTTAGAAAATATCTTAAGTTTAGGCTCGCCTATTCTAGTATCAATTGCTAACCGTCTGTGTAATTCCATCTTGCTTGCAATTCTACTGCCAGGGGATCTATCTGAAGGACGCCAACGTAGTCCCGCTTTCATCATTACTTCTGCAATACCAGGACCTGTATCCCCACGTTTAGCCCATACAGAAGAATCTAAGATGCCATAGTTAATACGCTCTCTTGGTTCCATACTTAAGACCTTTTGAGCAAACTGATCTGCATACAATCCTTTAGTATAGAGTTCACGATAAACATACATAATATCATCATAGTCTACTGCAAACCATAACACACATGCAGGAGAAGAATATCCCCAGTCACATGCTCGAAATCTAGGCCAGTTATGTGGGATATCAAAAGGCTGTACTACATGTGTATTTCGACTGAACTCTGGGAACGCTGCGTTATCGAAAGCGTCCCAGTCTCCTTCTAGCCATTGCTTTCTTTTGATTTCAGGTAGTGAAGAAAGCATGATGAGATAATCATCACTTTGAATAAGATAAGGATTATCTTGCAACTTAGCTGGAATAAACCTTCGAGTAATGTATTTATCCCCTTGTGAAGTAGGGACCTTAACTGTAAAGGGGGTACCCCATGGAGCAGGTTCAATAAACATCTCCCTTACCCAATGACTACCTACATTACCTGGGTTCCCAGAGAAACGCATAAATGTAGGTACTTCGTCTTTACCGTCTTTACTAGGTGATCTTAAAGATCCCCGAAGGTCAGTTAGAATGCCTGGATCAGGATATTGGGGGAGTTCATCAACTCCAATCCAAGTATATTGTCGTCCTTGGTAGCGTAGTGCATCTTGTTGTGTTTCTGCATACCCAAACTCAATTCTAGCTCCACTTGGGAAGCGCCATTCTTTTTCCTGCTCTCTCCACTTAGCTCCGGGAAACGCTTTAGGATAAAGTCTCCTAGAGTGCTCAATTAAGTCCCTAAGTTCAGGCATAGTACGACGAATAATTAGTGCGTTAGCTGATTCAAAAGTACAGTACCTAAGGGGGTCGATAATTAATGCGTATGATTTACCCCCACCCCTGGCCCCACCATAGAAGACTTCTTTTTCAGAAGCTGCAAGAAAATCTGTTTGGGGGCCAGGGTTAGGTTCAAAGATTATGTTCTGTTTGACTTGGGCTTTAACTGAAGGGGCTACGTCCTCTAACGTGTCTTCATTTAAAATGTTTGAACCCCTGTCTCGCAGAGCTTTACCAATTTCCTGTAAGGACTCTTGTTTCTCTTGTGCCCTAGTAGCTTGGATAGTTAAACGTCTAGTCCTCTTCTGAGCTGCATCTAATGCTTTAGCTGCAGGGGTACCTTTACGGGGTCTCGGAAGAGGAACGTCGTTCATTTTACTTGAGGAACGTGTAGGTAATTACAACTGTTCCGTCTAGAGTTGCAGCACCGCCAGCAGAAAGATCCTGCCAAGCATCAGCTGCATTGTAATATACAGTATGTGCATCACCAGACTTCACAAGAAGCTGAAGACTAGACGAAGATTCAAGAGTTCCACCTGCAATATCAGGCGCAGCAAGACCCGCTAAGATATTTTCTTGAGTAGTACTTAGAGCGGTAATAGTACCAGTAGCTTGTATATTGCCCAAACCTGAATCTGGAACATCATTAGTAGGAGTACCAGAATCAAGAGTGATACTAACAGAAATATATGACCCAGTAACTAAGACATCACCAGCAGGAAGGGTAAAAATAAGCGAACCAACACCAAGAGACAAGTTATCGCCTAAGGTAATAACTAGAGAACTAAGAGTTACTACAGCAGTATAATTCACACCGTCTCCACTATAGGAGACTAGAGTTGCATTACTAGGTACTGTGCCATCATTCTTAGTGTTAGTGGTTAACCCAGGATGAATAATATCACCACTAGAATCAAGTACCATAGCCTTACTAGCTGCAGCAGTACCAGCAGTTACAGTATTAAAATCAATCTGTGCAGCCGTTGCAGCTACAGTAGTCCCACCAATATCAAGAGTGGTGATATCAATAGCATCAATTTTACTTGAGCTATCTAGGACAATAGCTTTGTCGGCTGCAGAGGTACCTGCAGTTACACCAGCAAGGAAGTTAAGCTCGGCAGTAGTAGCCGTAACACCGTCAAGCTTATTAAATTCAGCAGCAGTAAGAGTAACTGCGGTGCCAGCAATTAGTAACGAATCTTTAGCTAAATCAAATGTAGGACCTGTACCAACAGTAAGATCATACGCAGTTACATACTCAGGACGTATGAAATACCTGTTGTCCATGTTAGTTGTCATACCAATACTCATGATATAATCTCCTTTATGTTTCTAAAATGTCTTTAAGTAAAGTTGCAACAGTATCCACTTTAACAAGAGTAACTGCGCCTTCTGTTAGTGATACATCAAGTGTATCAGGTTGAATAGGGATGTTGAATACATAATTCTTCCCTGGAGTTGCGATTGTAGAGAGTCGCGTAAATGGTCCTGCGCCTTTTGCCATTAGACAATAACAAAGGTATCACCAGATACAGGCGCAGTTGT
>SDBT01018162.1_pt1 | contig 11068 bp, 10 predicted proteins | sample 2277101 | NCBI WGS metagenome assembly SDBT01 (sample SAMN10404973, study PRJNA504765) | marine sediment metagenome | isolation source: marine sediment core GS10_PC15, 103 cmbsf | place: Arctic Ocean: Southern Knipovich Ridge | collected 2010 | reverse complement strand
GCGTTGGTGGCTGTTTGTAAAATTTGTAAAATGCCCCACACATCAAAAAGATCTCGTCCGAGGCTAATGATTGTGTTACCGGCAGTGGCACTGGTGACCAGGTTAAGGAGATTGCCAAGTAAGCGCAGGGACCCGGGAAGACCTTCAGTTTTATTTTCTACTATTCCTTGCGCTGGCCCACCGGCGCGTAACCCAGACGTCTGAAACGAAATATTTTTCCCCAAAAGTCCATCGAGGGAAGATGTCTTGTTCATTTTATTTCGTATTTGTACACCCAATTCTTTTGCTTCAAAGACCGAAACGGTGAGAATGAGAATTTCTATGGCAACTTGCGGTTGTTGTTCGTCGAGCTTGTCGATAATTTCTTTTGCCATGAGATAGTCTTCATAGTGGCCTCTGATAATAAGGCGATTGGTTTCCTTTTCTGGTGTAAAGGCCATTTGTCGCAAATATTTGTCTTGCCCGCGGACACCACCGGCTTTGCCTACTGGTGTGTCTTTTCCAAATTGGACAACATCATTCATAATTTTAGCAATCGTTTCTGCATCAGCATATTTTAATTGATACGTATGTAGTGGCGAATACGGTTGATCAAGATCTACATCTACATTTTTTTTGATAAATTCTTCAATTTTTTCGATTGCATCTTTGGTGCCAAGCAAAATCAGTGAGTTGGTGCGCGGTTCTGCAATGATACGGGTATTTTCAGGAAAATATAAACTGGTCGATGGTTTGCGCGTGGTAAATGGTCGGTACGGATTTTTTTCATCGATACCCATGAGACTATCAAGAAGCTCTTTAATATATTGAGCATCGGCATTTTTTAGTTTAATGATAGACATTGCTTGCGGAGTACTCACCTTATCAAGCTCTTTGACAATTTTCATGAGCGTTTTGACGTTGTACGCTTTGTCAGTCAAAAGAATTGCCTTCTGCTCTTTTAACTCAATCATCGGTGCATCTTTACTTTTAAGCGCATCAACAATGCCTTTTATCGCTTCGCTTGTACTATTTTCAATAAAGTAGACATAGCGAATAACTTGATCATTGTCAGGTAGTTTTTCTGGATCAATGCCAATGTATGCCGGTATGGGCGCTTTGCGTGCTGTTGGTAATGTTTGGATACGATACATACTCGGGTCTGCCTGCGGGACAATGGTAAATCCAGCAATTTCTAAAAATGTGGTAAGTAAGCCCCATACTTCCTGCTTTGCCAAGGGTTTGTGTGTTTTAAAGGTAATCTTGTTACCTTTAATTGCTTTTGCACCTTGTTTGAGGGGCTGAATTGCTTCATCGGTGATAAAGGTAATTTCGAATAATTCTTCAATTTGTGTGATGAAGTTGGTCAGATCAGCATCTTCAAATTGTAGTTCAACTTTTTCTTCTTCCTCTTTTTCTTCTGCCAACGCTTGCAAAGCGGTTTGTGCTGCTTCATCATCCTTGCGCACCTGTTCTTGCAGTTCAGGGGGCAGTGCTAATGCGTCTTGATCCGGCGTAGGCTGTTCGTTTGTTTTTTCTTCTTCAACAACATCTGTTTGCTGCGTTAGTATATCTTTTGCGTCCGATTCTGCTTTATCGAGCTGAAGTTCTAAGTCATCTGCTTGTATCGGTTCGCCATCCTTAGGCTGTGGCTGCTCTTGTAGTGCTGTTGTATTTTTTGGACTGTCTTGTTCTTGCATTACTTCTTTGAGTGTTTTTTTATTAGTTTCTTGTTCTGCGAGAGGTATCGAAGGGAAGGGCAACGTTTTTTGCATGTCGTTGCTATTAAACGCCTGGGCAATCTGACCACGCCGACGAGGCAGACGTCGGGCATCGAGCGAGCCATATAAAAAAATAAGGCAGGAAATCAAGATGTGGAAATGTCGTAAAAAACTGTTCATAATGCCACTCAATAGTATAACCCTATTTATTTACCGGCGCTCTACCTTTTTCCAACATGTTTTGCTTTTCTCGTTTTCGTATTTCTTGTACTGTTGGCGCAAATTCATACTTTTGTTTTAATATTTTTGCTTTGTCTTTTTCTTCCAGTTTTTTCAATTCTTGAATATCTGTCTTTTTTTCTTTTTGCAATTCTTCATGCGTAAAGTCATGGAGCGTAAGTTCAAGCGTTTGTTCTTCTTTATCACGCAATAACACTATTTTTATTGTACCATCATATGGCGTTGCAACAATATCTTTATATATCTTTAGGCGATTTTCGGCTTTATCTCCCGATATACCATTAATTGAAATAATGATGTCGCCTGGCTGCAGGCCAACCTGCGTGCCGAATGATTTTGCTTCGATTTGTCCAATGCGAGATCCAATGCTTTGCCCCTGTTTATAAGCAGTCGTAAGTCTGAGCATATCAATGAGCTGCGCAAGGTTCTGTACCCGGTTGATAAACGCCGTTGGACTGACAACATAGGTATTTGTACCGGTTGATCGTGCAACATCATCCCAATCTTCGATTACTGCGTAGGCGGCGTCTGTTTTTGCATCCTGTTCACGCAAATAAAGAACTTCTTGCTGGCCGTTTGCGCGTAAAAAGATTATTTTATTGCCAAATATTCTGATAAGTTGTGCATCTTCAATTGTATCGCCCACTTTGTACGTTGATTCTTTATTGGTTTTATTGTCCATGATAACGGCGCGATTTTTAGCGCTGTCATTACTTAAAGTAAAGATACCCTTGAGCGTTATATTCAGCGGGTCTAAAAATTGTGGTTTGGGCAATTCTGGAATTTCAACTTTTTGCGGTGTGGGTGGTTCAGGAATAGGTACCGTATATTCAGGCTCCTTGGGAATAGGAAATTCCTTTTCATACGTGCCAAATAAATCATTTTCGTAAATTTTGTTAATATTTACTGGTACAATTTGTTCTTTTTTTATAGTATAAATAGCTGGTTCAATATCTTCACGTTCAGGTATGTATACCTGAGAGAAATAGATAAAGATCAGCGCAAAAAGGACGAGAAAAAAAAGTGCGCTGTTTACAATCCAAAAAGGATGTTTCATCCAGCATTCCTTCTTTGTTTATATTTGAAACAATACCCCTATTCTATTATGATTGTCAAGTTTACTATCCCATTAGATCGCATAAAAACGGTACGATGACGCTGTAAAGTTAATCAGTTTTGGTGTGCAAAATGGATGAGATAATTTTATGGTGATGGGACCGTATTGAGTATCTTGTGAATGATGGTATCTGATTTGATTCCATCAGCCTCTGCTTCGTAGCTCAATATAAGCCGATGGCGCAGTATTGCCGGTGCAATTGCCTTAACATCATCCGGGGTGACAAAGTGCCGCTGTTTTAAAAATGCGTGCGCCTTTGCTGCGTGATACAAAGAAAGGGTTGCGCGAGGGGAAACGCCATACAGTATATATGATGCAAGATCTTTTAGATTGTATTCTGCTGGCATGCGGGTGGCAAAAACGAGGTTTACAATATAGTCATGTATTTTTTCATCAACATAAATAGTGCGTACCAGTTCCTGTGCCCTGAAAATATCTTCTTTTGATAATACTTTTTGAATAATATCGGTATTCAAATCGCGACGCAGCAATTCTCGTTCTTGTTGTTTGTTTGGGTAATTGACTAATAACTTAAACATAAACCGGTCAACTTGCGCTTCAGGCAAGCGGTAGGTCCCTTCTTGTTCGAGTGGGTTTTGTGTAGCAAATACCAAAAAAGGCTTATCAAGTTTGAACGTATTCGAGCCGATGGTTACTTGTTGTTCTTGCATTGATTCCAGCAGGGCCGCTTGGACTTTGGCAGGAGCACGATTAATTTCATCAGCGAGTACAAGATTGGCAAAGAGAGGTCCTTTTTTTGTTTCAAACTCTTGTGACTTTGGATTATAAATGAGCGTCCCAATCAAATCAGCCGGCAACAGATCAGGCGTGAATTGAATGCGCTTGAACTTCAGGCCCAAAGCGTTCGTAATTGCTTTGATCATGGTTGTTTTTGCAACGCCCGGTACGCCTTCAAGTAAAATGTGGCCATCACATAAAAGGGCGGTGATGATAAAGTTGACAATGTCCTGCTGGCCGACGATTACTTTGCCAACTTCAATATTCAATCCATGCCAGCAATTGCTTTCTTCTTTAATTTGCTCGATAATACTAGGAGAGGGAGTAGTAGTATCAATCATGATTTACCTTTTAATGATCGTGCGTATTTGTGAATTTCAGCAAACATTATTGTATCAATATCATGCTGATCTTACAACCGATGACGCACCTGGAGTTGACGCATGATTCTTTCTGGTAGAGAAATAAAAAAACGTCTTGGTAATGAAATCGTCATTGAGCCATTCAACGATGAACAATTGAACCCCAATAGTTATAATTTGCGCTTGCATCGCGAGCTGCTGGTTTACACCGATTCTATTCTAGATATGAAGCAAAAAAACCATGTTGCTCCAATTGTTGTACCAAACGAAGGCCTCGTGCTTGAACCTAATAAACTGTACCTTGGCAGAACGATAGAATACACCAAGACCGATGCATTGGTTCCAATGCTTGAGGGACGGTCATCCATTGGCAGGCTTGGCTTGTTTATTCACATCACCGCCGGGTTTGGCGATGTTGGTTTTAATGGCTACTGGACGCTTGAAATGTTTTGTGTGCACCCGGTGCGTATTTATCCAAGTGTTGAGATTTGCCAAATTTTTTATCACACGATTGAAGGTGATTACGAGCGGTACTCCAGTGGTAAGTACCAGAATAATAAAGGTATTCAGCCAAGTTTGTTGTATAAAGAATTTCAGCGATGACAAAAAGATTAGTGAGGTTCGTTCAGAAGTTCACATTTGAATGTAATCGGTTTACGGTTTAATATCCTCTATCTTAGGCTCTGAGACCAGTAAGGTATGAGTTTTTCATAGCCCATCTCTGTTGCAAAAGGATTAACATAAGAGTATGGGTACAGGCTGCTCACGCCTTTGCCCGACCCTCTAATATCTAACATATGGTCGACAAGTTCTTTCCTAACTTTTCCAGAATTATCATCAGCAATCAATTCCATAAGTATATTTAAGCGTTCCTCATAGGTATACAGTTGCTGGGATTGATCACGCGTCACTTCCATAGAAATTTGTGCGATAAGTTCAGGTGGAAAACCATAAGCTGGCAATTTCTTTTTCAGTGCAATCAATGCGCCCCATACTTTTGAATTTTTCATTGAGGGTTTTGGCTTTGGGCTTAAAGCTCTAGCAGACGCTGCCAGCATGGGTAAATTACGTTCGGTGATATTTGCTACTTCTAAGCACATAGTCAGCATAGCTTGTTTCGCTGTATTCAAAAGGTCCCAGCCGGTTGAACGTGCAGTGTGTGGTTGTAACGTTCCGGTTTCTTTATCAAGGGGTATAATTTCCATGGTGTCAGACTGGTTTGATTCTCCATCATCAAGATCAATTAACCGAGGGCTAGTTCTTTGTCTTCTTTGTTGATAATTTTTGCACTTCTGATGAAAAATGTATGCTGCACAAGTACCTGCAACAATCAAAGAGCTAGCTGCTACCAAAAACATTTGGTTCTGTTGTTGCACTTCTTCTTCATAATCAGACATGAAATTTGGTGTTATTGTTGCATTTTCTAGCATCAACTGCATCATATTTGGTAATTGATCAGGAGTTTTGTTGACAATTTTACCATACGTTACCACTTTACCATTTACTATTATAGGAGCGGCGGCTATATGAGTTGCTGTAAGTCCAGAGATAACAAGTACTGAGATAAAGTTATTGAATTTTTGAGTGTTTTTCATAATTGATTACCTTGTTTATTTTTGAAAAAGTTTTTCTACCTCATCCTTACCAGAGAGATAGGCTAATCGCGATGCGTCACTTCCATATATATTCTTTAAGGTTTGATTGGCACCGTGATCCAAAAGTTCCTGGACAGTTGCGCTGTGTCCGTTAGATGCGGCAAAGTGTAGCGCGGTAAAGCCGAGGTTTTCTTGCATATTTACTTTCGCTTGTGCGGCTAACAGTATTTGAACAATGGCAAGGTGCCCGCTTGCGGCAGCGCTCATAAGTGCGGTTAGGCCAGATAATGTTGTACTATTAGGGTTGACTTTTTCCTCAAGAAGAAATTTCACTATTTCAGTGTTGCCTGATCCTGCAGCTGTAATTAAAGCGAGGCCGCTAAAGTAATTTGGTGGCTGTGTGTTGATCGTTTTGAGTTGCTGAAGCTGATCGAAGTTGTTTTGTTCGACCGCTTGGTCTACTGATTGCCCTAATATGCTGTCATGTGGATAGAGATATGGTATGAGTTGTTCATAACCATGACTGTCGGCAAATTGTAGTGGTGATAAATAGTGGGGGTTAAAGTGATGATAATGTCTTTCGGTCATAGTATGTAGGTGATTAATAAGCGGTGTCCGTGCTTTTTTGAAATTATCATCAGCAGCAAGCTCCATGATGATATTCCAACGTTCTTTATATGAGTAAGGAGATTCATTTCCCGTGTGCTCATTACATTCAGTGATATACAGGGCGATTTGGGCAATGAGTTCTGGTGGCAGCAGATATTCAGGTAATTTTTTTTTCAGTGCAACAAGTGCTCCCCATACCGGTGACTTGATTGCATTCGGTGTTGTAGGGGTAATGAATAGGTTTGTTATAGTACGCAATGCGGTAAAGGGTGATGTATATTGCTCAGGAGCATGATGAACAATTTTTCCATGAGTTGCTGGTGTTTTCTCAATTATGGTGAACTCATTTATATCGATATTGCTTTGATGTACAGATGATTTGCTTGTGCCGAGTGTAATAATGGTACAAGTAAGCAAGCTTATGAAAGAAATCAATAGTGCTGCCTTTTTCATGTTATTTTGTATGTCCAGTTTAGTAGTTGAGTGGTTATTATCCGGTGATTAGTTTAACAGCTTCTGCTGAATAATCCCAGATGCGCCATCCTTTGTATTGCATTTCTTTTTTATACAGCTTTTTGAATCGTGCAGCTTCCTGGTTATTATTGACTTGTTCTAGTGCCAATTGCTCTGCAAGTGCGTTGATTTCAGATTCACTCTTTTGTCCTATACCAGGAATATTTTTCATGTCTATTGGGTGACGAATTGTTACCATGACAGCATCAGAGCCTTGTTCTTTTGGTTCAATATTTACATCAAAGTCATAATTAAGTTTGTATGAGGTATTTGCTGTATTAATAATGTCTGGCAGAAAGCGTATGAGCGGCTCTTTATATACATGCTGTGGACTGACTCCTTCATATTGAACGCGAAAGTTAAGTGCTTTTCGGCTAGCAGAGTATTCACCGTATTCACCAATTTTTCTACCGCCAGCAGGCCAGTTCCACCACCAAAGATCGCGCACTTGCCATTTAGTGATACTATCGAGAAATTTCTTTCGGGATTTTTCCGTAAGGCTGTATGAGCCAGCAAATTGGATTCCATCACCGGTAGAATAAAAATTATACAGTATATCGAACATGTCGGCCTCAGGGTGATAGCGCTCTTTTCCTTCTCGTACGGGGGTAAAAATATGAACAACTCGAGAAAGTGCCCGCTTAAGGTGATGGGTTGCAATATTAATTACATTGCCACCATGACTGTGCGCAAGTGTGTGCAATGAAGGGAAACGATTGGTGTCTTTATAAGAAACATTGATGAGTTCGGCCAGTTGGCTACCAGCAAGTTGCCGCGCTTCATTGCTATTTTCTCCTGACCATTGCAGTGATACGATTTCAACCGAATCATTGAGTGATTTTGCATATTCCTGAATGGCATCCATTGTTACATTTTCTTGCAGCTGAAATTCAGGACTACCAGCAGCAAAGGTACCATGAAGAATAAAAAGTACATGCCGCGGGATGTTCAGTTTTTCTTGATCATTGAGTGCGATCAGTTGCTTATTCTTATTAAAGTAGAGTACTCGAGCAATATTTTCGTCTGGATTGAAAAATTTATATTCTTGTGCGCGCCGTGATACGGCGAATTGTTCTTTCCTCAGAGCAGTTATGTCATGCCATTTTTCGACGAGTACCCACTCTTCTTCTTCTCTTTCCATGGCTGCAAGCGGGTTTATACTGATTGCCGCTGTGAATAAAAGCAGTAAGTAAGCCCAACTTATACCAACATGTTTCATTTTGTTACCTTTATTATACCGCCATTTAATACAAGTCCGTTCAATTCTAATTGTATCAATTTGCTCAAAACTAGTCAAGTATATAGGCTTATGAGAGGTGGCCAATATTGCTTATTGAATTGGCCCAAGGGGTGAAGAGTGTAGATCTGAGGCTTGGTCAGAGATTATTGCTAAAATAGGGTGTTTCCATTTGCATCGGCCCTTCGGGTAGGCCGCGAATGAATTGGTAGATATACGGGTTATCAGATTCCCAGATGGTTTTGGCATCACCAAAAAAGCGAATTTTTCCTTCATGCAGCAGGGCAACGTTGTCCGCATATTTAAAAATTTCAACATCATGGGAGATGACAACTGAGGTGATATTAAGTTGCTTTTGCATGTTATACATTAATTCATGAATAATACGCGTGGTTACTGGGTCGAGGCCGGTGGTTGGTTCATCATACAAAATGACTTGCGGGTTTGCGACTAACGTGCGTGCTAAGCCAACGCGCTTTCTCATGCCCCCAGAAAGCTCGGAAGGGTATGTGTACATGATATCTGAATTAAGATTAACGAGCGCAAGTTTTTCTTCTACGATGGGCAGCACTTCTTCTTGTGGTATGCCAGCTTCGAGCAGTGTGATGCCAATATTTTCAAAAATGTTTAGTGAATCCAGTAGTGCGGCGAACTGGAATACGTAGCCAAATTTCTCATAATGTTTGTGTATCTCACGTTCAGACAGTTGCGTGATATCGACATTGTCGACAAAGATCGATCCGGCGGTTGGTTTGATAAGGCCAATGACTTGCTTGAACAGTATTGATTTACCTTCGCCAGATCTGCCAATAATGACGGTCATTTGATGTTTGGGAATTTTTAAGTTGACGCCGTTGGTAATCCACTTACTTCCGAATTTCTTTTTCAAATCAACTATTGCAATGCTCGCCATAGGCTACCTCTATAAGTGTTCAAGCATTTTGGTCAGAAAATAGTTTGTAATCAATATTATGATAGAGCCCACAACTACCGCTTGTGTGGTGGCAATGCCAACACCGCGTGCGCCACCGCGCGTGTAAAAACCCTTATATGTACCAACCCATGCCATGATTAAGCCAAAGACACACGATTTAATCAAGCCGCAATTAATGTCAGAAAGCTCGACAAGATTTTTGATGCTATTGATATAATCTTCCGGGCTTAGGTGCAATACATACACACAAATAACGTAGCCACCGGCAATGCCAAAAATCATAGAGAATAGAGAAAGGCATGGCATAATAATGAGACCTGCCAAGATGCGTGGAACAATTAAATATTGAAACGTGTCGATACGAAGGGTGACGAGCGCATCAATTTGTTCGGAGATGCCCATGGTGCCAATTTCTGCTGCAATCGCTGAGCCAGCACGGCCGGTGACCATAAGCCCCGTTAAAACCGGGCCAAGCTCACGAATCATACCCATGGCAACGACGATACCAATAAATTTCTCGCCGCCAACACGCTGAAAGCCGATGTAACTTTGCAATGCAAAAACCATACCAGTAAACGTTCCCGTTAAAACAATGATAGCAAATGAGTCGACACCAATGCGGTTTATCTGCGTGAGTAACTTGCGTACTTTCGGACGCGTAGTGAACAAGGTATAAAAAGCTCGAAACAAAAATATCGTAAATATGCCCAGCTGATTGCACAAATTAAGGGTGATTTGACCTACAAAATTAACAAGCTGTACAATCACCGTGTTTCTCGTGCAATTAATACATTACGAAGATGCCGGTTCCTGAGGAGTAGTTGGCATTTGTGGTCCGGGTGTTGGCGCTGTTGGTAGTTGCATTTGTGGTGCTTTTGGCGTTACGTAACGGAATGTTTGTGCTTGATATACCTTCATGAATGCAAGAATGAGTGAGCCAAACATAAAGATAGCACCCAAAAACCAGGTAACTTTTTGGAAAATATCCTGGCCGCCACCACCACCAAAAAGCATCTGTGTGCCGCCGCCTAAACCGCCGATTCCCATGCTCCCTTTTCCCTTTTGAACCAGGATGATGAGAATTAAGAAAAGACAGGTAAAAGCGTAGAGTGTTACAAGTAATTGATATAGCATAGATTTTCCTTTATTTTAGATATTTTCTCCTACACTTAATAATACTATTTTTTTAAGCTTTTGAAAATCCAAACTGGCCCCACCGATCAAAAAGCCATCCACGTGTGGTACTTGCTTGATTTCCGGGGCATTATTTTCATCGACACTACCGCCGTATATCAGCCTGAATTGGGCCTCTGGCAGCTCCTGGCTGATGCGTTGGTAAATCCATGCAAAAACGTCTTCAATATATTTTTTCTCTGGAACTATGCCGGTACCAATCGACCACACCGGCTCATAGGCTATACAGAAGCCCTGGTCATTTATGACCTGAAGAACAAGCCCCAACTGCTCCTCCAATACCTCAAAGGTTTTTTTGTTCTCATACTCCTCCTTTGTCTCCCCAATACAAATAATCGGCTGAATTCCGTACTTGAACAACTGGGTAGTTTTTTGCGCAACCATTTCATTTGTCTCACCAAAATATGTGCGCCGTTCGCTATGGCCGACAATACAATAATCAATGCCAACATCAGAGAGAGACATTGCGCTCACTTCACCGGTATAGGCACCTTTTTCATGCTCAGAACAATTTTGTGCACCGATGTGAACTTCGGTTTTTTTAAAAAACTGAATAAGCCGATCTAGGGTATGAAGCGAAGGACAGATAACAATTTCAGCATTTGGATTGGCACTGAGCTTTTCAAGTCCTTCTTTATTATCATGAGCGAATTTGACCGCGTCAGCCAAGCGCATATTCATCTTCCAATTAGCGACAAAGATTGATTTTCCAGGCATGGGTTTCCTTTTTGATTGTTTGTTTCAATAGATATAGCCAGAAGAGAGCAGTGATGTAATTCTTCAACAAAAGATTATAGATTTTTGAGAAAAAAAATATTTAGATGTAGAG
>SDBT01018161.1_pt1 | contig 11069 bp, 10 predicted proteins | sample 2277101 | NCBI WGS metagenome assembly SDBT01 (sample SAMN10404973, study PRJNA504765) | marine sediment metagenome | isolation source: marine sediment core GS10_PC15, 103 cmbsf | place: Arctic Ocean: Southern Knipovich Ridge | collected 2010 | reverse complement strand
ATCTTTATATTACCATTTTATCACAAAACTTCGTTTCTGAAATAGACCTCTTGTTATTTATATGAGAGCGCACCCCTCTGTGCCTGCCCGCCTCCCCGGTCTCGCTCCGCGAAGCGGGACGGGCTGGCGGGATCCAGCATGGTTTGATTGACAACAAAAACTCCGGTCCCTGTGAAACGGAGGAGGCAGATTATCAGCATATATTGACAATAATTATTAGTAGTGTAATATTTACTAATCTGCTAAAAAGAAGAAATAAACAATAAAAAGAGTCCATTTTAGGAACTTAAAAAACAGGAGGTGTTCAATTGAATGCACAGAAGAGGCTTTTTTACAGGTTACTCAACGAGCTTTTACCAGAAGCCGTAGTTCGTGAAAGTATTCGCGGACATTTATTCTTTGACGACCAGACTGTCTGTCCGTCCAGGGGACGTGTTCTGTTCGCTGACACAAAAGCGTTTGCTGGGCGTGAAGCGCACGAAGCGTTTATCAGGGATGAGATTGGTGATGTGCTCCAGCGTCTTAATGAGCACAACAGTAAGCTATCAAACACCGAATGGATGATCGTGGATCGGCTGATACTGTCATACAAATATGCCAGTGCGCTGCCGCCAAAATTCGTGGAACGGATGGATAAAATTCAGTCCGCTGCCAATCAGGCGTGGGCAAAGGCCCGCGAGAAGAGCGATTCGTCCATTTTCATGCCGCATTTTAAGAAGGTACTTAGGGTTACGCGGGAAATGGCAGAGTTTTTCGGCGCTAAGCCGGGCAACCTCGCGACGCAGTACGATGCACTGCTGCCGGTTTACGAACCTGGCATGCCGGCAGATCGCATTGACAAAATTGTCAGCGCGGTTATTAAGTGGGTTGTGCCGTTTCTTCGCCGTATTCAGGAGTCCGGCGTTAAGCTGGATGACAAACCGCTCCACGGCCATTTTAGCATTGACCGTCAGAGTTCGCTTGCTCGGGCCGTTACTCGTTGGATGGGGTATGATTACTCCCGTGGCCACCTTGCCATGACCACCCATCCGTTCATGTCGACCGTCGGCCAGGACGATCATCGCATTACCATGCGGATAAACTTCGGCTTTTTGTCGGCGGGCTTGTTCGCGGTTATGCACGAGGGCGGCCATGGGGTGTACGAACAGTCAGTCGATGAACTGATCCACAAGGTCAACGTTTCTGGCCTGCTGCATTCGCATGGCATCCACGAGGCGAGCTCGCGTCTGTGGGAAAACATGGTTGGTCGCAGCCAACCATTCCTCGAGTTTGCCTACCCGACCATCCAGACTCTGTTCGAACAGTTTCATGACGTTCCGCTCGACCGCTTCTACGGGGCGGTAAACCGCGTTGAGCCGAGTTATATCCGCGTTGAGGCGGATGAACTCACGTATATGCTGCACATCGCGCTGCGGTATAGGCTCGAACGTGCGATTATGGCTGGCGACATCAAACCCGCCGATGTCCCCGGCGAGTGGAACAAGCTCTTCAAAGAGTACTTTGGCATCGAGGTTGACAAGGACTCGAACGGCTGGCTCCAGGACGTTCACTGGTCATACGGCTACATCGGGTACTTCCCGACCTATCTCCTGGGCAACCTGGCCGCAGCTCAGCTGTGGGCAATGTTCCGCCAAAAGCACCCGGCCTGGGAATCACACTTTCGGGCAGGCAACTTTTCACTTCTCTTCAACTGGCTCCAGAAGAATGTGTACCGGCTCGGGCACGTGAAATCGCTCGACAGCGCCATGATCGATGCGACCGTTGAAAAGCTCGATCCGCGGCACTGGTTCTGGTATATGAGAGAGAAACTTGGCCCGCTGTACGAGCTTTAATAAGAAGTAATCGGCGATCCTTTGAGTAACACTAACAATCCGCACAGGTATCACACCTCGTGCGGATTTTTTATTTAAAATAAAAAAAGACACCCCGAGAGACTACATCGTCAAACGGGGTGAAATCACACTGTGCAGGATAGACCTAAAAGGGGTGGTGTTCCTGCGAGCTTCGTACTTACCCTACCCGGGTAGCGTGTGAATCAACTCCGGGCGGGCGGCCGATTTCTTGGTATGTTAGCCGACGACCACCAAACTAGAAATACGTTTCATGATAGTTACCTATCCTCCGTATCTCGGTCAAAGGTTAAGGGACAAAAGCCTAGTTTACATTTACTAAGCCTCTTACAAGTATAGCGCTTTTTCCTATGGCAGGTAAAGCGGTTGATTAGTTAAAATGCAAATAAAAAAATCGTGATGTCTATCGCGATTTTGTTTGTTATTCCAAGTAATTTACGCCAACCGTTTTAGCATCTCTTTTTCCCACTCCGGAAAGTACTGGCCGATAATATCTAAAGTAAATTCACGCAAGATTGATTCCTTGGGCTCCCGTTCCAACAGAAATTCGAATGATTTTATCACAAGCTCTTCTGGGGTATGCTGTTTGCCGGTTAACTTCAGATAGGTGTCTTTTCGAACGGTGACCAGATGTTCTGTTTGACTGTTATTCTCACTTACCAGCACCGTGCATTCCCATCCAAAATCGTTTTCTGTTATTTTTTGTATAGTGATGTTAGGCATAATACTTTTATAAAGACTTATTAATTTCTTTCATTGATTTTTTGAACAGTTCGCTGGTTTCTTCGCAGCAAAAGGGACGATTAGTTAGTTTCTCGTCGTTTTTCCAAAATTTGTAGAATTCTTTTGGCTCCAGATCTATTGATTCCCCAGTAACTTTGAAGTGTTTGAAACTGGCGGTGACAAATAAAAAGTCCAAGTCATTAAAAAGAGCTAATAATTTATCGTTTCTAAAAAGGGCGTGGTCATCCAGTAACCAATTATCATGTACTGAAATATAATAGACGATTTTATCAATGAGTTCTTTGTCGTAATTAACTTGAGTTAGGATTTTTTTTGCAATTTGCGATCCTTTCTTCATGTGTCCCTTTTTTGTTTTAACGTCTTTAATATTAGGATTTTTTTCTTTTATTTGATAGTAGCCTACATCATGCAGGATAACCAAGGGCAGTAATATTTTCTCTTCAATTTTTAACGATCTTGAGAGGCGTTCAGCCTGTAGTACCATCCACTCGATTTGTTCTATATCGTAAGAGCGGCCTTCTTGGTAAAAAGGTTTGGCCAGTTCCCAGATTTGTTGGAAGATTTTTTTCATATTTAAAATATAAATATTATTTTATTGGCGGAGAGGGTGGGATTCGAACCCACGGAAATATTTTGTCAGAAAATAGTTAATTATTACCTAGTAGTATTTTACTGGCCTGGTATTTATCATTAATAATTTTTTTTGCCGGTGAACTTAATTTATTCCAACTTTTTTCTAGTTTTTTCATTAGCCAATCATTTGCTTTATCTATATTCATTTTATGGCTGAAAAAGGCTAAGTAAAATAATGAAGAAATTGAGTCAAAGTGTGCCATTGAATCTGCGTCAGCGACACATAAAGCTTCCTTGGTTAATTTTTTAGTTGCCTTGCTTCCTCGGTGAGATAAAATACAATCTTTAACTTGATCGATTTTATCTTGAGGGTAATGAAATTTTTTTAGAATTTGTTCCGCTAATTTTGCGCCGTGTAAATGATGGTCTTTGTATAGCTTGTAATCCCTAACGCTGGCATAATCGTGAAGTAAGGCTGCGATTTCTACAATTTCTTCATCCGCGTTTAATTTTTCTGCCATTAGTTTAGCATATTTTACAACCGGTGCTATATGGTGTGTCCATGCGCCGTAATTAAAGTAGTTGGATTCCTGTTGACAGGCATTTTCAACTATTTTTGATATTTTTTTTATCATTATTGTAGAGGTTCTCATTATTCTTCTGTTTTATCTTCTAAAATAGTGTTTAGTTTCTTAATAGCTTCTTCCGGGTCGCTGATACCATCAATTGATTCAAAAACCATTTCTCTTGTAAACCCCTTGTCGTCTCTCAAATCATTTGAAAGTTTAATTAATCTGCCCATGTTAGGTCCTGGTTCGTATCCAAAGGCTATCCAATCCCGGCCACGCGTTAAATCTGTTGGTCGGCTTGCTTCTACATCAAGTTTTCGGGCTCTTTCCAATAGCCATTCTCCAGCAGGAAATTGACCGGTTGGCATAAGCAATTGTTCTTTAACTTCAGGATCTACAGCGCCACGGCCGAGTTGATCCGCTTCGCTTACCAGGACTAATTCTTGAATGGTGGCAGGATGTATTTTTTTGGCCAGGCGACGTATCGCCCCATCGCTGACTTTTTTATTCCGGACGGTTTCTTCTATATATAGTAATGTTGGAGTGAGGTGGTTGGCGACTAGTTTTACTACCTTATCCCTGGTTAGATTGTCGATTCCTATTGAAGCCAAGAATTTTTTGGTCGGCTCTTCACCAGCTTGTTCGTGTCTATGGGATTTAATGCTTCCATCTAATTGTTCTGTGACCATGGGCTTGCCTAAATCATGGCATAATGAACCTAATAAAATAGTTAATGCTTTATCATTATCCAGCTCTTCTCTTCTGCTAATTTTTGCCGATTCATCAACAGTCATCAAGGTGTGAATCCAAACGTCACCTTCTGGATGCCATCCAGGTTCCTGAGATGTTTCGGCGAGTGGCGGGAATTCAGGATGGATCTCTCTGAAAACTCCCAGTGTCATGCCAGCTGACAAACCTAGAGATGGTTTTTCAGATTTTAATAAGAGTTTTTTCCACTCTTCTCCTATTCGTTCTTTTGGCAGTTCTTTTAGTTGTGGCGCCATTTCTTGGATAATGGCAATACTGTCTTTATCTATTTCAAGACCAAATCTTCCAATAAATTGTAAAGCTCTAAGTACCCTAAGCGGATCATCTCTGAATTTTTCTGGATCGGTAATTCTGAGGGTTCTATTTTTAATATCTTCAGCACCACCGAAAGGGTCATGTAGTTCTCCAGTCAGCGGATCTGCCGCAATGGAGTTTATAGTAAAGTCGCGTCTGCGCGCTGCATCCTCGATACTCATATGTGGATCGGTTTTTACTTTAAATCCTTTATGGCCCTCATCTATTTTGGAATCAGTACGGGGGAGTGATACGTCAATATCCATACCTCCCTCTAGGGAGATTTTTAAGATACCAAAAGATTTACCAACCTCAGAAACCTTGCCAATTTGTTTTACCATTTCCTCAATCTCAGCAGGTTCTAGACCATAGATTTCTAAATCAAAATCTTTTGAGACATTGCCCATCAGTGAATCTCTGACACTGCCACCAACTAATAAAGCTTGCCCCCCCTTTTTTTTAACCATCTCGGCAAGTTCTAATACTTTTTCATAGGCTTGGGCATGTTCTGTTAATCCTGATTCCCTCATTATACGAAGATAGTCTTCCGGTTTTGGAAATTCTTCAAGAGAAGATTGCGGCTCTATTTCTTCAGGCGTTGGAGAGAAATGGTATGGTTTTTCGGGGCCCATTATTTATGTATAGTTAATAAAATTAAAAGTGATGATTGCCAAAAAAAGCTTTTAACTTTTTCTGGCTAAAAATATCAAGTTTAATTCCTAAACGTTTAATTAGTTTTCGAGCACTTCGTTTGCCACCGACATATCCAACAACCTTTTTGACGTTGCTCTTGAAGCGTCTCTTTTTCAGTTTTGGTAATTGCTTAAGTAGCAGTTCTACCTCGTTTTTAGAGGGGGCTGTAAAACCAATGGACATAAATCTCAAACACGCAAAAAGATTGGCAGGGTGGTCGGTGTAGCCGGGGCTGTTTAGGCAAAGTCGTTTATTTTTTAGATCACTCATCGCTCCCGGCAGTTTAATGGTATGTTGTTTACTATTTTTAGAAAGGTAATATTTAAGAGGAATGGCAAATCCGTTGATAGTGAACGCTGAATTCTCTTTCAGGTTTTTTAGAATGTTCGGTTCATACGAGCGATGAATATCTAGCACAACGTAGTCAGTAATGAATTTTGGCTTGGAAATTAATTTTTTTTTGAGTACTACTTCGTTTTTTCTACGAATTTTCCCATAAATAAATTGATGATTGTTTCTTAGGTTTTCAATGAATTTTTCTAAATCCCCGACGAGCAAAAAATCGTAATCCCTTTGCGGAAGTGGCTTCTTAAAAATATCATAGTAGATAGAATTTCGAGCGGCGCCACCAATGACATACACCTTTGTTTTTTTTGGGATAGAGGCGATCACCTGTTTTAGGATTAAGGCCGTGGTACCAGTCCTGGTAAAAAATCGAGCGATACCATTGGAATTTTTTTTCATAAGCCGTGTTAATTTATTTATATATTGGCGGAGGGGGTGGCCCCGCACAAATCTCACTACGTTCGATTATGCGGGATCTTCGCTCGTCGCGTACATTTACGCGACTTCGCTCGAGATTCTCACATTGTTTATGTCTTTGGTGGGCGCAGGATTTGATTCATGTATTCCCCAGAGCGGAGGAGGTGAGATTCGAACTCACGAAGCCCGTGAAGGCTTACCGCTTTTCGAGAGCGGCCCGTTCAACCACTCCGGCACTCCTCCGCTCTGGAGACTATTGATAAAATCTATCGTAAGCTTTTTCACCCTTCGGGTGACCACCCGCAGGGTGGCGAGAGCGACGCACCTGCCCCGCTTGGCGGGGTTCAACCCCCGCCCCGTCGCATGACGGGGACTCGGCCACCTCTCAATAAATATACCTTATCCAATGGGAGCAAGTATGTCTATAAACAGCGGCTGATATTCCAATGGCAGAATTCTGGGAAGTAATAATATATAAAAAGCTATTGAAGCAAGTATTATTAGTAAAACATAGATTTTGTTGAATTTACCCTGCTGCCAGATAGAATATAACCAATTTGCAAGAAACAAGCAAATAATGGGTACTAGTGGTAAGTATACATTATAGAATCCTGGAATAATAATCCATGGGATTAAAAATAATGTAACTATTCCAAGCAAAAAAATTATTTGTTTACTTTTTTCCTTGAATAATTTATATATGGCTATAAAAATCGCTGTTAATCCCAGCCAAAGCACTATTATATTTCCAGTATAAAAAAAGCGGTAAAGTATATTACCATTATTATCATAGCTGGTTCTTATTGAAGTAAGTGGGATGGACTGAAACCAGCTTATGGGATTTTCTTTTATACTTTCCATACCCTTATCACGGGATGAGAATTGAAATTCCAGCATTTTTTTATGGATAGTAAGCACTCCTGGCGCGGAGGAATTGTTAATGTATAGAGGCATATAACTTGCCAAATAGGTAAGTATTATTATTGCCAACGCAATTGTTATTAATAATGCTTTTCTTCTTTTTAGATAGATTATGATTATTAATAATGGAATAATCAGAAAAAAACCATTTAATTTTATTGCTCCGGCCAATCCGATAAATAATGCAGATAAAATTAATTGGTAGTTCTTTTTATCTATAAAAAAGTTCCATAAGAACAATATTGCCGCCAGACTGAATGTTGCCAGAAAAATGTCCAGCATAGCCAGACGTGATGATACAAACCAGTAGGTTTCCACCAAAAGGAGGAGAGAGGCGGTTATTGGAATGAAAAACCCGCCAAACATACGCTTAGCGATTAAGTATACAATTATCGAGGCAGCAACGGAAAATATGACAGAGGCTATTCTCCAGCCGAAAGGAGTATCACCAAATATAGTGATACCGAATGAGATTAAAAATTTGCCAAGCGGAGGATGTTCAAAGTTCAAATAAATGATTTTTGATATCAACCCATTTGCCGCATCAATATAAGTAGATTCGTCAAAAATACGTTTTCCAAAGGAGTCAATTTGAAAAATTTTTGTAAAGAAATTGCTCAGGGCAATCATCGCCAGAAAAAGACCGTCATGCCAGGTGAGAGCAGTGTTCCGGGAAGATGTTGCTTTATGATCCATTATTTTTTGTAGATGAAAATTTTACTTGATTTTTTTCTACCAGAGGCGGACTTTTTTGGAAAAGGATCAATTACTTGAGCTGGTTTCCATTGGGGAATGTGGAAAGCGAACGATATCACAGTGGCGCCGGGTTTAAGCTGGGTTTCAAGCTGTTTGCCGACTTTTTCCATAACTGAATCAATCAGGAAGCAGAATACTACGTCAGCCGGCGCCAGGTTTTCTTTATAGAAATTTTTGTAAAGTATTTTTGCTTTTGATTTAGTGAACCAGATTCTTAATCTTCCCAGGAAAAAAGCCCAGGGTGATATTTCATAGCCAGCCACTCTGGCGCCTGTTCTTTTTGCAATTTCGACTATAACTTTTGCATCACCGCAGCCCAGGTCATAAACTACATCTTTCTCATTAATACCAGCTGTTTTAATAATTTCGTCAATTACCCTGCTAGGTGTTCTGACAAAGGGCACGCGCGTGTAAAAGAGGATAATAAGAATGGCAATGGAGAGGATAGTAATAACGACAACAACCAGAAGTATAAAAAGTAATACGATAAAGAGACCCATAATGATTAAAATAAACTGGATTGTCCGTCAGCTGATTTTTTTTGCTCCTCCTTAGTAAAAATTTTGACCACTCCATATTCTCCGTCGTAGCCCGGTTTAATTATAAGTTTGCCGCTGCGAACCCTGATAATTCCTTCAGCAATTTTTGGTAGGGTAATTTTTTCTAATTCTTTGCGCGATAGATTAAGAAGAATATTAAAATCGTTCCCTCCTTGTTTTATAATTGAGTCGTACTCTATTTTAACGCCTTTTGTATTTACGCCACGGCCCAAACTTTCGGCAATGATTTCGTTTAAGGGGACCAGGCTTTTGAATGGTGGGCGGTTTTTTGGTTGGTAGCCTTCGGGCCGGTCAGCCAGCATTCCTACTCTGCTAGAAACACCTACGGTTAGCCCTTTTTTGCACTTTGGACAGAGGCCTTTATTTTTTTTAGTTTCCTTCGGGGAGAAGCAGACATTACAGTTTCGATGGCCGTCAAAATGATAGCGGCCTTCTTCAGGATAAAATTCAATGGTATATGCGATTTTATTTTTATGCCCGCCCTGCTGTTTGGTTGCTTTCATTATATTTTTATAATTCAACTGATCGAGTTCGAAGACAGTTGCTTCACGTCCCATTTTTGCCATAGAGTGGGCGTCTGAATTTGAAATAATTGATAAATGATCTAGCTGTTCAATACGCCAGTTCATGGGCGGGTCAGAGGACAAGCCAGTTTCAATTGCGTAGATATGTTTAGTCATCTTTCCAAAACACTCTTCAACTGAGTCAAAGCCGGATTCAGAGCCAAACATAGAAAACCAGGGCGTCCAAATATGGGCAGGAATAACCATGGCCTGGTTGGATGATTCCATAACTATTTCTACAATTTTTTCTGCGTCTACTCCGAGTATCGGCCGACCGTCTGATTTTAAGTTGCCAATCAGATTTAATTTTTTGTTGATAATACCAACAGTTTTTAAGTCAGGCGCTATAAGCACTAAGTGTATCCGGCGAGTTTTGTCATTTTTTTTATAGATGCAGCTGATTTCCGTAGTCAGCATGAAATGGGCGGTGGTTTTATTCCCTTTAAGTTTAAAAAGTCCGTTGTTCTGCTGTTCTAATTTAGTGTTCAGTTCTTTGAACCAGGCTGGATGAGTAAAGTCGGCTGCAGTAACAACGTCGATTCCTTTTTTATCCGCCCACTCGGCTATATGTTCTAGATCCATATCGCGCGAAACCGCCCGTGAGTATTTCGAATGGAAATGTAAATCTGTTATATATTCTGGCATAGTGTATTAAGTCTAACATTTAGCTATGGTTTTCTCAAACAAAAAACACCTTCTGTTTTGGAAGGCGTTTTTTATATAACTGGCGATGGCCTACTTTCCCCACGGATTGCCCCGTAGTATCATCGGCGCAGGCAGGCTTAACTTCTGAGTTCGAGATGGGATCAGGTGTGACCCTGCCGCTTAAATCACCAGAGGCCAGCCAAGAACTTTTTTGGTTATTGGCTACGCCTCAAATGATTTATGGTTGTAATGGTGTCAGGTAAAAAATAAACCCGAAGAAGATAATTACCAGAACAAAAACGAAAATTAATGGTAGATTTATTGTTTTTTTCATTTTTTTATTTTGTTAACCCTGCACCAGTGAATGGTGTGGGTCAAAAATTCAGTCTTTTAGTGATTGCAATGTGATCTGATTAGTACTCCTCTGCTAAATCCCTTGCGGGACTTACACATAGAGCCTATTAACCTGGTGGTCTCCCAGGAGATTCATAACGAAACCTTATCTCGAAGACGGCTTCGCGCTTAGATGCTTTCAGCGCTTATCCGTGCCGAACGTAGCTACCCAGCTTTTGCCCCAGACAGGACAGCTGGCTGACTAGAGGTTCGTTCTTCCCGGTCCTCTCGTACTAGGGAAGAGCCTTCTCAAGTTTCAACGCCCACGGCAGATAGGAGACCGAACTGTCTCACGACGTTCTGAACCCAGCTCGCGTACCGCTTTAATTGGCGAACAGCCAAACCCTTGGGACCTTCTCCAGCCCCAGGATGCGATGAGCCGACATCGAGGTGCCAAACCCCCTCGTCGATATGGACTCTTGGAGGGGATTAGCCTGTTATCCCCGGAGTAGCTTTTATCCGTTGAGCTTCCGCCGTCCTATTTCGTACGGTCGGATCACTAAGTTCTGCTTTCGCAACTGCTCGACTAGTAAGTCTTGCAGTAAAGCTGGCTTGTGGCTTTGCCCTATCAGCTCGATTTCCATCCGAGCTTAGCCAACCTTTGTAAACGCCTCCGTTACTCTTTGGGAGGCAACCGCCCCAGTTAAACTACCCACCAGACACTGTCCCCGTACCAGTCACTTCACTCCGTTCGTAACTGTACGGGACAAGTCCCGCACATACCTAAATATGATGCAGGGCTTGCCCTGTACACGAATTTCACGAAGTGAAATGAGTGGTACAGGGTTAGAAATAAAATCAAATAAGCGTGGTATTTCATATTTCGACTCCTACCACCCCAAAAGGTGGCAGTCATAGTCTCCCACGTATGCTGAGCAAATCTAACTCTATTTCAATGCCAAGTTGTAGTAAAGCTTCACGGGGTCTTTTCGTCTAGCCGCGGGTAACTCGCATCTTCACGAGTCTTGTAATTTCGCC
>SDBT01018160.1_pt1 | contig 11070 bp, 7 predicted proteins | sample 2277101 | NCBI WGS metagenome assembly SDBT01 (sample SAMN10404973, study PRJNA504765) | marine sediment metagenome | isolation source: marine sediment core GS10_PC15, 103 cmbsf | place: Arctic Ocean: Southern Knipovich Ridge | collected 2010 | reverse complement strand
CAAGCTTCAGCCGCCGCTGATCCCGATGATCGACGTGACGTTTCTCCTGCTGCTCTACTTCATACTGACCACGACGTTCCGCATGCAGGAAGGCCAGATACCCGGAACCCTTCCGCAGACCGGAGGAATCGTGGCCGGCCAGACCGTCGAACTCAAACCGATATACATAATCCTGCGTCCGACCGGTGTGGACCGCCTCGGGTGCATCTACGAAATACGCGGGCGCGGCATTGGAATGGACAGCCCCCAACAGCTCTACGACACGCTGGGAGCCTGGTCCGAGGCGCTTGGGACCACAGAAGTGCCCGTGATAATTCAGCCGCGATCGGACGTCCGATGGCGATACGTCGTCGAAGCGTTCAACCAGGCGGTGAGGGCGAAATTCAAGAACATAGGCTTCGCCTCGGAAATCTGACGGTGCGTCAGGTGGGAATAACATACATGTGCAGCTACGGAAAAAATGCGATCCTGACAGCTATCTGTCTGGGCATGGTTGCGGCGTTGGCCGTCGCGGCCGTCGCGGCCGACAGGGGCGCATATGCGCGCATGGAGGGCATGACCCTTGCCGAGAAACTCGCCGAGATGGGCATGTTCGAACTGCTCGAGGCGCACTCTGCAGGAATGTCCGATCCGGCGGCCGTTCGGTACATGCTCGCCAAGGGCAAAATCGCTCGGTCCAAGGCTCCGGGGCTCTCGGCCGAGCAGCGCAACAAGCTGCTCGACGAGGCGAGACTCGCCATGGACAGGATGTCAGTCAACGGCGATCTGCCGGACGATCCACGCCAAGTGCTCGCCTTTTACCGCATGCATCTTGAACTTGCCGAGGCGATGGGACTGGGGCGGACCAAGCCCTACGCATTGCGGCTGATGTATCTACAGGGCGGCCAGGCCGATCGGGCGAAGCTCGATGAACTGACGGGCAGGGTACTTCCGCGGTTTGCCGAACTGTCCCGCGAACTATCCTATACCGCCGAGGACTGGCGGAGCGATCCGAAGAAACTCATTACCGTGTTGAGCGACCTCCAAGCGATGCAGGAGTCTCTGGACTACAAGTCCGCGTGGGTGAGGTTCTATCGTGGAATGTCGCTCCCGGAAGGCCAGAAGCGGCGCGGAATGCTGAACTCCGCACTGGCGCGAGCGGAAAAATTCGCATCCGGTGACGAAGCTTCCGGCGTTAAGCACTGGTCAAAGCTGCTGATGGCCATGACACTGAGAGAGCTTGGCGATCACATTCAGGCAGGCCAACTGCTGGGTCAGGTCGTAACTGCCCGGCCCGGTCCGGCGATTACCGTGCAAGCGATGTTCGAGATCGCACGCAACCATGTCGAAGACGAGAGATTCGCCCAGGCCCAGGAGGCGATTGGCCAATTCAGCCGATCAGCGGGCGAACTGCTCGGGCCTTCGGGGCGGCTGCAGGTGGATGTCAAGCAGGCGATGCTGAGCAACTATCTACACGAGAGATGGGCCTTATCGCTTCGCGACCCCAAGGCCGCCGCCGTCCACCGGCAAATGGCGCAGAAGGTATTACTGGATTTCGTGGAGACCCACCGCTCCAGCCCCGGAGTCTCCGAAGCGTTTCTGGAAATCTTCGCCACGAAATATCGCGATCATAAGAATCTCGACGATCTCAACTCGATCATACTGCTCGCGGTCGTATCGCACGAGCGCAGGGGCGGTACTGGTGAATCGGAAGCGACCGCCGAAAAGCTGCTGCGGACGATTCTTGCCCGTAACGACGAGACTTCGCTTGGTGTGCGGAGCGAGGCTATCTGGCAACTGGCCATGCTGATGAACGCCCGACGCCAGAACCTGGAAGCGGGCAGGCTGTTCGTGCAATTGGCTCGGGAGCATCCGCAGCACCACCTGGCGATGGATGCGGCCAGGAACGCCGTGTACAGCTTCAACGGGGTGTTGCAGGCCCGGCGGCGGGCAAAGACGCTGATCGCACCTAATCTGCGGCAGGAGTTCATCAAGGCCCTTGGCGTGCTGCTGGAGGGCTGGCCTGGGCGGGACGATCTGCTGAAGTGGAACTTCGACCTGGCCTGGCAGTTGCAGAAGCTCGCCAGCCCGGACGGATACGAGTCGATGGGGCGGGCAGTGGCGGCCTACGACAAAGTACCTGCCGATATTCCCGAATCGATGCAGGCGCGACACCTGGCGATCGAGTTGCGGTTGAAGCTGCTCAACGGTCCACCGGAATTGTCCGACGCTCCGGGTGAGCTGCTGAACATGCTCAACGATTACAGTTATGACGCCAAGCGATTTGCCGGCGATTCTTCGGACGCAGCCTATGCCATGAACCTGCAGCAGTGGGGGGCGATATCGGCCTTTCGGGCCGCGACGCTGATGTACGAGAAGCTGGATCGCAAGTCCGATGCGCTGCGGGCGCTGAAGATGATCCCCTCGCACTGGCCGGACACGGACGTTCTGCCCGCGGTCTGGGAGTTCGAGATATCCAAACTGATCGAGCAGGAACAGACCGACCTGGCCATCGAGAAGATCGACGCCTTCAGCCGGAAGCATCCTGACAATGCACGCTCGCTGATATCGCTGGTCGTGAGCCAGATTCGCCTGCGCATCGAAAAGATGCGAGGCGACGACACGCGCGCCGCGGAATTAGCGAATTATCAGCGGATTTTCTACCGATTCGGCGAAGACGTGTACGCGGCTGCCCTGGCCAAAAAGCTTCCGCCCGAGAAGATGTATCCGATAGAGCAGATGCGAGCCGAAGCTCTGCTTGCCGGTGGAAAGAAGTCCGAGTCGCTGGCCCTTTTCGCCAGGTGCGCTCAATACGACGCGCGACAGCGAGCGGTTGCGACCGGTAAGATTGATCAGCAGATCGACGCACAGCTTGAAGCGATCAGCAAAGCTTCCGGTAGCGTCAGCACCACCGGCCACCTCGCCAGCGAGTATTTCCAGATGATTACCAGCTCCGGGGGCGATGTTGAAAACGTCCCCGAGGCGATTGACCTCAAGGCTGCCCTGGTCTCCCTCGACCGGGCCGAAGGATCTGTCCAGCAGATCGAGATGCTCGCACTGACGACCGAACGGCTGAATCGCTGCTACCAGAAGCTTCGCAACATGCGGAAACGGGCGATCCCAATCGACGCGACGAATATTCGCGGCCTGGCGCGAGCCAACTACGCCGCGGCCAACTACACCAAGGCGCTTCGGTACTATAGCGAACTGATCGAAGGGATCGACGCCAGCCAGTCGCCGGAGTTTTACTGGTCGACCCAACTCGAACGGTGCAGGTGCATGCTGGAGGCATTCAAGGCCGATAAGCAACAGATGAAGCGCCTGGCGATATTGATTCGCCAGTTGCGGCTGATCGATCGGACTATGGGAAACATGGCTGGAAGCTTTGACGCAGTGCTCGCAAAAGCCGAGAACTTTTCCCGATAGCCGGCTAAAAAGGGAGCAAACATGCGACATGGTCCTGAGTCAGTCGTGTTTTCTCATTCCCTTGCCTCGCCAACGCAGAAACTGTCGCATCTCAATCGTGAAACGCTCTTAAAAAGAGACGCCCCTGCGAACTGAAACGAAGCGAAGGTGCCTGCAGCTTTTCCCCTAATAGCGTGCTGGGGCGTTGACTTGGCCGCTTCTATTAATATACTGTAGCGATGGCTCGCGGCGGCATGGCCAAGTGGACTAAGGCGACGGATTGCAAATCCGTTATCGTGGGTTCGAATCCCACTGCCGCCTTCTGTATCGAATAGACGCCGGGTGCGTTTGGGCCGGCGGTACACACCATAGAGCAAGTGGACAGCTTCGGAGCTTGTAAGGTAGCCAGCCCGCAGAGGCCCTCTTATGGAGCGATCAGATGTCCAGACCAACATTGACAACACTTGCGTGTCTGCTGCTGGCGGCTTCGGTCGTTTGCGGCGCAACTAGAAAGGTCAAGCTCAAGAGCGGTGGGGTGCTCATCGGTGAAGTGACGGAAGTCGACGGTAAGTACCGTGTCGTAACCAAGTATGGTAAGCCTGTAATCATCCCCAAGTCGGACGTTGCCTCCATCGTAGCTGCCGAAACGCCGGTGGAAATCTATAAGCGCAAGCTCGCGGCGATCGACGCCAACAGCCCGGCCGATCACTTCAAACTGGGCAAGTGGGCATACGACAAGCAATTGTACGAAATCGCTCGGGCGGAACTCAATGCGGCGTTGAAACTCAAGCCAACTTACGCCCGGGCCAAGCTGCTGATGCGACAGGTGAAAGCCAGACTCGCCGAGCGGCCCGCGCCGGGTTCTCAGGCCAACGGTGCACCGGCTGGGCAGGCCTTACCGTCGGGCAAAGGCATCAAGCCCGAGTGGTTCCTCACCGAGCGGGAAGTCTCCAGCATACGCCTGGCGGAATTGAAGGCGACCGACCGCGTGCGAATAGATTTCCGCAACAAGCTGCTGACGCGATTCATCGCTGACATGGAAGGTGTCGGTGATTTCGCCGACGCAAACTTCGCCCTCAAGTTCAGGCGTTACACACCTGCCCGCCAGGCCATGTATATTCTGGCCAATATCGAACGGGACAACCAGACCGTCAGGGATGACATCCTCGTTAAGGGCGATCCGAAAGTGATGCACGAGTTTCGTCGTGTAATCTGGCCGCAAGTGATCTCGCTCAGTTGTGCATCGGCAAAGTGCCACGGTGGGGCGAGGGAAGATCAAAAGGGCGGATTGCGATTGTTCAGGCAAAGAGGCTCCGAGCGTGTCGATTACACCAATTTCATGATCCTGAACGACTATTCCAATGGAGGCAAAGTCATAAATCGCGACCATGTTGGCGATTCATTGCTCCTGCAGTACGGATTGCATCCCAGCCAGGCCAAAAAGCGGCACCCGTTTAAAATCCGTCCGCTCTTTACCGATACGAACGATCCTCGCTACAAACAGGTGCGGCAGTGGATCGAGTCGCTGGCCGGGCCGCCAACACCCAAATACAACGTGCAACTTCGCGTTCCGTGGGCATCCAAACCCAAAGCCATCCCAGTGACCAAACAGCCCGCAGCCGACTTGTCCGACAGCGAATCTCCGCCGGCTGCCACCAAACCTGCCCCTGCCCCGCAGTAGCAGGCCTGTTACAGAGTACTAGTGGAAGAGGCTCCGATTGCAAACGACCTTCACAGTTTTGCTTCTGACTGTTCTCGGTGCGGCGGTTGTGTACTTCGTCGCCATGGCGTTGGTGCAACTGCATCGCACCCGGGCACTGGCAGCCGAAGCGTCCAGGCGTCAGATGCATTTCGACGCCGGTGACCCGTTTGACATTCCACGACGATACAGTAATTTTGCCCTGATGAGCAGCGGACATTCGCCGCAGGCTGCAAACGTGACTTACGGGCATATTGACTCTCGCCCGGTGCGGGGGTTCGATTTTCGATACGAAGTAGCTCACGGTACGCGAAGGATGACCCGGCATTACGGAGTGATCGTCGCCGAACTGAAAACGCCCTTGGGTGCATTGATTATGTGGAACGACCAGGATATTCAAACCGCTCCGCTGGCTCTGCAGCAGGCCGACGGGCGCACCGGAAGGTGGATATACAAGGGCGAAAACGAACTGCCCCATGTAGCGGCCGATTGCTTCGCATCGCTCGCCGACCAAGGGCTGGGACTGGAGATTCACGGTTCGACGCTCATGGCATTCATGCCCGCAAGGCGGCGGCATGGAGACTACGCAAGGCAAATGACGGATGTTCTCCGCGCCGTCAACGCAATAGATACTGCCCCAGATGGCGAGCAAGCCAGCGACGATTCGCCGGCCGATTGAATCTTTAGGGCGACCTCTTTAACGGGGAAGTTGAAAAACTCGCCCAGTCATGCTAAAAAGATGTTTCTAATATAGCTTTTGTCGTATGGAGTTTGGGAGAAGGTACAGTGCACGATAATGCAACGAGAGTAACGGTTTTACTGGTTCTTGTCACGCTGAGCTGTTCGGTCCTTACCGGATGTGCCGAGAGTGAGTCTCGCCAAGCCGGACGCAAGCTCATGGAGCAGGCCTCCAAGGCCAAAAGGCTTCATGACAAGGCGTTGGAGACACTAGCCGGTTCGCCCGGCATCGCATCCGACGGCAAGACGCTCATAGACATCCCTGCCGAGGAGGTACACGCAGAATCGCTGGCGATTATCGCCAGAGCTGAGGAAGGTCTCGTCAGGGCAATCTCCGAGGCCTCCGACGCGCCGAAAGCGGACAGGGCGCTGGCTGAGAGTGTCATGGGGCGACTTTTGACTCTCAAGGGCTACTGCTACACCGAAATAACCGGAAAGGCTATCAAGAGGCTCGAAGCAGGAAGGCTCAAGGCTCAAGCCGTCCTGTCTGCCGCAAATTGGCAGGCCGGAATGCTCGGGTATTACAAGACGCTGGGCACGCTTGGCGATGCGGACGTGGTAACGGTTCGCGACCGGGCCGATCAGCAAGCCGCTGTCGCCCAGGACGCTCTGGACGCCATCGACGTCGAACTCAAGCAACTGGCCCGGGACAAGCAATCTTACGTCGAGCAATACGAGGCAAGCAGTTCGCAAGCCCGATCCCTTCGCAGCGAGGCCGAACTTGAACCCGGCCTGCCAGGGCTCGACAAAATGGACAAAGCCCTCGAACTGCAGACTCTCTCCGATACCGCAGAGTTGAAGACGGCTGCAATCGAGTTCCGAACCGATTCGCTGAACAATCGGCGCAAGCCTCTCGAACTTGACCTGGCTTCGGCGACCCAGACACGCCAGGCCGCTCAGGATGTAATCGCCGCTCGCGGCAGACAGATGGACAACATCGCCGCCAGCGAAGCGAGCATATCCAGGCAACTCGGCGAAAAGCGAGCCAAGCTGCGAGAGGTGCTTACGGAAATCGCCGCCGCCAGCAACCAGATCGGTGACGGATTCTCCAAGGCGATCAATGCATACTCCCTGGCCGTTACGCGACTCAAGGCAGCCGGGAGCCCGCTGCAGGAGGCGAACGCTCATATGGCCGCGGCCGATCTGAAAGTTCGCTGCCTGACCGCGCTGACGGCAAACCAGAACATAGGCAAGTCGATCAGGGAACTGTGGACAGACACCACCTCGCAATCCCTGCCGACCAGCGTGGGGAAGATGGAAACGTTTATCGCCAAGGCCGAGCAGATCCGCTCCGAAGCCAGAGACGCCTATTCGCAGGTTACCGAACTCTACACCAGGTCGCTCCGCGATGTGGAGAGGCAGCAGCGGTGGGTTTATCAGGGCCATGTCGCCGCGGCTTATGCGCGGCTTTACAACCTTACAAGCGATGAGCAGGACCTCCAGGCCGCCCTCCAGGCGCTGGATGAAGCGCTGGAAGATAAGGCGAAATCTCCCTATCTCGCTCCGCTGGTTGAACTCCGCAAGATGTTGAAAAACGATAGCTGAGTGAGTTAGTAGATAACCATATCACCGGCGGCGAAACACACCACTGTTTCGCCGCTGTTTTGCGCGCCGACGGAGACGGGAATCTTTTTGCGATTCGCCCGGGCGGGGGGCATAATGTCATGGGAGCGGGTCGGGAAGCGCCTGGTCAAAACGCCCGTTCACAAGCCGGAGCGGCGATTCATGCGAAACTATCTGAACAAACCGATAGCGGACCTGGCGGCGGAACTCGTCGCCGGCGTCCTCCGGCTCAAACGCGGCTACGTCGACGCATCCGAAGCCCTGAGCCAGATCATCACCACCGACGGGCGATACCCATACGAATTCGTCGTCTATCGGATTACGGGCTATCGCGGATCGAGGACGTCACCTACGGGCGACGCGATGGACGGTAAGGCTCTCTCGGCCGATCTGGCTACGCTCATTCTCGATCTGTGTGACAGTTTCCCCCTCCATGACGACGCTTATTCCGAATCGGTGCATTCGATAGAATCCATCGCTCGGAGGTTCAACGTTTCAACCAAAACGATCCAGCGCTGGCGCAGAGACGGGCTTATCGCGCGGCGAGTTATTTTTCTCGACGGCAAGCGACGCGTTGGTTTTCTGGAAAGTTCGGTCAACTGGTTCGTCAACGACCGTAAGAGCAAAATCGCTCGCTCGACGAAGTTCACCCAGCTTACCGTCGCCGAGCGGGCGGATATCATCATCCGTGCTCGTAGGATGGCGACATTTACCCAGTGCACGCTTTCGGAAGTCTCGCGACGGCTTGCCGCCAGAATTAACCGTGCCATCGAGACCGTGCGATACACCATCCGCAAGCACGATTTGGACAACCCATCCGATGCGGTATTCCCGCACCTGACGGCGCCGCTGGACGACAAGGACAAGAGCATTATCTACCGATGCTACATCCAGAACGTTCCGGTTACGTCGCTTGCCGAGCGGTTCGGCCGCACGCGCGGCAGCATATATCGCATCATCAATGAGATGCAGGCCCGCCAGTTGATCGACCAGCCGATCAATTACATCCACAATCCGCAGTTCGACCTGCCCAATGCAGACGATCTCATCCTGGTCGGGGCCGGAAAGCTGACCGATTCGGCGGCGGCCAAGACCAAAGGCCCAACGGATATGCCCGCCTATTTGCGAGCACTCTACCGCGTTCCGCTGCTGACGCGGGAGCAGGAAGGCGATCTGTTCAGGCGGATGAACTATCTGAAATACAAAGCCGACAAGGCACGCAGGAAGATCGACCTGAACCGCGCACGCGCCAGTAAGCTGAAGGTGATCGAGCAACTGCTGCTGGACGCCAGCGTCGTCAAGAACCGCATCATTCGCTCCAACCTGCGTTTGGTGGTTTCGATCGCCAAGAAGCACATGGGCGGTGCGCAGACGTTGTTTGAGCTGATCTCCGACGGTAACGTTTCGCTGATGCGTGCGGTGGAGAAGTTCGATTACGCGCGCGGGCACCGTTTCAGCACGTACGCGTCGTGGGCGATTATGCGGAATTTCGCCCGGTCGGTGCCCAAGGAGCGCTACCAGCTCGACAGATTCGCCACCGGCTACGATGAAGTGCTCGATATCGCCGCGAGCCTGCGGACGTACAACCCCAACGAGCTGAACATCCCCGAGCTGCGCGAGAGTATCGACGCGATGCTATCGCAACTGTCCACTCGCGAGCGGACGATACTCGTCGACCATTACGGCCTGGACGCCGACGGCCGAACGCGAACGCTCGACGAACTCGGTAAGCGGCTGGGCGTGTCCAAGGAACGCGTCAGGCAGATCGAGATTCAGGCCCTCAAGAAACTCCGCACGATCATGCATCCCCGCGAGGCGGACTTCATGCTCGATTAGACGAGCGTCCGGAGAACATCAGCATCGCAGTGACCATCGCAGCGGCGGCAAGCAGAAACAGTCCGCGCTTGCGGTTGGGCGATTCGAGCCTGGCGGCAAGTTGCATCAAGCGGCCTTGCGGCTTGGCGGGGCGGGCGGCGCGGTCGATGCTCACCAGTTCGCCGGGGGATTCGGTTCGACCGTCCGCGGTCATTTCGACGACGACGGCTTCGTCGTAGGGCAGCCAGTCGCTCTGGCTGCGGGCCAGTCGCACCGCGAGCACTTCGTCTGAGTCCAGGGCGTCGAGGAGGCGCTGATTGGCGGTAATGAGATTGTCGGCGTCTGAATTGCCAGCTCTCAGGCAATCGCGTTGATAGCGTGCCTCGATAAGCTTGGCGTAGATGGGAAGCAGCACCACGCCGGCAAGGATGGTTGCCGCCATCCCAGCCAGCGCGATGAATCCGATTCTCCGCACCAGTGGCGACATCCCGTCGCCGTCATGCGGAAGTTTTTTCTTAGCCTTTGTTCCAGGTTGATGCGCCATAGACTGCCCTGTCTCCCAGGCGCTGCTCGATTCTCAGCAATTGGTTGTACTTGCACACGCGGTCGGTCCGGCAGGCAGAGCCCGTCTTGATCTGTCCGGTGTTCTTGGCCACCGTCAGATCGGAGATCGTCGTGTCTTCCGTCTCGCCGCTGCGATGCGAAACCACCGCGGTGCAGCCGTTGTTCATCGCCAGGTCGATCGCCGCGAGCGTCTCGGTCAGCGTGCCGATCTGGTTCAGCTTGATAAGGATACTGTTGGCGCTGCCTTCATCGAGGCCGCGCTGCAGGAACTTGATGTTCGTGACGAACAGGTCGTCGCCGACGAGCTGAATCTTATCGCCCAGGCGATCGTTGAGCTTCTTCCAGCCGGCCCAGTCGTCCTCGCCGAGTCCGTCTTCGAGCGAGCGGATCGGGTATTTGTCGCACCAGCTTGCCCAGATGTCGATCATCTCGTCGCTGGTCGCGATGCGATCGGGATCGCTCTTGAAGAAGCGGTAGCCTTCCTTGCCGATTGCGCGGGCTTCGTTGACCATTTCGCTGGCGGCAGGGTCCAGCGCCAGCCAGATGTCCTCGCCGGGCTTGTAGCCTGCGTCTTCAATCGCCTGGCAGATCAGCTCGGGCGCTTCGTCGTTGGTCTTGAGGCTCGGTGCGTATCCGCCTTCGTCGCCGACCGACGTGTTGTAGCCCTTGGCCTGGAGCACCTTCTTGAGTGCGTGGAAAACTTCCGTACCCATCCGCAGGCCTTCGGAGAAGGTGCTTGCGCCCCATGGCTGAACCATGAACTCCTGGAAGTCGACGGTCCCGTCGGCGTGCTTTCCGCCGTTGAGGATATTCATCATCGGGACGGGTAGCGTTACCGCCTCGTCGCCGCCGATGTACTCGAACAGTTCCTGGCCGGCGTCGTTGGCGGCTGCTCTTGCTACTGCCAGCGACACGCCGAGAATTGCGTTGGCACCGAAGTTGGCTTTGTTCTCGGTTCCGTCAGCGTCGATCATTGCCTGGTCGATGCCTGCCTGGTCGGCTGCGTCTTTGCCGGCGATCAATGCCTTGATCTCGCCGTTGACAGCCGCGACCGCCTTGGTTACGCCCTTGCCGAGGTAGACGCTCTTGTCGCCGTCGCGGAGTTCGACTGCCTCGTTTTCGCCGGTCGATGCGCCCGAGGGCACAGCCGCCCGGCCGAGTACGCCGTTATCCAGCAGCACGTCCACTTCGACGGTGGGGTTGCCGCGCGAATCGAGAATCTGTCGTCCTGTGATGTCTTTGATCTTAGCTGCCATTAGATGCTTTCCTTTTGTTTTATCGGACCTATGCCGCGATTGTCTTTAAGG
>SDBT01018159.1_pt1 | contig 11070 bp, 11 predicted proteins | sample 2277101 | NCBI WGS metagenome assembly SDBT01 (sample SAMN10404973, study PRJNA504765) | marine sediment metagenome | isolation source: marine sediment core GS10_PC15, 103 cmbsf | place: Arctic Ocean: Southern Knipovich Ridge | collected 2010 | reverse complement strand
TTTTGAAAGTTTAATGAGTCTTTTCCATTTTACTGATCTAATTGAATTTCAAAAGCAACATAAAGAATGGGTGATCGAATCTATCCCAAAAGTTATTTCGGTTAGAGAGAGTATGTGGTCAGAAAGTATTGCTGTTGGTAGCAAACCCTTTGTTGACAAAATACTGATAAATTTAAAACAAGAAATCAAAAGACGAAAAGTCGTTGAAAAGGATGGTTCGCACTTCGTCAGGGAGCCCCAAATTGCTTAGCTGCTCATTTTGGCACCAAAAAGGAGGTTTTAAGGGTCGAAAACGCGTTTTTATGGGACGTAATTACTTAATTATCAATAAAAAAACATCTCCGACCCTAACTTCTGGGAAAAATGTGTCTGGAGAGGAGACTGATACATTAGGACAACCGTAAAACAGGAGAGGATAATTATTATGTCAATCAAATTACCAAAAACAATCGTGTTCTATGCTCAATCACCTGATAATTCTGATTTTCTGCTCTGCTGGATACCTGCATCCAGTTTTGCGAAAGTCGCAAAGAATCATACTGCATTACAGAAGCTGAAAAAATGGTATCCTGCTGGTGTCGAGATAGAGGTGGATCCTGTTACCCTCGAAAAAGAAGGAATCAACTTGAAAATTGATTGCAGGGAAATCCACAGAACCTACAAAGAACTTTTTAAAGCCAAACTTCTGCCGAAATCAAGGATGCTGAAAGAATCGGTACTGAAAAGAGTGACTAAACCGTTGAACCGTGGCATCAGAACCTCTGTTATGCAAAAAGTGATGCAAAAGAAAGATGTTTCATTGGAGTCAAAATTTAATAAATCAGAGTTGAGATCTCTCCATGATCTGGAAAAAGAACCTCAAATGTCCAAAGGTGAACATGCAAAAGACGTTTTCAAAAGATTTTCCCGACAACAGGCTTGGGAACAATCAAAGAGAGGGAGGTGAGTCATGGCGGTCATCAACACAAACGGAAATTTATGGATATTTTCACTGAATGTTGGGCAGGGTGATACCACAATTATGGTGACACCGGAACGCAAAGTGGTCATTATTGATGCTCGCTCGCCAGATAAGGTTGAAGCCCTGTTAACACAACTTGGATTAACTGCCAACGATCCCATAGAACACGTGATTATTTCACATCCCCATTCTGATCATTATTCAGCTGTCCAGCGTCTTCTAACAATCTATAAAATACAGGCAATGACATTGTCATCACTCTGGCGTTATGAAACAAGTTTGCCGGGGTATGACAACATTTTTAATCAAATCACTAGCCAGAATATTCCGGTCAATTTTTTGTCCGGGCACATGCAAATGTATCCTGATGATTACCCGACTTCTGATCCGGATGCCCCGAATATAGAACTTCTCGGACCTTCCAACCAGATGATTGAAACACTTTATGAGGCCAAATCCTGGAGTTACGGATTGGAGAGCAGTGGTGAAATAAACCCGAATCACCGATCGATTATCGCACGCGTCAACTGGAAATCATTCCGGATGATTATCGCTGGTGATGCGCAGATGGAAAACTGGGCACATTTTGATCTTGAACAGATGCTTGACATTTCGTGTTCAATCTACCGGGCAGCCCATCATGGCAGTGTCAGGGGAACACAATACGAGCGTCTGGAACGATTCAGAGCACGTTATGTGATTGTATCTTCTGATCACACATACAACCATCATTTACCGGACTATATCGGGTGTGCCGCGTTCCTGAAATATTCTGATTACAGTTTGAACCAGACAACCAAACCTGTGGTTTCCCTGACAAAGGATACCGGTACAATCAAGATTGTGGTTCAACCGAGTGGATCATACCATGTGTACAACTTTGGTGAACACAGGAATACTGATGTTCCGGCACTGGGAAATGAAACATTGCTGACTCGTCCAAGTAATCCGACAAAATGGAGGAACATATTGGATCACCAGTTACCGTGAGGGAGGAAGAGGTAAAGTCAGGGACACACTGTCCTTCGCCAAAATAGGATCGTCATGGCGGAAGACCAAGGCGCATTGGGGTCGAACCCGAACTATTCAGCTTATTATTGAATTTAAGGTCGGTAAACTGCAAAATTCCGGGCTTAGAAGCCCCTTTTTGGGTATAAAATGACACCTTTAAGATTAATTAAATATTGCGTATTGCAATCTATTATTGTATATTGACACATTCAATATACTAATTTTGAGGATAACTATTATGCCAATTGCAGTTAGAATTTCAGATGATCTAGTAAAAAAAGCACGATCAAGATCGCGTGCTTTTAAAAGATCTATAGCTGGTCAAATTGAATACTGGGCAACAATCGGAGAAATTGCAGAAGATAATCCCGATCTTCCATTTTCATTTATTCAAGATATTTTGATCGGTCTCGAACAAGTAAATGAAGGTGAAGTCGCTCCCTACATTTTTGGAGAGGGAAAATAAATTTGAGTGACATTAAAATATATCAAACCAGACTCTTCCAGAATCAAAAGAAAAAGTTGAAAAAAAATCAAATTGATGTTTTAGATAATGCAATAAGATCTCTAATGGAAAATCCTAAGCTGGGTCAACAGAAAACAGGTAATCTTTCAAAAGTTTGGATGTATAAATTTTCAATGATAAACCAACAATATCTTTTAGCATACATATGGGATGAAAAATCAAGAACACTAATAAATTTAGGAATTTATGAAAATTTTTATAGAGATTTAAAAAGATCAATTAAACTCTAACAAATTCGTTAGATTTATAGAAAAGTGAATACTCTACACAAGCAGATTATTGACGACATTGAAAATCGACATTGGGATCGCACATTTGGGTCGGACCCGTACTTTTCATTGTTATTAAAAACATCTCCGACCCTAACTTCACAACCTAAACATTAAGTAACATTTATGTTCTTACAACAATTTTTCAAAAATCTATTAATCTGCAGCTTTTTTATAAGCATTAATTTTCAAATAGCTTTCTGTGTTGAAGATAAGAAAATTAAACTTGATAGCATTTTGACGGTATATGATTCTTATGTAGATAATTTTATAGAAGAGAGGAATCTACCTGGAATTGCAGTTGCTGTTGTTTTTGATAACCGGATTATATTTATCAAAGGTTTTGGTGTGAAAAAAATTGGGGAAAATGAACCAATAGGAGCTCATACCGTATTTCGAATTGCGTCTTTATCCAAGGGTTTCGCCTCAGTATTGTCAGGCCTTCTGGTAAAAGAGGGTGTTTTCAACTGGGATGATAAAGTAACAAAATATTTACCTGAATTTTCATTGAAAGATTCTTCAAATTCAAAAAACTTAACTATCCGCCATATATTAAGTCATACATCAGGTTTAGTGCCTCATGCTTATGATAATTTGATCGAAGCAAATCTACCATTTAAGACTATTATTAAAAGATTAAAAGAAGTATCAGTTATTTCCCCGGTTGGAGAGTGGTATGGATATCAGAACACGGTTTATAGTATTATCAGCGAAATAATAGAATCAGCAACCGGCAAAAAATATAACGATTTGTTAAATCAGCGTTTAATTCAGCCTTTAGGTATGACAGATGTCTCTTTCAGTAAGTATAAACTGGAAACAACAAAAGATCGTGCTTATCCTCATATAAGAAGATACGGAAGATGGACTCCTACAATTATCAGAGAAACATATTATAATGTACAACCGGCGGCTGGAATAAATGCAAGTGTATATGACATGGCAATGTGGTTGAAAGGTTTACTGGGTGGAGTTCCCGATGTTATTTCATCAGATATTATTGCAGATGTTTGTAAGCCACTTATTAAAACGCCCCATGAAATAAGAAGGTTTAATTGGAAAAATCGTATACGAAACGCGCATTATGGCATGGGATGGCGTATATTTGATTATGCAGGACATACTATAATTTTTCATAGTGGTGGTTTACGCGGTTATCTCTCACGATTAGCCTTTCTACCTAAATATAAAATTGGAATAGTTGTATTACAAAATGGTCAGTTTGGTAATGCTTTTATTTACAAATTTATAGATATGTATCTAAATATAGAACAAGAGAAAATATTATAAAAACAGATTAAACCATACGGAATTAATTCTTTCTTAAAGTCCCGGGATAATACTTTTTGGATCGCAATAAAACCCCAATCGTCCATCGTCCATTTACTCATATTTCAGGCTGTCAACCGGATTAGCACAAGCGGCTTTTATTGTTAATGTAATCACAGTCAAAAATGCTATCAGAGCGGCAAACATACCTGCTGATAAAAATGTTCCCCAACCGAGATTGATTCTATATGCATATTCTTGAAGCCATGAATTCATGATAAAATATGCAATTGGAAAAGCAATCAGGTTAGCAATAGCAGTCCATTTCAAGAATTTCCATAAAAGTCGTCCTATTAAAATAAACATTGATGCGCCAAGGACTTTTCTAATAGCTATCTCTTTAATACTCTGTTCAACAGTAAAAGAGACCAGGCCAAACAGTCCCAGGCAGCAGATAAACAAAGCAAAAAATGATAAATATCCGAAAGATTTCCCTCTTCGGATTTCAGACTTATACAAAACATCGTATTGTTTATCCATAAAATCGTATTCAAAAGGATAACCGCTGGAAAATGTTTCCCATACATCTTCTACGGCATTCAGGGTTTCCTGAATATTGGCAGTATTCACTTTTATCGACATTATACCGCCTTGATTTGGATTGAGCTGTAATGTAACCGGTCCTATTGATGATTGCATGTTCCGGTAATGAAAATTTTTTACCACTCCTACAATTGTTCCCCATTGGTTTGGTTTACCATATTGTTTTCCAATAGGATTTTCCCAGCCAAGCTGGATGCAAATAGCCTCGTTTATTATGTAAACAACCTTATCCTCATCAAGCTCCTTAATGAATTTCCTACCCTTAATAATTTCCATTTCAAAAAGATCTATATAATTGTAATCGACTCTGGCATAATGAGAATTTACCCGGTTATTTTCCGGATCTTCAGGATTGTTATATAAGTAATTATTCAGCCAATCGATTTGGATCGGAATTGTAGTAGAGAAAGATACATTGGTGATCCGGGGATTTTTTATCAATTCATCTTTAACTGCCTGTCTTTTATCCAGTACCGCTGAGTCTTTTACCGGAATAACTATAATATGGTCTTTGGAAAAACCGAGTTTTTTACTCCTGATGTAATTTACCTGGTTTGATGTAACTATTGTGCAGATTATTAAAATAATTGAAATAGAAAACTGAACCACGACCAGCGTATTCCGCAGTATAACACTTTTTTTATTGGTTAAAGATGAACCTTTCAGAATTGCCGAAAGCCTGAAATTTGACATAAAAAAAGCAGGATAACTACCGGATAAAAGTCCGACAAAAAGGACACTCGCTATTAAGATAAAAAGAAATTTCAGATCATTGGATAATCCTATCGTTCCTTCGCTGTCAACAAGATTGTTAAATAACGGAAGCAGAAGATAAACCATACCTATAGCTAAAATCAAAGACAAAGTTGTTAACAAAAGTGATTCGCCAAGGAATTGCCTGATCAGTTGAAAACGTTTTGCACCTGCAACTTTTCTGATACCAACCTCCCTGCCGCGCTGAACAGATCGTGCTGTTGACAGGTTCAGGTAATTAATACAGGCCATAAAGAGTATTGTAATGGCAATTATGGAAAACAGATAAATATACCTTATATCATTAGCCTGGCCGGAAAGGTGTCTTACTCCTTTCGATCTTAAATGTATATCGGTCAGCCGTTGATTATAAAATCCTACAGTGCGTTTGAGATCGTACTTAGAATCTAAAAGTGTTTTATATTTTTCTTCAAATGTTTTAGAATCGGTACCATTCCGGAGCAAAATAAAAGTATCATAATTCCAGTTACCCCAGGTGTCACTCGCCTGTCCTAAATCGAATAAGGTTTCTAATTTTGCAAAAAAATCAGCTTTGATATATGAATTTTGGGGAATATTTTTTAATACCTTCTGTTTGAGCCATTTCAAGAAATTCTTCTTCATAATCGCCGAGAATAGAAAATTTCTCTTTCGATTTTGTGATGTGATAAAGAAGCCTGGTAGCGAGCTTAGATGGTTTTTTTGATTTTTTTACCATTAGTTATTCTTTTCAAAAGATAATTCGGAAACATCCTGCCAAAGAATTTTAGTAAGCTGTTGAGATTTTTTCAAGGATTCAAATCCTTTGGCAGAAATAGAATAAAATATTTTTCGCCTTCCGCCACGTTCCGGAGTAGGATCACCCTCTTTTTTTAATACATAATCCTTTCTTACCAACTGATCTAATGAACTGTAAAGCGTGCCATAAGTCATCTCTTCACCAGTAAGTTGTTTGACTTGGTTTCGTATGGTGACTCCATATGCATTATCCTTAAGACGGTAAATTGCCAAAAGTAATATATCTTCAGACTTGGTTAAATAATTCATATTAGACTCCAAATATATTTGTACTGTATTTCCTGACATATATATATACTGAATATCCGTACTAATGTTCCAAATTCATTTATTTTGTTTCAAATACTCCTTCAGATCAGTTTTAAATTTACTCTTGCCATTCATATGCAAAAACAATACATTTGGATTAACACTTTACTTTATATAATTTTAAAAAATGGCGCAGCAAGTTTCCTCCACTTTAATGCTATTACCGCCAAAAACTTTGCTTTTTTAATGTAGTTTTTGTTTTGTCTACATAATGTAAATTTTGTGAAATGTGAAACACCAAAACTAAAATTTTTTAGTCCATCTCACGTTTCACAACTGATGTGTTACTTGCACTGCTGCTTTTATTACCTTGTGCACATATAATAGTATGGGCAGCCAAAATTCTAAAAGCGGTTTAAAATCCAGGTTTCGAGCTAAAAAAAAGCAATTGTTTTTCTAATATCACAGAAAGAGGAAATATTTTATGACCTCGATAAAGAGATTGAGTTATGTTTATTTTGATCGCTTTAGAAGAAAAAAGCTAATTAAAACAATCAGGGAAAACTGGGGGAAAGAAGTTATAAAAGAAAGAAAATTCGACCTTATCTCTATCTATCATAAATTGAAAAAAGAAAAAACAGATCACGAATATGTGGATAATTCCACTTGGACAGATTTAAATATGGATTCAATTTTTTCAAAAATGGATAGAAATATCAGTCCAATTGGCAGTCAATATCTTTATCATATCCTTCATGTTTATGAAGAAAATCTGGCTGCACTTGATCACAGCTTTCAGCTTTATAATTATTTTTTGGATAACCAGGAGATTCGTGAAAAAATTCTAGTGAAATTATGCAAATTACGTCATAATAATGCCAATTTTATTCCAACTTTAATTTTCAAAGAAATTCCGCAGAGGCCGAAATTTTACTTACTAATATATCTTACATCGTTCCTTGCCCTTCTATCCATTGTACTTATATTGTATTATCCTGTAATTATTTTAGCTTCACTTTTTATTGTTATCATAAATTTGATAATTAATCATTTTTATGGACGAAAAGTTTTTAGTTATTTTGTTGACATTTCCTATTTAAGCACCATGCTAAAAGTAGGTCTTCGTTTATCGGAACTTAATACTACTCACATCCCCCAAATTGAGTGTTTGAAAAAACATCGATCTTTTGCAAAGGCATTAAATAAAAAGATCGGCTGGTTAGTTATTGATAAATCCAGTTTGAATGAAATGGCGGTCATAATCATCGATTATTTTAATTATTTTTGTCTCTTTAATATTGTATCCTTCATTCACTCAATTCAATATATAAGGCTTAATCAGGACAAATTAAAAGTTTATTATGAAACAATCGCTTCATTAGATGCATCAATATCGATTGCTTCTTATCTAAAAGGCATCAGATGTTTCTGTAAACCAAACTTAAATAATACAAATACTTTTGATGTGAAAGATCTTTACCATCCACTCTTGGAAAACCCTGTATCTAATTCTTTAAAAATAAATAATAAATCTTGTTTGATTACCGGTTCAAATATGGCTGGTAAAACTACCTTCATCAAAACAATCGGTGTAAATATTATTCTTGCTCAGTCCCTTTCTATTTGTCTGGCAAAGGAATCGAATCTACCAAAATGTATCGTAAAATCATCTATTAGAAGAGAAGACAACATAAATGAGAACATAAGTAATTATTATCGAGAGATCGAATCGATATTAGAATTTATTCAACTCAGCTCTACTAACCGGAGATATCTATTTTTAATCGACGAAATTTTTAGGGGAACGAATACAATTGAGCGAATTTCTGCGTCTACCAGTGTGTTAAAATATTTGGCAAATATTAACATGTCCATGGTAACTACTCATGATATCGAATTGCAGGATTTATTGGATGGTTTATTCGAAATGTATCATTTCAGTGAGCAGGTGAAAAATGAAGAACACTATTTTGATTACCTGATCAAATCCGGCCCGTGTTCAAGCAGGAACGCCATTAAACTTCTAGAATTAAAGGGCTATCCGGAAATAATTGTAAAAAATGCTTATGAATTGGCAAAGAAGTTTTCATGAGTAAAATAGAGGATGATCATTATGTTACCAAAAATTTCAATATTCATCTTCATATTTATTCTTTGTACTACTAATTTATTTGCTCAGGAGATAGAAATTAATGTATCCGAACTACTTCAAATTGGCAACTTAGAAGAAGGACCTGAAGAGTACTTGTTCAAACGTCCTGAATTTATATGTACCGTACAGTTTTAAGGATCGAAAACACTTTTATTGGACGTAAGTACTTAATTGTCAATAAAAAAAATCTCCGCCCCTAACTTTATGTTTTTGAACAGAAAATTGAATATTAAGGCAAATGAATGTGAAAGGCCCTTTTTGGGTTGCGCTAATCATAATCAAATACTATATTGGTACTATTATTCAAATAAATCTCAATTAATCTTTTTTAGAAAATTGATATGGGAAATATCAGATTAATTATTCTTAAAATTTTAAGTTTTGTTGAGTTATAACGCAATTAGTTTTTTATTGTTGTTGATCTGCTATTAATATTAGTAATCGGGAATTTATAGAAATAATTTTCGTGGTAAAAAAATGGAAAACAAAAATAGTGGAGTAATTTATTTCTTTTTTGGTTCTTTTCTTTAAAATATTTTTTATTTTATAACTAAGTTGCCATCTAAAAAACAGTGTTCGAATTCTAAAAAAAAAAGATCGAAATTCAAAAGTTAAATTTCAAAGATTTCAGGAGCCACATATGAAAATTACTTCTGTACGTTTTCTACTATTGTTGATCTTACCGATTCAAGTAGCTTTATCTCAAGAAACAGAAATTAGCGGCAAAGTAAGACATGCAAATACTTATCAGACCATTCCAGGTGTGAATATTTATGTTAAAAATAGTAATATTGGAACAACCTCAAATTATGAAGGATATTTTTCGATTCAAATTCAACAATCACAAGAAAATATGACAATAGTATTTGATCACATTTCTTATCATAAACTTGAATTGCCAATAAAGGATGCAAAAAAGCAAAAATATTTTAATCTGCAACCGAGAATCATCCAATTACCAGAAGTGAATATAGAGGCAGAACAAAATATTCCCATAATTTTAATGGATTTACCTCAGCCGCATTCAATAATCGAAGGGAGAAATATTGATATGCAGGGATTTGTTGATGCTGGTGATTTACTCAAGGTTGAGCAAAGCATTCAAGTTAAAGAAAATCTAAGTGGCAAAAAAACCATTTCAATACGGGGCGGAAATCCTGATGATGTGTTGGTGCTTTATAATGGCATCAAAATGAATAGTGTTTATGATAATATTTTTGATCTGTCGCTGATAAATATAGAGGATATTAAACGGTTTGAGATTATTAAGGGAAGTCATTCTTCCCTTTATGGCAGTGAGGCTATTTCTGGTGTTATCAATATTGTTCCCAAAATTAAAAGAGATTATACATTAAAATTTCAACAAAAATTGGGTACTTATTCTTCTGCTGATTGGAACTTGCAGATTAATCGAAATCTATTTAATAAACTTAATCTTTCGTATAGTTACAAACAGGGCAGTACAACAAGAGAATATTTGGATAGTTTACAAGTTAGCGAACTTTTAGTGAATGAAAGTTCATATCATACTGCAAGTATGTATTATGATTTTTTTGGTAAAAATAACTTACGCGATGACAAGAACATCTCTTTAATGTATTTTCGTACTGACTCAGATTATCAGAATTCTCGTAATGATGAAAAAGTGATGAATTTGAATCAAATGCTCACAGCAAATTATACAGGCAACCTGTTGATGATAAAAAATATTAATCTAACCGGCGCATATCAATGGTATGATAATGCTCAATTTTTATTCGCTCAGTCTCTTCAATATGATCAAAATTTTGCAAATCGAAGTTTTAATTTTAATATAATAAACAGTCAAAATATGAAGAATGTTGGGATTATTCTTTCATACCAATTTGAAAACAATCAATTGGATTACAAAAATCAGAGGATTGCTGAAGATGAACTTTCAATTGGTATTGAATCCGCTTTGTATTCCAGTTATAGAAACTCATTCACTTCAATCGTAAAAATGCACATGCCAACTGAATCAGATTTTCTAACAAAGGCTGACATCGATTTCAGTTATCGATTTGATGATGTTCAAAATAGTTATGATAATCTTGGATTTCGATCATCAGATTCTTTAGCACAAAATAATAACTTTGATGATGAAAATTGGCGGAAATCGATGGTGAAATTTTCTGCACAACTATCTGGAGGAAATGAAAAATTTGTGATCAATGGATATCTTAATTATGGAACCAATTATAAATTTCCAACTATGTTTCAACAGACTAGTATGCCACAGGTTACAGGTAATCCGGCAAACCAACCTTATTTATTACCAGAAAAAAATAAATCCTTAGAGCTTCGAATTGACCTGATTGGTGAATCTTTACCAAATTCACATGTGAATGGGTAGCAAATATCGATTAATTTTTTTGTTAATAATTTTTATAATAAAATAAGAACTATTTATAAGACTAACGTCACTATTGCTTAGTATATTATTGCACATAATGCACAC
>SDBT01018158.1_pt1 | contig 11070 bp, 17 predicted proteins | sample 2277101 | NCBI WGS metagenome assembly SDBT01 (sample SAMN10404973, study PRJNA504765) | marine sediment metagenome | isolation source: marine sediment core GS10_PC15, 103 cmbsf | place: Arctic Ocean: Southern Knipovich Ridge | collected 2010 | reverse complement strand
ATCATGGACTGCGAGGACGAGCATATCCTATTAGGAAAAGGGAGAAGGATTGGCGCAACTCAGATATTCGCAGAGAAAGCTGTTGAATGGCTAAAGACACATCACAACCCTCACCCAACCTCTCAGATAGTCTGTTCTTCGATAACAGAAGACCAAGCACAGCTGATTATAGCCTTTGCAACTAACTATGCTCATGCAAAATACCCTAAACTAATAGGGAAAAAGAAGGATAGACCAACACTTAACAGACTGATACTGGTTATTAATGGGAATAGAAGGATATTAATAGCTAAACCTGTCGGAAACACCGGAAGAAGTGCCAGAGGCTTTGAGGGGCAGGTATTAATGGTAGATGAGGCACCATTTCAGCCAGATTTGTTCTTTGACGCTGCTAAACCGATATTAGCAACTACTGGGGGCAAGATATGGATGTGGGGAACGTTTGACGGTAGAGAGGGCTATTTTTGGCGAAATTACGAGAAAGCAGTGATTAAGAAGGACCCAAAGGCGAGATTTAGGGTCTGGGAGATGAACACAGAGCAGGTGGCAAGAGATAGACCAGTCTGTGAGAGTTGGACACAAGAACAGAAAGAGGGATTAATAGAGTTTCTTGCAGAAGAAAAGGATGATATGTCAGAGATGTCTTACGCGCAGGAGTACCTCGGGGTAGCATCATTGGATAAAAAGCAGTTCTATAGTGATGAGTGGATAGAGAGAGTTTGTAATGTTGATGAGAAAGAAACAATAAGCAAGGATGGTGTCTTCTATGGTGGCTTTGACCTGGCCCGAATGGGGGGAGACTCATTCACAGCAGAAGTTCTAAAGGCAATCTCAGATAAGAACATAAGGCAGGTTGACCATTACTCCAGAACCATGCTTCTAACGACAGATAATGAGGATTTAGTAGTAGAGTATACCAAAAAGTGGAATTGTCGCTTCTCCGGGATTGATGCAGGTTCAGGTTCTCTTGGAGTTTCAATCTACGACCATCTTCAAAAGTTGCCATACATGAGAAGGAGAATAGTAGCTATGAATAACCGGTCCATGTCTGTGGATAGGGGCAAAGGAAAGCAAAGATTGTATAACGAAGACATGCATGATAATCTTAGGGCCATGGGAGAGAAAGGAGAAATACACTTATTCAATAACGAAGAAGTCAAAGCTTCATTCAGGTCTGTCAGGTGGGATTTGGTTACAGATAGCCATGGACTAACAAAGGTTAAGATTTCAGGAAGATTTAACCACATAGTTGAAGGGATAAAGAGAGCAGCAGATTTAGCAAAAGAGAAACATTTAAATCTACGTATTATCTCAATATAACATGGCTACTGGTATATTCATAACCCTTGCAGAGGTTCAAAAGATAATTCCTATCTGGGCTAACGCGACTTATAATGCTGTGGCATACATCGACCAGTACACATCTTTCTGGGAATCTTATGTTAATGTTGTTATGAACTATAACTGGTCTGACAATTATGCAGCTGCAGACACTGACACAAAGAGAATCCTAAGCATGTATGTTGGGGCGCAGGTTGCTATGGATGTTTGCCAAAATGATATATCAGGAACAGACATCAGAGTTGCTGAATTTTGGTTTGATAGAATGACAGATGTTGCAAATAAATGTTTCACACAATTAAAAGAGGATTCAAGTTTGAATTCGATAAAGGACAATGCCGCTTAAAACCACTTACAGAAAAGATGCTCCTTTTATAACTACTTATAGTTTCGCAGATACGGTAAGCGGGAACTCCTATATTATATTCTACGGTGGAAAAACTAACTTTGAACTTGAAACAGATACATCTTATGAAACTGGAAATGACACGGGGGCTGAGGGAGTCTTGGGAGGAACGACATGGTACGCCCAAACTTTTACAATACGAAGTTCCGGATTTTGGTGTGACACAATCTCTCTTTATGCAGGAAAGGACGGATCGGCAGGAGCATTAGATATAAAAATCCAGGAAGTAGATGGAAGTAATAAACCTGATGGAACAGATTTAGCTACAGGCTCAACAGGAACTGGAGGTACACCGGATTTTGTAGATATCACATTGAATAAAACACTTTTTTTAAGTGCAAATACCACTTATGCCATTGTTATGGATCCCAACTTTTCAGATGTAGATAATCATTGGACTCTTTGGTTTGATGGAAGCAGTCCAACATATACAGGGGGAAATTATCTAAAAAGTACTAATTCAGGGAGTGCATGGACGGCAGATACAGCTAAGGATTTTCTATTTAAAGTATTGGGCGCATCAGTAAATCCCTATAGGTTGTTCACTCAAGCTTTCACATCAGACCCTAATCAAGAAACAGGTAAAAATAATATTATTTTAGATTTACCTATATTAAAGGCTCTGACAATAGAGGGAAATTATATAATAAATATAAATACGAATGGACAAACAGACATAAAAGTTGAACTATTACATGTTAGAGGAACAGTTGAGACCTCAATGGGTAGCAGAACAGGAAAAACAGATACAACAAGAAAAGCATTTAGTTTTGATTTGACTAAAACAACCTTTGTTAAGAATGATATTTTACGATTAAAGGTAAGTTCTGAAACTGGAAATTTCACAATAGACTATTCAGATTCAGGAAAAGTATTAACTAGTTACATCCCATTCAAAACAGTATAATAAAATGGCAAATACAAGCTTCAACAAAACAACAACCACAGACTTAACAACTGGTGTGCCAGATTACTCTCAGGATTCTAAAGTCACCGACGGCAATTACTCTCAGGATGAAAACAAGTGGACTAACATAAACGCTGCAAAATACTATGGGTTCTATTATGGTGTTGGTGAGTTTAGAGCATCCTTAAATTCATTTGGAACTTGGGTAGTAGGTCAGGGATATACTGCAGGTCCCAGAGAGACGGTTATTTTAGAACACCTAATAGGATGGGGAGAGGACACCTTCTTATCTATTATGTGGAACATGATTGTAACTAAGAAGTTCAACGGGGATTCATATGCCGAGATTATAAAGGATGATAAGGCAGGAGTTCTAATCAATCTTAAGACTTTAGACCCAAAGAGAATGGCTCATATAACCGGTAAGAACGGCATGCTTAAAAGATATGAATACACGCAGGCCGATGGAACTATTAGGAAGTATGCACCTGATAAGATTCTTCATTTCTGTAACGATAGAATTCTTGATGAGCCACACGGAACATCTGTAACCTCAGCCGTGGAGTGGGTGATTGAAAAGATACAACAAGCCAGAGAAGACTACGCGAGATTAATGCACGTCTCAGCTGTTAGAATATTCTACGTAGATGAATCAGATACAGATAGACAGAATACAATTAAAACACAATATGCAAACGCAATAAAGAACGGTGAGGTTATGATGCTCACTTGCAAACCCGAAGATGCTAAGTTCCAGGACTTAGTTGTACCTCCTGCTGATGCTTGGATTAGATGGCTTACTTATTTAGAGGATAAGTTTTATAAAGCCCTAGGAGTTCCGAAGGTTGTCCTCGGGGGAACTGCTGAAAACACAGAAGCATCTGCTAAGGTCGGAGTGTTAGTCTTTGAGCCTGTATGGACTAAAGAGATACTGGAATTAGAATCAGACTTATGGAACCAGTTAGGAATTAAGATTAAGATTAACAAGCAACCAAGTATGATGGATGGATTACAAACTCAAGAAAATAAAAACAACGCTCAAACAGGATTCCAACCGAGCGACACAAAAGCATAATGACAATATCAAATAGACTAGCTGTAATAGAAACAAAGTTGAAGTACATGGAGAAACTTCTGTACTCAATCTTCGTGTTAATTGCAGCCTCGACAGGAATACAAATAGTTTAAAATGGCAAGAAAGAAAATAAAGAAAGAAGATATAATAAAAGAACAAGTGGAAACAACCAAAGCAGGAGGAAGAAAGACAACCACAGACTTCTTTGAGCAAAAACCTAAACCTTCAGGGAGAGGTTTCACAGGAACACAGAAAAGAGATATATTTATAGAATCACCTGCCACAGTTCAAGGGTTTGGGGGAGCAGGTCAGGCAGAGGTTGATAGATTCCGTAAGGCATTCCCAGGAGGGGATGTAGATAAAGAATTAGGCATACTGACACCTGAATTAGCAAGAACTCTCCCGCCTAGTGAAAGACCCCCAGGAGTTCTAGCACCAGGAGTTCCACAACCTCAAGAACTGGCAGGACAGGTTGGAGTTATACCTCAACCTCTTGGAGTTGAACAAGACCCTCTTAGTTATGCTCAAGCTGTTAAATCAGGATTGGCATCTGCAATTCCCGGTGTTGCAGGTGGTGCAGTAGTTGGGGGTGCAGTTGGTGCACCGGTAGGGGGAATTGGGGCAGTACCAGGAGCAATAGGCGGGGCAGTAGCTGGAGGTGTAAGTGCTTTTCTAGCAGGATTTAGAGGTAATTTAAAGACACAACGTAAAGACATGCTTGCAGGTGAATCATCAAACATAAGAAAGATAGAGAGTAACATGCTAAAACATATTATGAATGTAGATAGAGGGGGTAATCCTTCCGAGTGGTTAGAGATGTTTAATGAACAACTATCTCTGGCAGATGAAAGCCATAGCAGATTAAAGTTAGAAACATCAGACGACCTGTCTTTGTGGTTAGGAGAAGACGGACATACTCAACTAGAGAAATTTCAAACTTTTAATTCACCGGGCGGAATGAGGGAAACTTTAATAAGACAGATGGAAGAGGCAATAGTAAAACCAAATCCAAACAGAGTTTATTCTATTGACAGTTCAGTTCCTGAATAAAGTTAGAAGGAGGTAAATAACATGGATGAAACAAAACCGAAAGAAGAGGAAGGAAAACCAGAAGGAGCAACTGCACAACCTGAAGAGGGGGTTCAGTCTGAAACAGTTACGGAACTTGACAGAGCGGACCAAATTGCAGAAAGGCAGAAGCGAGAGAATGATAGAAGAGAAAAGCTAATTGACAGGGAAGAGGGTCTTGCAGCAAGGAAGATGGTTGGTGGTACAGCAGATGCAGGACAGAAGCCAGAGAAGAAACCAGAAACAGATGACGAATTCTTAGAGAGACTAGAGAAGGGTGAAGTAGATCTAGCAGAGTAAAATGTATAGAAGAGAAGAAACCCTAGCAGAAATCAGAGGAGCAAAGTTAGCTATAGAAACTGCAAAGAATATAATCTGGGCTAACACTGTATCTTTAATGGCTTTTGAAGTAGAACTTAAGAAGTATCCCGAGAAGAAGAAATAATGGCTCACGTAATGTTCTTCACAAGAGGAGAGAAACATCTAGTTGAGAGATTCATAGAAGACTTAAGAGGTAAATATCTCAAAGTTAAAAGGTCATTGTGTGATGATAAGAATGCAGATGGGGAATACACAGAGGGCGATCACCTAAGTTTAGGAGTTAGACCTATTCAGTTATGGGAAGTAATATATCCAAAGGAACACGAGAAGGTGATAATGAAAACAATATTTCACCACCCAGATACAAACCCAGAATCAAAGCCTAACTGGTTTAAGAGACACAGGAAATATCTAGACATGATAAGAATAGCTTTGAAGTTAAAGAAGATTCCTAAGATAGAAGAAACAGATAAGAAGCTATTAGTGGCTAACGCACACATAGAAATCTTAGGGATTGGAATTAAAGAGGACGCGAGGGATAAAAATGGTGTCGAAACTTTATAAATTCTGTCTATGGAAAGCTTATTTTGAGAAGGGCTATGGCCTTTCTCATTATTTCTTTAAGCTAGTAGCGGTGTTAGGAATAACAGCAGGGAACGTAAAAGCCCTGGGTATCTTTGGGATACTCTATGCTATATTCTGTTTCTTTCTAGGATGGGGATGGTACAGATTTGGGATAATATACCATGAAGCAGAGGTAGGAAATAACTTTAACAGATTTCAGATAGAGATGAGAGACTCAATCAAATAGAGTTAATCGGTATACCGAATAACTATACATTTATAAAAGACTTTTTCTATTACATTGTATGGCTAATGAGGCGATACTTTGTGAGTTAGATTCGGCACGTAATGCTGTGGAGAGAACTGTTTCCAATGGTACTGCTATTTCTAAAAATACTATTCTTAAACTGGCTGACCCTAATACAGCATCAGCGAGTACTGGTACCGGAGACATCTTCGGTGGGATAATGGCTGCTGATAAGGTTTTGAGTGATGGAGCTACTAAGGCTTCAGCTTATCTAGAAGGGAAATGGAAACTAGTTTGTAACTCGGCTGTGGCTATTTCAACAGGAGAGAAGGTTACAAGTTCAGGGGCTAATTTAATTAGAACAGCTACTGCAGCAGAAGTTGACGCAGGTAAATGGATTGGTTACGCAGAAGAAGATATTGAGGTATCTACTGCAGGTGTAGTCAGACTGAGGGGATTCTAATGGCAAGTGAAACAGGAACACAAGAGCTTAGAGGAGAAAACATCGATAGAGCTGTTAAGGTATTGGCTAATAAACTATTCAAGATGAAGCAGGTGTTATCTATACAATCTTCTAACAAGTGGAAAGAAACATATTTCCAAGAAACTCAAACTATTCTAACAGCGTCGGGAGATACTAACGCTAATCTTAAAGGAGTACCAAGAGGAGCTACTTTCCCACATGTAGACCCAACATGGAGTGAGAAGACAGGAAGACATCTAAAACATGCAGCAGAGGGTACAGTGTTTAATGAAGATAAAATCACAGGTCAAATTGATGTGATGAGAAGAACTCTCTTTAAGGTTTCACAAGCTATCGCGGAGAGTGTAGACCAACATATTTATTCAGAATTAACTGGAGCTTCTGGTATTGGAACTGCAGCAGCGGCTAATGATGGATGGGACGCAGCAGAAGAGAGTACTCGTAAACCTATCTCAGACTTACTAAAAGGTAAACAGAATATGTTGGAGAATCAGTATGACTGGAGTAATGTATTCCTATTACTAACACCTCACGACGAGAGAGCGTTAATGGAAAACTCTAAGGTTATTAACAACCCTAGCTTTAAAACAGCTGACATCGTCTCTAATGGAGTAATGGGTCAAATAGTAGGTGCAAAGATGATAGTGAGTACTACTGTTGATGATGATGAAGCTATGCTAATAATCGGTCAGAGAGCAGCTACTTATAAAACTGCACAAGGTTTAAAGACAGATACTATTGAAGATAAACAAATTAAATTCACAATCAGAAGTTCAGAGATTGGTCAGGTACAGGTTACAGACCCACTGGGTATCTATGTTATTACTGATACACAGGAGTTATAATGTCACACACTGGAAAACTAACACGTGGAATGAAATGGTACGCATTTAGAAATCTAGAAGGAGAGTTACCTAAAGAGATAACTGATTGTATGAATAAGATGAAAGATGTTAATTACTACTTAGAATATTGTAAGGGTAAAGATGTTAAGAAAGTTGATAAGGCTCTACACACATTAAGGTTTATTAGTTCACAAGCTAACGGAAAGAACTCCGTACCTTACAACAAACTATGGTCTCAATTAAACGACCCAAAGGACTCTTTCAAACCTGAAGAAGTAAAAACTAAATCTAAGAAGGAGAAATAATGGCAGGCGAAATAACCGCTTCAACTCCTGTTATCTGCAAAACTAGTGCTGAAATTAAAACAGCTTTAGATAATTTAGTACTTGCACTTGCTACTGATAATGTTCATATCATCCCTGCTGGTGAGGGTCAATGGTTTGTATTTAAAACGGTGAGGGCTGCCTAATGGTAGAAATTATAGGAGACCCAATTGCTCCGAGTTCTATTAGAGTACCGACTTATGAAGATAATTCTATAAAGAGTTCAGGTAATATTTTTGTATCAGGAAATAAATTAATGTTTATAGGCGCTGCGGGTCCTGAAATAGTAACCTCAGTGGCGTAATGGCCAAACGAAACCCCTTCTTACCGAAAGCTACTAAGGACAATAGACAATTTACAGAGGGACAGAAGTCTAAGGGAATACTTGACGATTTCTCACAGAGAGAGAGTACAGATTTAGCGACTGGTAAGATACAACACATTCCATCAAAGGAGAAAGATTTAGTTAATAAAGAATATGTTGATTCTCTAATCAGAGGAAATGTAGAATTATTTCTAACAGAAGATGCTTCTGATATTGGAACCTATTTAGATCTAACTGTGGATAGCACAGGCAATCCTGAAGAAAATACAACTCAAGCAATAACTGGAAACTCAACAACACTAATAGCTTCTTATGCTTCTATACTTAATGAGGCTGAGATAGAGGCTATTACAGATTTAGAGCCAGGGATATATTCAGCACACATTCACGCTTCGGCTAATTTCCCAGCAGGCATGACTATTTATTTTGAGTTTTATAGAAGAACTTCTTTGGGCGCCGAGACTTTACTAGGGACTTCTCACGACTCAAATACTTTGGGAGCAATAGAGAGTCAAGAAGAACTTCACGCAAATGTTTCTGGAGATTTAATGTGGAACACTGGGGATAGAATTGTTGTTAAAGTCTATGGAAGAAATGGCAATTCTCCTTCAAAAGATATAACAATTTATATCGAGGGAGACACTTTAAGTAGGGTTCTTTTCCCTGCTTTCATCCCCCCAACTTTTGTAGGACCTCATGACATGGCTAGTCACACAGACGACGATACTTATAATATCAATACTTCTGGAACAGCAACTATTGGTGGAATTATTTATGCTGATGGTAATGTTGGTGGTTTAGGTCTTGATGTACTGCGCAGTGCTAATATTAGCATTAATCTTGGGGTTGGTCAGGATTTAGATGTTGTTAGAAATATTATTGTTGGCGGAACAATAATCAATACAGATTTCACAACTCTAACAGATACAAGTAATGCTGATAGTTTGCACGACCACTCAACGGCGAGTATAGATGATTATGAGGAGGGGACTTACCAAGCAACAGTGGTTTGTTCAACATCTGGGAATTATGTCTTGAGTGCTAACGATGATTTGGCATACGTCAAAATAGGGAACCTTGTCCATGTACAAGGAAGGTTAAGCATTACTAGCGCGAATTCCCCAAGTGGAAATCTTCGAGTATCACTCCCTTTTACTGTTGGCTCCTCTGTTGGTCTTTCTGACCTTACTTATGGTGTTGGTGCGATATCTTCTCATGGTGGCTCAATGCCAAATAATTGTTTTTCTCGATGTTCTCCAACAACAGCTTATTTTGAAATGATAAGTGTTCCAGATAATGGAGTTAGCTTCTTTATAACAAACACAAATGTTGATACAAGATTTGAAATTATGGTAAACGTTCAATACATGGTATAAGAAAAATCACAATGGAATTAACTAAACAAATAACACACGACCACAGCATAACTGAGAACGGGCATATCCAAGTTAGAGAGATAACTCGTATCATGGAAGATGGGAAAGAGATTTCTAAAAGCTATCACAGACACGTAGTTAGTCCAGGAGATAACACAGACAGCGAGGACGAAAGAACGAAAGCAATCGCAGAAGTTATCCACACCCCAGAAGTTATAGCTGAGATTGAGCAACTAAAGAGTAGTCAGAAAGACTTATAAGGCAATGTTACATAATTGTAACATGGAAACACCCACAGAAATCCTGACTATTATAATAATAGATATATTAGGAGTAATTTTCCTAGCTTTAGGAATAATGTTTTATAATCAAAATGACAAACGAAGACCAAACACAAGAAGAGATAGAGAATGCTATTGACGAGGCTGAATTCTATTACGGAGATAGGAAATGGAACTAAAGACATTAAAGGATTTGGGAATTGGTTTAGACAGTACAGAAATATTGGAGAATATAAAACAAGAAACAATTAAGTGGTTCAAGGAAGATAAAAAAGTTTTAAAAATGATAAATCCAACACAACATAGAATATTTGATGGTTTGACAAATTTATGGATGAAAAGATTAGACATCACGGAGGAGGATTTGAAATGAAATACAAAGTAATAAGAATAAAACTTGAAACATATTTAGATCTAAGAAGAAGATTCAGGGCAAGATATAAAGAGAGTGCTTCTGATTACTTCGAGAGATTATCGATAGTATTAGAAGGGGGTAAGAAGATATGACAGACGAAATAACACGAATATGTGCACAATGTGGAGAGCAATTTAAGTATGTTCTAAAGCCAGGTTATCCAAGGAAGTACTGTGATGTTTGTAAAGTAGCTAAGAAGAAGGATTATGAACTAACGCAATTAGCAAAGGCAGCAGGCAATAATATTGCTGATGATATTGCAGAGGTTGTAAAGCCAGGAGTTCCAGAGGAAACAAAGGGACCTGCTCAAAGAACAGATAAATACCAATCAACGATTTTCGAGGTTAAAGAAAAACCTCATTCGTATGAGTTTGGGAAGGCATCTGCAAGACATAAGATTTACTACAATAGAGTTGGAGATTTACAGATGCAAATTAGACTACTTGAGAATGCAGGATTGATTGAGCCTGAGGAGTTTAAGGAATAGAATGGTATCTAAAAGAGAACAAGAACTAGAGAAATTATGTACTAGGATGATGAGATTATCAAACGAACAACAGGACATAATGGATCAACAGGATAACTTTTGGAAGTTTATATCAATAATGTGCTTTGTTGCAGGTTTACTTATAGCTAACTTAACTTATTTAACTTAATAGTCCACAGAGGGGTTGGATGGACACAGGCATGATTTTGCCACTTCCAAACAAGACCCCTCAATAAGCACCTAGTGGATGAAGCTATAGGCTTGCAGGTTCGAATCCTGCCGGGTGCATTGGGTGACCCACCTCTCACCGGATAGTACTCACGTGATGTGAACCGTACCAAGTCTAGTGCCGGACAATAAAGGCTGACACCCCGGAATAGACGGGGATTTTATAATCAAAATGACAAAAGAACAACAAGAAGAATCTACTGAACCAAGTACAGTAAAAGCTGTTCCATTGAGTTCGAAAGTAGAAAATGGCTCAGTAGCTTGTAAAAGAGCTCTGGGTCTTTATAATAAAAGATTCAAATATGAAAGTGATAGTTCATGGAAATATTTCGAAGTAGACGTCAAAGAAGCTGTGGAGATGTTTCAACAAATTAAAA
>SDBT01018157.1_pt1 | contig 11070 bp, 18 predicted proteins | sample 2277101 | NCBI WGS metagenome assembly SDBT01 (sample SAMN10404973, study PRJNA504765) | marine sediment metagenome | isolation source: marine sediment core GS10_PC15, 103 cmbsf | place: Arctic Ocean: Southern Knipovich Ridge | collected 2010 | reverse complement strand
AACAATAGAATATAGTTATTAGATGAAGGCATTTAGTAACTGGTCTTAATTGTATTCGTAACTGTCATTGCTTGTATGCCCTGAAGTAGATACATATTAAAGCCAGTTACCAGGTGCCTTTTTAGGTACTTTGGGTACTTTGAAAATTATTTCGGTTGAAAAACCTCGGGAGAGGAAATCTGGGGGTGATCATAGATCATCCCTGGTTTGCCTCTTCTGAGGTCACTAATCCTGCTTGCGGGATGACCAACTTCGACAAAGTGTTGGAGCTCTGGTCTGAATACCTTGACAGCCGCTATTGCTGTTGGGTGTTAAGGAGGTACGAAATGGCACGGACAAAGATAGTGGGTCGGATTTTCGAGTGGGACCTCCCCCGCCTGAGACTCAACGCCCCATGCTCCTGTTGCCCCGAGGTGGAACAGAGTTTCAAGAATGAGTTGGTCTACATGTCCAGCCATTCGTTAGGGGGCCGCGAGGTTGTGGGTGAGGCCGTTGACTACATCGACGACCCTCATCAGGACGGTGGTTGGTCAGGGTACAACCCAAGTCAGGCCACTTACTTTTGGTGGAAATCGGCGAGTTCCGGTGCGGAATTAATCGCCGAGAGGGAAGAAGGTGGGAACCTATGGAAGCTCACTTACCAAGGGCCCATCAAGGGATCTACTGCGTCGGTATGGCACCCCGAATCGCAGTATCTTCAGATTTTCCTGGGGAGCGTGGTTGAATTCAGGATCGAAGAGGGCCTGGAAAGCATCATAAACCTCTTCGAGAAGGCAGCGGCGACTCCCACCTCCGCCTAACAACCGAATAGCTCCAATAGGACAGCGTGAGGAGTTCGCGACTGTCGCCCGAGAGGGAAATATTCACAACTCCCGAGGAGTATCTGATTGCGAAGAGATGATCTTTGCTTTCGGCTCTACTCCTCGCTACTTCCTAAGCAAATCAAAAAGTTGATTTATTTAGGACAAGAAGCTAGCTAAAAGGCTAGTTTTTTGTTGAAAGTAGTTCCTGACTACGTACAGTTTTCCCAGCCAGTTTATTTAGACTGATATAACAAGAAAAACGACCCGTGGTTAGATCGTTTCTCCTCCTAAGAAAACCAGTTTTCTGATTTACTTAGGAATGGGGGCAGTCCGACGCAAGTCGCACTGAGCAGAACCCCATACCTCTCTCGCTATTCTGTTGTAGCGGTTTGACCTTGGTTAGACTACTCTCACTACTCTCGCACCTTCCCTGTGGATGTTGTTGCCTACCGCCACCAGGTCGTCAAGGTCAAGCTCGGCAACCCTGCCGACTTGGTAGCAGTCGAGCTCGACACTCCCCTCAAACATCTCCACATGGCCATAGGCCAGGACGAGTTCGTTGCCTTCTGGGTAGACCAGGACGTCGCCTCGTACAAACTCGGAAACCATCTCGGCCCCTTCCATATCAGGTATGGTGAGGCCGTCACCGAGCACGATGTAGAGACCGTTGCCGCTCCAGCAAACCTGGAGGGCTTCCAGATTGGGCTGCTGCAGAGCCGCAACGACCACATCGGCTAGCGGTGTGTCGTTGAGCTTCAGTGACAAGCGAGTACCACTCATACCACTGGGCTTAGTCAGCTCAATAGTAACTTCTGGCATAGGTGCTCTACCCTTTCTTCTGAAAATGGTACGTTTAGACCGCATAATTATACGAGAAAATCAAAAAATGTCAATGTTATAGGGTAGTACTAATAAGTTCAGGACCGCTATAGTTCCGATAGAAGTTCCTGACTACGTACAGTTTCCCCAGCCAAGTAACTTATAGTATATATTTGTTGACAAATTACTCTCCCCTACTTGATAATTAAACCAATGCCTGAGGTACCCACTCAACCACAACCTACTTCAAACCAAAAGTCGATAAATTGGAAAAGGATACTAATCATTGCCGTGATTGGAGCGGTTGTTATTGGTGTGGGAGTATTAATATTTCTTATCATCCAACAAAAAGAGGAAACAACCACCCCACCTAAAACTCCCACCCCTTCAACCTCAGATAAAGTTGGGGTTACCACCAATAAAACAGAGTATAAGCAGGGCGAAGAAGCCCAAATAAGAATAAAGAATATCTCTTCGGAGGTAAGGACGGTTTATCGTTTCGATTTTGGGATCGAAAGGTTTGAGAGACGCCATTGGAGTATGGTGAGGGTTAACGTATGTGGTTGTCCAGGGGTAGCGTGTGAAGCTCCAGAATCTTATTCTCTAGAACCTGGTGAGACGCATGAAATTATGTGGGATCAAGAAGAACGTACATGCGAATATGATGATGAAAGTGGTTTCAAGAATAAATCAGCCTCTACAGGAAAGTATAGAGCCTACATATATCTATCGAGTGGATCTACAATGAAAAAAATGTATTCTAACGAGTTCAGGATCAAATAGTTTTATTTTCAATAATCAATAAATGCTTTAAGAGGGGTTCCTTCCTTATTAAAAGAAGAATAAAAGGTTCGAATATCGTAAAGTCTGCCCAGCCAAGATATTTCCTGATATAACAAGAAAAACGACCCATTGCTGAGTCGTTTCTCCTCCTAAGAAAACCTCGTTCTAGAGATTTGCTTGGGAAGTGTGGGGAGTTTGATTCGCATCAAACTAAGCAGAACCCACACCTCTCTCCTTCTCTGTCTCGTTGGTTTTGCGGGCCGTCCTACCTGAAGAAGTCAGGTGCGTCGTTGGGGATCTTGGCGATCACCTCGCGACAGAGTGCTTGGATCGCATAAACCACCATCCACGAGATCATCTCGTCGAAGTAGTCCTGCAGTCCCGAAGCTGCGGCCACGAGACCATTCTCGAACACACCGCCGACGTACCGCGTGTCGCCCCTTTCGTAGAGCCAAGGCGCGTCCTTCTGGACGTTCCTTCCGACCATCTCGTTGTGCCAGCAGAGCGAAGCCTTGGCTAGCGCGATCTCGTCGTAGGGATGCTGCCAGGTTGTCTTTTCGCCGAAGGACTCCTCGTAAAGGGAGCGGCCGTTGTCTGGGTCGAGCACAACCAGATGAAGGTTGGACCTTCCGTCCGTGAGACCGCTTCCGAGGATCCCCTCGATGGTAGGCCTGACGATGGCGACCGCCCGCTGCGCTATATCCTTGGTCAGAATGAACGACAACGACATGACCTTACTCTCCTCTCACTCAACCTGCCATTTGGGTCAGGATTTACGAGTATTTTTATGCGGTGAGTATATCAAAAATAAAAAGGGATGTAAAGACTATGGGTCAGGGATTTATTTAGGACAAAAAATAATTTACTTCTTTCTGCAAAAGCTGCGGATAAGGTACGATTTGAAGCCAATCAGCGGTTCGAAAATCATCAACGATCCCCAGCCAATCTCCCCATAGTATTGACTTCCCAACCTATTTTTCAATTGATAGCTAACCATGGAGTTGCTATAATTAAAGTATGAATACATTACAAAAAGAAGGAAAATCAACAACTATCAAAATTATACAGTGGCTTTATTTGACGTTGGGAACAACCACCTTCGTAGGGCTAGTCTTTGGGTTATTCCTCACCCAATCACATACAGTAACATCATTCCAAACAAAAATACTCTTACTTATTGCATTAACAATGATTACATCTACACCATTTTTAATTATAGGAAGTATGATATTTATTTATAAAAAATGGAGTTTAATCAGCACTTTAGTATTACTTATTTTATATTTACTAATATTTGGTGGTTACTACATTCTAAATACTTACCACGTACTAGTAGCATTACAAGAAAACTTAACCTTAAACAGATCCCTAGTTTCGTTAATATTTGTATTTAACATAATCACTATATATGTAATTCGGAAAGACTTAAGTAGTAGGTTTAATTAATTTAGTTGGTAGTAGTTCCTGATTCCGTACAGTTTCCCCAGCCAGCTATGCCCTTTTCTAAAGGGGAAATAAAATCTCTTCTTATATTTCCTTTTCTTTACAGATACGATAAAATTAAACGTCCATGAACATACGACAAGTTTTAAGTAAAATATCTCAGCGAGACGGGCTATTTGTCTCTTTTTATCTCCCAATTCGCAAGGGGGGAACACGAAAAGAATTTGTGACCACCTTCCACTCTGAGCTAAAAAATTTAAAGCACGCCACTAAAAATTTAAACCACAAGGAAGAAAAACACTTAATTGCTCTACTAGATAAAATCGAGAATTATTTAAACTACGTAGATACGCACAAAATAAAGGCGATAGTTATCTTCGCAGCTAAAGGAATTTTCGAAGTTATAAAACTTCCTGTCACGGTACAATTGAGGTCACACATTGATACTAAACCGTTAATCTCGCCTTTAAATACAGTGCTCGATGAAAATCCTCCATTCATAGTTGTTCTGATTGATAGAACTAAAGCCAAATTGATTGAAGTTAATATAACGTCAAAGGAAGCCAAATCATCTGTACTAGCAAGTGACGTTCCACAAAGAATTCAAGCTAAAGGAGCCGATACTGGCCGAGAGAGCAAAATTTTGCGTCATATAGAGGACCATCTAAATCGTCACTTACAAAAAATCGTAACAGAGTTAAATAAATTTGAAAAAGCCTATCCTAACAACTTATTGGTTATCGGTGCTCAAAAAGAGTTGGTTGGTAAGTTTAAGAGATTATTACCAAAGAATCTAAAGATTAAGGTCGTAGGAGACTTTGGTGCAGACACTGATGATAATGAATCCCAAATCATGAAAAAATCTCAGAAAATTATCGATTCATATTTAGAAAAGGTGGCTTGGCATGAAGTTTGACCTTGTCTCTAAAGTTTTAATTTATAAGATCAAATAATTTGAAACTGAGTGTATTAGTTATTTTGTTGATCAAATAGAGTATTTATTCTTTTAGCTATAGACTTTTCATTCTTATAATCTGCTGGTGTCAGCGATCGCCAGCTTTTATCATTACCGATGTCGAAATTGAATCGAAGCCCGTCCTCTTTAGCCCCTTCAACATCTATGGCTATGTTAGGTTTTAAATACTCTCTAATTTTTGCGAAGTCCATCTGTTATCCTTTTCAATTATTCTATATTGTATAAGTTCACTTTCAAAATTTCGGTTACCATATAGTAGTAAGCTTATCGTTTAAGCTCCTATTAGGATTACCCTTATTGTGCTATCAATTTTCGTTTTGTCGTCCACTTCTAAATTATCTACCTACCAAGCAGGGGTTGTCAATTTACGCTTGTAGAAATTGATGGGGGTGTTTGGTAAAAGGTTCGAATATCGTAAAGTCTGACCAACTAAGATATTTACTGATATAACAAGAAAAACGACCCATGGTTAGGTAGTTCTTCCCTTAAGCAGGTTTCTTCGCCTTGTACTTTTTGAAATAATCTTTGTAATGGGTAAGGGTGAAATGAAAGCCTGTATGTAATGGTTTTGGAAGTTTATTAAGAGTGAACCATCTAATTTCTGTCATTTTCTCAGATTCATTCAAACGGACTTTTTTGGGATTGACAAGTACAAAAAAAGGAACGGCAAGCCAATGAGTTGGTCTTCCATTGTGTTTCCTAAAGATCGAATGAGCAGGGAGCTGCTCTTGGATTTTTCCCTTGACCCCGTACTCCTCTTTAACTTCTCTTAAAACGCTCTGTTCTGGCGTTTCGCCGAGGTGTAGTTGTCCTGACCCAGCGTCCCATCTTCCTTGCTCGTCTCGACAATTTTTACTTCTTTTATGGAGGACAAAATTTCCCTTGCCGTCATTACAATAGAAAGGAGTAGTTATACCAATAAAATCTACACCAGGTTGCATATCACGGATTTTATTCTCCGCATTAGTAGTTGTCAATTTAAGTCTACGGGAATAGGTTCAATTCTTTAAGAGTAAGCTGCGGATAAGGTGTAACTCCTACCCAATCAGCGGTTCGAAAATCATCAACGATGGCTAGCCAAGTTATTGACTGATATAACAAGAAAAACGACCCACTTCTGAGTCGCTTTCCTCTTATTTAAACATTAAATCAAAGGTTTTAGCCTCCGATTTTAAACATCTTAGTTCCACAATTTGGGCAAGTACCTTTCAAGGCTTTTCTGCCATTTTTCATGGTAACTTGCTCTGGATTGGAAACTTCTCTCTTTTCTTTACACTTTACGCAGTATGCAGTTGACATATTCTTTTGAGCACCTCCTTCCAAATCTAGGTTTTTCTACTCTTTGTCTATTATCTTTAATCTCAGCTCCTGTGTCAAATCCACAAGTCTATTATACAAACGATGTAATTTTTCTTAAGAATAAAAGTGTATCTTCCATCCCAATTAATACTTTACTGTTGCTGGTTTACCAGTACAAGTTCTCAATGGGGAAATAAAAGCTCCCCGAGTCCAAAAAGTAGAACGAGTAGGCCGATTGTAGTAGTAGCAAAGACGAAAACAGCTCGTTCCTTTTGTATCAAAATACCGAAAATTCCAGTGAAAAAAGCGCCTGCTCCAGCAGCCCCTGCTACAAGTATTGGTATAGTAAGAAGAGAATTGCTGAAAAATGTCTCGCCGCCACGCTGTCCAGAAGCAACAAGCAAGTAGAACATAGCTAGTGATACAAAGAAAATAATAATAAATCTACCTGACCATTTACCAGAAGGGGTTGTAGGTGAAAAATCGACTTTCATAATTTAATTTTAACTTCGAGTAGGCTCGATATACACAGCTAACAGCAAATTTTCACCCAATTCAGCGCGTAATTTACGAAACACGCAATAATCCACAAAACAAGAGTAGGGACGAAAGAATATTTAGCTAGTTCCTTTATGCTGCGTTGTTTTTTTGAGACTAATTTGAAAACTAATATTAATCCTACCCAAATCAATGGAAGTCCGCCGAAGAAAATTAAAATATCAAGCACGTTCATTCTAGGTTAATCAAACGATTTACTTTGGCTAACAGCAGCTATAGAAGCAATTCCTGCTATTATTAGGCCAAATCCTATAAATCTGGTATTATCTCCTAAAATTTCTCCGTTTATTGTTAAAAATACTCCTATTACCATTAATATTAGGCCAAATATACGCACCCAAACTCTCATTATTTACCCCTTCTACCTGAAATTATATATCATAAAAATGATTTGTGTAATACAATTTGCATTCATGAAGAAAATTATCATTTTAATAATTATAGCAAGTTTGACCCCTGTTCTTGTAATATGCTGGCACCTCTGGGGCGGAGGTATGAGTGATGTAATTGAAAGGTTAAAAAGCCGTGAAACCAAAAACGGACAGATTACTCTTGCCCTACCTTTTGATCCAAAGGATCCCCCCAATCAGCTAATACCTATGGGTGAGCTACTTGAACACCCAAAACCTGATAATCCCAAGGGTCACCCGGGAATTGACTTTTTGTGGTTTGATGAAAAAGGCGGAAGAGATGCTGATATTTATGCTTCGATGAATGGAGAGGTAACCCATATTTGGCAAAGCGAAGGTAAGTGGGATATTAGTATTAACAGTGGAAGGTGGCAGATACAGTATGCGCATCTTTCTTCCTACGAAAAAAGTCTCAAGGTAGGTACGAAGGTAAGAACTGGCGGGCTTCTTGGAAAAAGCGTTAATATGCATTGGGGTTTTGGTCATAAACAAGGTATGCTAGAAGGAGACAAATATCCGGATACTATCTGCCCTTTATCATATTTTTCATCAGAGGATAGAAAAGTTCTTGAGGACATACCGATTATGGAAAAACACTACGAAGCTGGAGCAACAGGGATTTGCAGCGGTGATTATAGAATTAATAAGTAAGGAGGTGATTTGATTGGACGAAAAGACTAAAGAAGAGTTTAAAGTAAAAGGCGAGGAGCTTTTGGCAAAAGTTAAACAGTTAATTAAAGAAGGAAACGTTCGAAAAATTACTATAAAGGACAAAGGTGGTAAAACATTGGTTGTCTTGCCTTTAACGGTAGGTGTAGTAGGAGCGGTGCTTGTACCAGTATTGGCGGCTGTTGGAACAATCGCAGCCTTAGTGACAGAATGTACGATTGCCGTAGAGAGGAGATAAGAGTAGCTATTCGGATTTGTATCTAGAGATTTTTCCCGACCCGCTAATATCAATCTTTGCGGTTAATGAAACAAGGTCCCTTGCATCATAATTAACCGAGCTAGACTTTCAGAAAATCCTATTGCTGCGGTTGTGCTGGTGGTTTGGGTACTTCCCCCTTACCTCCAAGCAAAATAGAAGTCAGAGCACCTCCAATAAACCAAATAGCAAGCATGGCAATCACACCCACAGTTGTTGTGTAGACATCAGTCATGGCACCAATAAGCAGCACAATGAATCCTACGGCGAAGATTAAACCACCAACAGCCTTTTTATTACCCATATACGTTTTCATCTCCTTTCTAAAGAGAAATTGCTACCACTATAATTGTTAGCAACAAAATTATTCCAAGTGAGTAAAGTAGCGTGTATGCTAAAATTTTCAAAGCTTCCCTGATATTTTTATTTAGTGCGAGAAAGGCCGGGTAACCAAAGACTATAGATCCAGTTACTGCGGCGGAGAAAACAAGGAGTAGAAGCATTAAAACTACACCCAGTAATCCTGGTCTAGCCGAAATCTCGCTCATAAAGTAAAAGAAACATCCGATAAGCACGCTGTATAAAGTTACGCCAAGTGCTTGAAGGAATCCTATTAATGATGGGTTCGGGTACTTCTTTTCGAAAAATAACATTATTTAAATATTTTACACCATCCTACAAACTACTGTTTGAAAATTGAACTGATCTACTAGTTTCCTGTAAGATTAAACTGTGGTACAAAATTCTTTTTCTAAGGTAGTTATAATATTATCATTTCTAGTTTTTTCTCTCGGATTTATAGTACTGGCTTTTTTAGTCTTAAATGTAAAAACTGAAGCCCTTGATTCAAGAGTAATAGATGCAATACAAGTCTTTTCGTACCCACTACCGACCAGGCTTATGATTTTTGTATCCTTTTTTGGCGACGGTCTCTATTCAATTATTATTTTCCTGGCTTTCGCACTACTCCTAATCTTCAAAGGTTATAAAAGGGAAGCTTACTATTCTTTTCTCATTTGGCTTGGGCCTCTTCTTTCCTGGATACTGAAAACCCTAGTGGCCAGGCTGCGGCCTCAAGAATATCTAGTGTCTGGTTATTCCCTACCAAGCGATTTTGGATTTCCGAGTGGGCATGTGGTTTTTTTCGTAGTCTTCTTCGGATTAGTTGCTTTCTATGCAGTAATTCTAACTAGATTACCCCTGGCTTTTAGGAAAATACTTTTTGTGGTTTCATTTGCATTAATTCTACTTGTTGGTTTATCAAGAATTTATCTTGGGGTACATTGGCCAATCGATGTTTTAGCAGGTTACTTACTAGGATTTGCTTTGTTGGAAGTACTAATAATTGCCTATTTGAAATTTATACGTTTAAATTAAGTGTGGTACAAAAAGGATTAGACCGACAACTACGGCGAGGGCGGAAAGCAACAAAACCGCTGCTGCCGAAACGTCTTTAGCTAATTTTGCATCGGGGAGAAGTTTTTCGCTCACAGCTAGATCCACAACGACTTCAACTACAGTATTAAGAAGTTCTGCAGTCAGAACTAAGGCAATAGTTATAACAAGGATTAACCATTCAATCCGATTAAATTCAAGTATCCACGCCGCTAGTGAAGCCAAAAGACCAATCACAACTTGAATTTGGAAACTTCTTTGACTGACGAGAGCGTGTCGTAACCCTTGTTGGGCAACTTTGAAACTATCAATACGCGTTTGTATATCACTCATCACAGCGATAATAAAATATGGTGCCGGAGGGCGGAATCGAACCACCGACGCTCCGCTCTTCAAGCGGACGCTCTACCACTGAGCTACTCCGGCTGATGGGCTCTAAAGGACTGGAACCCCCAACCTTCTCGGTGTAGTATGCTTCATAACTACAGAATTTTCAATTCTGATAGATACTCTCGCATCCTGCAAACATCCTGGTGGGCACTGAGGGACTCGAACCCCCGACCTTCTCGGTGTAAACGAGACGCTCTAACCAACCTGAGCTAAGTGCCCGCAAAATAAAACTCTAAATATCTAAAATACTCTTGATCTTCACCCACTTCTTTGTATGCATTTTTATCAACCCATCTAACCTCTCGTGCTCGTGGCTTATATGCACTTTTCCAGAAATATATTTACATTTATAGCCAACTAGTAATAGTTTCTTCCCTTTGTATTTTTCGGTAACCATATCTTTTAACCAAGTGACAAATGGTCTGCCGACTTCTATTTCAGATCCTGTTTCCTCTCGCACCTCCCGCCTAAGACTTTCCTCAAGATCTATCTCCCCAACTTGAATTTTTCCACCAGGGAAATCCAATCCCACAATATTGGGGTGTAATACTAGCACTTCGTGCGCCTTTTCTATAAAGGCTTTCTGTCCTACGTAAAACTGTTGATCCTCGTTCATGCTTTCTGGTGCGGACGAGAGGACTTGAACCTCCACGGGATCGCTCCCACAGCCTCCTCAAGGCTGCGCGTCTACCAGTTCCGCCACGTCCGCAAGAAACAGAGCAGTAAGATATTTTAGCAAAAATAGGCAAGAATTGGTAGTTTAAAGGAAAAACTATGGTATCACTCAAAAACAGATGAGGAATCAAAACCACCGGAAAAAACGCTCCATACCACAAGAACAATAACAACTACGTAGAGGATTCCCATAACGACCCACACTAAGGAATTGAAAACTTTTGTATTTTTCCTACTCTTGGCGGGCTCCGCGTAAATAGGCTCTGGTATAGGTTCGTTTGGGGTTTCAGGTACAAGGGCATTACCAACGTATATACGATCGTTTTGGCACCAATAGTTATTACTTACTCTGACCGCAGGATAACCACATACTGGGCAGTTCATTGACTTTATTCTATAACGATTTAAAACCGGTGTAAAATACTATTCCCGCTGTGAGATTTTTCACACCACTAAGAGCATCTTTTCACGAGAATTGGTGGGGACGGAGGGAGTCGAACCCTCACGAACTTTACGTTCCCAGGATTTTAAGTCCTGTGCGTCTTCCATTCCGCCACGTCCCCTTATCTTTTAGCGAAGTAAATTCTACCAAGT
>SDBT01018156.1_pt1 | contig 11070 bp, 11 predicted proteins | sample 2277101 | NCBI WGS metagenome assembly SDBT01 (sample SAMN10404973, study PRJNA504765) | marine sediment metagenome | isolation source: marine sediment core GS10_PC15, 103 cmbsf | place: Arctic Ocean: Southern Knipovich Ridge | collected 2010 | reverse complement strand
TTCCGCGTTCGCACAGCATTGTTTAAATCATTTCCATGAATTTTTTAACTTTTTTGTAGTGCTTCGAGAAAGCCGATCGTTCATTATTAATCACTTATGCCTGAAAGTGCGGAAGTTGGGCTAGTGCTACGATTGCCAGGGAAGCACAAGTCAAAAGACAAACGGTAGATAATTATTTGCAAGTTTTGGAAGATCTATTATTGGCATTTACCATTCCTGTATTTACCAGGCGCGCAAAGAGGGCTTTAGTTAGTCATTCGAAATTTTATTATTTTGATGTAGGTGTTTTTAGAGAACTGCGGCCCAAAGGACCTCTTGATAAAGAAGCTGAGCTTGAAGGACCAGCTTTAGAAGGGTTAGTTGCTCAACATCTAAGAGCATGGGTACATGCGCAAAAAGAGACACACAGACTGTATTTTTGGAGAACTCGCACAAAACTGGAAGTTGATTTTGTTGTCTATGGACAAAAAGGATTTTGGGGAATTGAAGTTAAAAGAAACTCGAATATTGGAGCGCCTGATGTAAAATCACTAAATGCTTTTCAGGAAGAATATCATGAAGCGACCTGCTTTCTTCTTTATGGAGGAAAAGAGAGGCAAATTATTCGTAATATTCTCTGCATTCCCCTAGAAGAATTTTTACGAAATTTAAACCCAAATCAACCTCTTTTTAAATGAGGATTTTATAGCGTGTTGATTATGGACTTCTCACAAACTTGTCGACTCTTCGATTTCGCTCCAAAAACAACTACTCACCTTTTTGAGCAGTTGTCCTAAAAATCCCGTAAGATTGCCGGAGTTGCGGATGTCTCTCCATTGACAAAGATTGACTTTGATTGACAATCTTTTCTTGTAATCGCTTTTGAGCTTCACTATCCTATGCAATCTAGGTTGATTTAAGGTTATCTAAGGTGCTTTTCGGGGTCTGATTTGTAGGACTGAAAATGGTAAGTCCTCAAAAAAGTTATGGCGGCGTAAAAATATCTTGAAACTTTCCCTCTATTCCTTCAGAATTTTTGTCCATGGATCTAGACAACATTATCTCAACACTTCCTCATGACATTCGTCATTCACCTGCGATCTTGGGGTTATCTACAAGGATGGTTTAGGGGCAATGCACTGAATTTAGCAGATCTTGTCCGAGCTCGGTACCGTGCAGCTGCCATGGACTTTTTGATGGCTTATGTAATTACTCACTCTCTGGTACGTGAGGGATGAGCAGCAAGCTCTGATCAAAGGCCTCTTTATCGGAGGACTCTTTGCGGTGAAGCTCTCGCTGCGCCGCTGAAACCTTTTTGTAATCCTCAACGTTTTGAACGATGTGTGGGCGCACAAAGATAATGACGTTGCGTTTCTCCTCTTTCTTGGCCTTCTTGCTAAAGAGTGAGCCCACAAAAGGAATACCACCTAAGCATGGAAGACCTGTCTTGTACTGCGATTTGGAATTGCGGATCATGCCACTTAGGACGAGGAAATGTTTGTCTGGGACGTGCACATGTGTCACCATATTGGTCTTTGTAGTGCGAATACCCAATGCTCCCGATGCGTTTTGATTGACGCCGGGTTGATCGACGGTCTCTGAAATCTCTTCCTGGATATCGAGGGTAACTACGCCGTCATCCCCGATCATTGGCTTGATGTTGAGGTTCACCCCGATGTCACGGTACTCGATGTTGGATGTGGTCTGCTGATTTTGTCCTACGAGCTGCGTAACAGAACCGGTGAAGGGAATATTATCCCCTACAAAAATCTGAGAGGGTTTGTTGTCTTGAGCGATGATCTTCTGATTGAGGACAATGGTACTCCCTCCATCTTCTTGCACCGCTGAAACGAGCGCGCCAAGAGAGAGAAACGACTTGCCCTTGTGGAAGATAACGTCTCCAATCACTCCTAAATCAAAGCCACTTCCGACAGGAAATTGTCCGAGTCCACTGGGCGTATTGCTCGCATTGATCCCTTGCATCGTCTGAGCGAAGGGGGGCGTCTTACCATTTTGAGGAAAACCGCTCGCTCCTGCTCCAAGGTTATTTTTTAGCTGCCCGCTTGCACCCCACTGGAGTCCAAACTCAAGCCCTTTGCTGATGTCTGTCTCAATCACGAGCACTTCGATAAAGACTTGCTTGAGCGCGGTATCGAGAGACTCGATCAATTTTCTTAACCCCGCAATAGCCTCTTCATCCCCCGAACACAGGAGTGAGTTGGTCGCCTTCACCCACTGCACGGTTTGAATGGCACTAAGCAGCTTCTGTGGGGTTCCGGGTTGGGTTTGCAGCTCAAATGCCACCTGTTTAAGAGCATCTTTGATCTCGAAACCTTGGTGATATTTGAGTTTGTAGACAAAAAACTCGTACGGCTTAGGCGGAGGGACGGGCTCGGGTTTCACCTCAATAGCAATCTCTTTAACCAGCGGCTCGGGCGCAATCACCTCAACCACTGGGATCTCCACCTCTTTTGGAGGTGCTTTTTCAATCACAGGCTCAACGGGAGTCTCAATAACTGGAGGCTTTTCTTCATCGTACAAAAAGGAATCCCACCCTTTATCAGGAGGATTCTTAGCATCGACCTTGTGGATGACAAAGTACTCCTCTTCTTTTTTAATCCAAAAGCCATTCATACGCAAGATACGCAATAGGGCAATAAGAACATTCTCCGCACTCACGGCCTTGCCCGAGGTGAGCGAGACGTTGAAGTTGAGATCTTTTTTATCAAAAATAAAGTTCACTTCGGAGATTTTGCTCACAAAGCGGATGAATTCCTCCATCGGAACATCGTTAAAATTAATGCTATGCCCGCTATCTAGAAGTTTTTCCGGTAGAGGGCTTGATGAAAGCTCCTCAATAGGGAGCTTAGGCAAGATTTTAAAAATGATCTCGGGAGTGGGAACCTCTTTAATGACATTTTTTTCTTGTATTTCAGGAAGTGACGGTAGTTTGCAGCTCTCTGCTTTCTCTTTATCAATTAAAGAGAGGGAGGGAATCGACGCGCTCTTCAGTAAACAGGGCTGCTTAATGGAGACCGTCTCGCTTTGAGCCGTAAATTTCTGCTCAACATCAACAGCCTCTTCCTTTTGAAGGTCCACCTCTTCTAGAGTGGGCCTTGGAAGAAAAGGATTGAGATAAGATTGCGAAAGCGCATCGTCTGCAGAAATAACGCTCTGCAAAGTTAGCATTAGCAAGCATGTAACCGCTGGCAAGTATTTCATCAAATCACCTTAAGCATCAAATCGCGGATTATATGCACGCCTTTCGATTTTTCCCCACAGTTTTTTAAAGCGAAAAACCCTCTCAAAAATATCTGTCAACAGTTTTTTTTACAAAAAACTAGTTTACAGATACCCTAGAGGGCATTTTTTTCGTTCAATTAAAGATTTTCTATAGAGGGGAATAAAGTTTTCGTATTGCAGTAATCGCATACTGTTACTAATAATGCGCTGGCATGGAATCAATCACAATAGACAAACTACACATCGCGACGCATAGAAGATATGCGAAAAATCAGGCTCAAAATGACCCTGCGTTTCTAAAAGCGGCGTCAAAGGTGAGCCTCCAATCAGAAGTGACGGGGACCTCTTCGATCTTTGGCTCCAACTTGTCAGCTCTTTTTGGTCTTAATCTCACACATATCCCTTGGGCGGGCTTCTTTCCCCCTGCTAGATTCAGTACACAATCCAAAAGGTTCTTCTCTTACCGTATCATCCCCGATTTGACTTTCCCACTTGGAGACAAAGAAGAGGACAAAGAAGAACAAGACAGAAAGAAGCGCATCAAAGCCTTCTTACATTCTCAGAAGGGAAATAAGTCAGATCAAGATATATTGGAAGAGCTTCTAGACACCATCTTCACTTTAGACGATCTTCTAGGGAAGATCCTCGTCAAAAAGCTCCAGTATCACAAGGGGTAATCACTCTTGCTAGAGGATCTTCTCTGTGCTATTATTTATTGCTTATGGATACTAAATTTTTTATTTTTGGTTCTTCGGGAAAAATGGGAACCACTCTTCGACATTGCATCGATGGAGAGGATCCGTTTTCCTTTACAGATCGAGAAGATCAAGCACATGCCTTTATCGATTTTTCGGCAGTTGCCGCCCTGGAGAAAAATGTTGAGATCGCTGCGCTACGTAAAAAGCCCATAGTCATTGGAACCACTGGACATGGAAGCGAGATCGAAAAAAAACTAAAAGATGCAGCCCGAGAGATCCCGATCTTCTTTTCTGCAAACTTCAGCCTAGGCGTGGCTCTCTGCGTAAGGACTCTCCAATTCCTAAAAAACAACTTACCCAAAGATACACAGATTGAAATGGTCGAGACGCACCACAAATCAAAGAGAGACGCTCCTAGCGGCACCGCTTTGATGCTAGCACGTCCTCTTGACTTACGCTCAGATAGCATCGTCTCTCACCGCGTCGATAAGGCCCAGTTCATCCACGAGACCTCTCTCTCTTTTGGAAGCGAAACAATCATACTTAAACACGAATCTTTTTCCCGCGAAGTCTACGCCAGAGGCGCGCTGCGCGCTGCAGGCTTCCTCTTAAATCAAAAACCGGGATTCTATACAATGGAGGCTCTTATCCATGAACAAACCTAAGATCGCATATTTTACTGTGGGAGATGAGAAGAAGCTCACTCTTTTTTCTGGCCCTTGTGTTATTGAGTCTGAAGATCACTCTCTCTTCTGCGCAGAAAAACTTAAAGAAATGTGTGAGCGCCTAGGGGTAAACCTCGTCTTTAAGTCTAGCTACGACAAAGCCAATCGCTCTTCCATTTCATCTTATCGGGGCCCTGGCCTAGAAGAGGGCCTCAAAATCTTACAAAAAGTGAAAAAGTCACTCGACCTCCCTATTGTGACGGATGTCCACTCTCCGCAAGAAGCGAGAGCGGCGGGAGATGTTGTGGATGTGATACAGATTCCCGCCTTCCTCTGCAGGCAAACAGACCTACTCGTCGCTGCCGCTCAAACGGGCAAGGTCGTCAACGTGAAAAAGGGGCAATTTATTGCTCCACTAGACATGGCAAACGTCGTTAAAAAAATTACAGAAAGCGGAGGCACTCAAATCATCCTCACAGAGAGAGGCTCTAGTTTTGGATACAACAACCTCGTCTGCGACATGCGCTCAATACCCCTCATGCAGAGCCTTGGGTATCCAGTCTGCTTTGACGGCTCTCACTCCGTGCAACTCCCAGGAGGCAACGGAACCTCATCCGGGGGGAACCGCGAGTTAATCCCCACTCTAACAAAAGCAGCCATTGCCGCAGGGGCAGATTGCCTGTTCATGGAGTCACACCCCCACCCCTGCAACGCTTTGTGCGATAAAGACTCCGTAATGGATTTAAACCACTTAGAAGAGTTACTCTATGTTACTAAAGAACTTTACACATTGGTGCGCACATGTTCAAAAGAGCTAGCCGTTACGGAAAGTTGATATTTTTTTCTCTTCTTTTTGTTTGCATCGCACAGTTTATCGTGGTTCGCAAGGGCGACGTCCTCGCGTACAGAAAAATGGTTAATGAGTACGAAACGCACTCCACCGTGCGCTCTCTGCCCAATGCAGTTCATCAAATTCGAACAAAGGTAAACAAAGAGGTGTGGTTCACTCAAGAAGATAACTCTAGGCTGCAATACCGCATCCATGGAGAGTCATCTCTGTTGACATTAGAGCCCATCGACAAAAAGATCCACGTCGTCGAAAACCTCAACCAAGTTCGCTGTTGGATGCAAGATAAACTCTACCTCACAACAAATGGCAATGCGCCCATGCAACAAACGCGTTTTTGGGAAGCCGACCACGGTGTCTACCGGTACACCACCCAAGAACTCATTGCACAAGACGTCAACATCTCCATATTCCGACTACCTGGCCACAACCTCCCCACAACGTGCGATCCAAGGATTGCCTTTTTAAATGGGACTGCTAACAATGTCTCTTTTTCCATCACAGGAAAAACACCTCAATTTGAGGCCAACCACTTTAAGGCAACACTCACCCAAGCGGAGCTATGAAACGACTCATTTTCTTCTCATTTTTCCTCATTACGGCAAGCCTCATCGCAGATGAACCTACCCAAAAGCCCACAGGGGGAACTGTCTCCTCCACACATGCAGAATACGACGGCAATGTCCTCCTCTTAAATGGACACGTCGTTCTCAACCACGGCTTAGGGAAGATGAATGCGGAGCACGCATCTCTCGAGAAACAAGAGATCGGAAAAGACTTTCCGTTCAGCTTTATCCATCTTGAAAAAGAGGTCTTCCTACATCTCAAAGACAATGCAAAACTCTTTTGCGAAAGCGCCGACCTCGACTTCCTCACACTCAAAGGAACGCTCTTTTCCAAAGAGAATGAAAATGTCACCTATACCGACCTCTTACATCAAGACATACCCTTTAAACTCTTAGGTAAAGAGATTAAACTCGAGATGAGTAAGGTGGAGGGCGAAGAGAAAAAAAGCGCTTACGAAATCGAAACCATCACAGCGCAAAATGCCGTCACCGTCCACTACAACAACGACTACATCCTCGAAGCACACCAGGCACACTACCGCAAAAACCAACTCACTCAACCCGCAGAAAACACCACAGAGTTTCCCGGCTTCGTAACAGTGACGCCACTCAACTCTACAGAAAGATGCCACGTCCACCATCTTGGCGATCTCATCGACTCTACCCTCGTCGAGATCGACCTAGTCAAAGAGATCCTCTCACTCAAAGATCCCCAGGGACGCCTAGTCTCCTCTCTCATCCCCCATCCACAAAACAGCGAGATTCTCCTTGAGTCCGATGAACTCATGTGGGATCAACCCAAAAAAACCATCACCCTAAAAGGAAACATTCGCGTAAAGGACACTGCTCTTGGCATTATCGATGCCGATGAAAAACTTCAACTCGTGCAAAAGAGAGAGGGAGATAAAACTCTTGTGCAAGCCATCAACACGGAAGGGAAAACCCGTTTAGAACACCAATCTCTCTCCCAAGGAGCTCCCCAGGTTCTGCTCTGCTACGGAACCATGACTCTAGATCGCGACAAACTCAATGCCGTCCTAACCAGCCCTGAGGAAAAAGGAACTATCCCCAAAGGGAAGCAAATTTATTACGAAGAGGCGCGCATTGCCAGCTTTGCAGACAGAGCGATCATCGATTACGCCATCGTCGACTCCAAATTCACCCCCGTCTCTCTAAACTTAAAGAGTAACATTCGCCTCTTTTCCAAAGCCCCGGATGCCTCTAAGCGGTGCGCACTCGCCGACCGACTCTACTGCGCACCGGTAACCCGCACACTCATCTTATCCGCCGACCCAGGCAAAAGAGTCATCTTCTGGGATGAAGAACAAGCATTGCGTATGAGCGCACAGGAGATCCACATCATAGAGGATCCACAGACCCAAAAAGAGTCCATAAAAGGAGTGGGCAACGTCAAGTTCGCCTTCACCTCCGATGAGAGCTCTCTATTACAACAGATTTTCCCTTTTTACAAACGTGAGGTTCCTCATCATGAGTGATCCATCTCTCTCTATCCCACCACCCTTTAAGATCTCATTAGAAAGGATCGAAATCGAGACAAAGAAGGCTCCTCCCCCACCTAAAAAAATCCTTCTGAGGTCGAGTAAACTCGTCAAAAACTACGGAGGAAAAGCCGTGGTGAACGGCCTCTCCTTCCATGTTGGAGAGGGAGAAGTTGTGGGACTCCTCGGCCCCAATGGAGCTGGCAAAACCACCGCCTTCTACATGACCATCGGCCTCATCCGCCCTGACAAAGGAAAAGTCTACTTCGCAAACCAAGAAGTAACCTACCTCCCAATCCACAAACGTGCGCGCATGGGTATGGGCTACCTCGCGCAAGAACCCTCCGTCTTCCGCCAACTCACCGTAGAACAAAACATAGCCTGCATCCTAGAGACCCTCCCCATCACTCCTACTCAAAGAAAGCAGCGGCTCGATGAACTTCTTCACGAACTCCATCTCGAACGCCTCGCCAAGAAAAAGGCCACCAGCCTCTCTGGCGGAGAGCGCCGTCGTCTAGAGATCACCCGCGCCCTTGTTACAAACCCAACACTCTTGCTTCTCGACGAACCCTTTGCCAACATTGATCCTTTGGCCGTCAACGACGTCAAACAGATGATCCTCCATCTTAAAGATAAAGGGATTAGTGTCCTTATCACAGACCACAACGCCCGCGAAATCTTTTCCATCGTCGACCGCAGCTACCTCTTGCGCGACGGCAAAGTAATGCTCTCTGGATCTGTTGATGAACTCATAAATAGCGAAGAAGCCAAAACACACTACTTCGGCGAGAACTTCAAGCTTTAGAAAGTTGATCCAAGCTTCGCAAAGCGTCTCTCACTTTATCTACTGAAAGTGTATAGAGACAATCACTCAATTTACTTCCTCCGCACCCATCCCGACCACAAGGCTGACACGACAGCTTCTGAGATACCACCACACTCGCAGGATGCTGCCAAGGACCCCAGTCCACTTCGGATGAAGGACCAAATAGAGCCACAAGAGGTGTTTTGAGAGCGCTCGCCATGTGCAACGGCACCGAATCCACTGTGATGAGTGCGCGGCTCATCTCAATCACAGCTGCAAGTTCTTTTAGAGAAGTCTTTCCCGAGAAATCTAACACAGCCCCATCAGGGAGCTGATCCACAATTGCCTGCACAAAAGCACGTTCCTTGTCGCTGGGTCCCGAAGTTAAGACCACCCGATCAGAGAGCTTTTTGATTAAAGCGACATAAAACTCAGGCAAAGGGCATTTAAAAAGCCACCGAGAAACAGGATGAATAACGACATACCTCTTCTCCTTCAAACCGCATTCCGCCAGACGCTCCTGCATCCTTTCACGATCCTCATTGGGGATAGCAAGAGAGAGAGATCTCTCTTCTAATTTAGGAAAAATCCCCATGCAACGTAGCACATCGAGATGCCGCTCCACCATGTGCCTAGGTGTTGGGCAACTCTTTACCATATGTGTGTAGAGGCTCCTCTTGCCCTTAAGCCCCTTCTTTCCCGGATCAAACCCAATCCGATACCGACTGCGTGCGGCCCAGGCCACGATGGCACCGCGATCCCCTTCCGTTAAATTGATTACCAGGTCGTATTTGCTGGCGCGCACCCTCTTTAACATGGCAATCTCTGTACATATACGCTTGAAAAAAGAGAGCCCCTTCCACTTGCGGTCGTAAAGTAAATAGTTGGAGATCCCCTCGTGCCCCTCGAGCATCGACAGCGACTCCTTGTAGATATAAGCGTCAATATCAGCCCACGGCATCGCTTCCTTGAGCAATGTAAACAGGGGAGTTGTCAACAAGACGTCACCCAAGTGGCGCATCTTGACGACCAAAATTTTTTTTACACCTTTAAGATCGGGATAGTTACCGTACGTCATACCTTGCTCTAAAAAATAAGCTGAGAATAATTACTACGTCTACTATACTAGAAGACATCCAAGAACAAAAGTGAGAAAAAATGACAAGAGAACAAACACTATCCATTATCAAGCCTGATGCCGTCAAAGACAACAACATCGGTGCCGTTATCACTCTCCTAGAAAACGGAGGACTCAAAGTCGTCGCTGTACGCATGCTCTTCTTAAGTAATGAACAAGCGCAAGCCTTCTACTCTGTGCACAAAGCCCGTCCTTTCTTTGACGAACTCGTCGTCTACATGACATCAGGTCCTGTTCTTGTCATGGCCTTAGAAGGCGAAAGCGCCATTGCAAAAAACAGAGAAATCATGGGCGCTACTAACCCTAAGGAAGCTGCTCCCGGAACGATCCGCGCCCTCTTCGGCAAGTCGATCGACAAAAACGTCGTCCACGGCTCCGACGCCCCTGAGACAGCCAAGACAGAAATTGCCTTCTTCTTCAAAGTCGGCGATATCAACTCCAGATAACCTCTCGCCATTAGGCGTGCAAGATCCATCCCTTGCACGTCTTAAGATGTCGTGTTATTCTGATCTAATAGAAGTTATTTGATCACAGAGAGGAATGTCATGTCTGAATAAAAATCATCAAAGGATCTCCCAATACAAATCATCATAAGAACGTGGAAAGATGAAAACTTTCGTAAGTTACTGACAAGCAATCCCCAAAAAGCACCCAAAGAGTTTGGGATTGAGATTCCAAACAATATAGAAATGAAAGTGTGGGCAGAAGATGCCGATCATTTCTATTTCGTATTACCGAATTCTCCAGCAGAAGCAAAGAAATTATCTGACAAAGAAAAAAAAATAGCTGCTGCCAGCCTACAAGGATGTTGTTCTATTCCTGGTAAAAGCTACTAATTACATTACTAAAATTACTTACGCTAGGTTCTTATTATTTGCTGTCTAGGATGAAGGTGACGGGACCGTCATTGATGAGGCGGACGCTCATGCGAGCGCCGAAGATGCCGGTCTCGACCTTTGGAATTTCTTGTTTCATTTCTGAGATGAATTTTTGGTAGAGAGGCTCTGCGATGTCAGGGTGTGCGGCATCGAAGAAGTCGGGGCGGCGGCCTGAGCTGCAGTTGGCGTAGAGCGTGAACTGCGAGACGATGAGGACTGAGCCACCAGTATCTTTTAGTGAGAGGTTCATTCTGTCGTTTTCGTCGGTGAACATTCTTAAGTTAGCGAGTTTTTGAGCGAGGTAGGTGGTGTTCTCTGGGCGGTCGTCTTTGTGGATGCCAAAGAGAACAAGAGCTCCAGGGCCTATTGACCCGACGACTTTTTCGCCTACGGTAACGGAGGCTTCAGAAACGCGTTGAATAAGCAGGCGCATAACACCTCGATTTTGTACGTTGTGAAAATTAAGGAAAGACTAAATAACTACCCCATCTTAGACAAACAACACATTTTTACCACAAATGGCGCAGAGAACCGCAGAGGGAAGAATTGCTTTCTCTGTGTTCTCTGCGTCCTCTGTGGTGTTTATTTCTTTCCAGGCTCCAAGGTACAGATAATTAATCAGTATCTCCTTAGCTCGACTTTGCAACTTTTTGTGCCCGAAGGCCTCGAGATATTTACTCTCGGGGGAGTTCTTTAAAGCGGGAAGGGGTTAAAAACCCCTTCCCGCTTTAAAGAATCTCCCAGTTCGACCA
>SDBT01018155.1_pt1 | contig 11070 bp, 9 predicted proteins | sample 2277101 | NCBI WGS metagenome assembly SDBT01 (sample SAMN10404973, study PRJNA504765) | marine sediment metagenome | isolation source: marine sediment core GS10_PC15, 103 cmbsf | place: Arctic Ocean: Southern Knipovich Ridge | collected 2010 | reverse complement strand
GCGGGCTCGCCGACACGGCGGACGGCGCGAAGCTGCTCGAAGAGACCTTCCCGCTTCTCGTGGAAGAGATGAAGGACTTCGGCGCGGAAGGCGTCTTCGCGCTCCGAGGGATCATCGAGCAGTCGAGGGAACTCGGGCTCGAAGTCGAGGCGATCACGCAGTTTGTCGTCCAGCAGACCGGAGCGATCGCGAGCGGAGTCGGGACGATTATCTCGTCGTTGACGAAGCGGATCTCGCAGTTACCGGAGGACCTGAACTTCGGCGCGACATTCCGCGAGGCTCAGAAGCAGTTCAAGAACGCCGGGACGATGGCGGGAGCCGCGCTCGTCGACGGAGTCGTGACCGCGACCACGGATCCGAAGCTCGCCGCCGCCGTCCTCGGGATCGGAACTCAGGCGCAGTTCGCAGCGGGAGCGATCGCGACGGTCTTCGCGGAGCTACTGGCTCAGGGCGTCCCGGTGACCGACATCGTGAAGCAGACGGCGGGCTCGATCAAAGAACTCGGTCAGGTCTTCGTCGATCTCGGGATCGAGGCTCCCGCCTCGTTCAAGGCGATCAGCAGCTTCGCGAGGAAGCTCGCTCGCGAGGATATCGCTCCGGTCGTCGAGGGAATTCAGGGAATGGGTCAGGCGCTCGAAGGGCTGTCGGCTCTCGGGCTCGCGACGCAGAGCGACTTCGCCGCGTTCGGGACCTCGCTCGCGGCGGGCTTCGATCAGTTGACGATGTCGGGTCTCTCGTCGAAGGAAGCATTTGCGGCGATCGGTCCGCAGATCCAGGACCTCGTCGACCTCCAGGAGAAGTTCGGCTTCACGGTCGACGCCGGGACTCAGGCTCTCATAGATCAGGCGGTCCAGCAGGGAGTCGTGAAGACCGCGAGCCTCGACACGACGGACTCGATTCAGGCGGGCTTCCAGGGTCTCTTCGATCGCTTCGACGCCTTCCTCGGGAAGCAGGGAGTCGCGACCGATGGCTTCTTCCAGTTCGGGGATCAGGCGGCGAAGGCGATGTCGATCGTCTCGGAATCGTCGATGACCGCCGCGAACGACTTCGAGCAGTCGTTCTCGTCGGCGTCACAGTCCTCCAGCGCAGCCGTGGACGACTTCGCGATGGCGACCTCTACTTCCTACTCGGACATCGCTTCGGAGGCTGACGCGACCGCACAGGCACAGACAGAGTCATTCTCGGCATCGTTCGACACGATCGAGGCGGACGCGCAGGCTCTCCAGGTCAGTTCGACCGCGCAGTTCGACATCTTGAAGCAGCAGGCGGTCGAGAGCGCGGCGACCGTCTCGTCCACTTTCTCGACCGGCTTTCAGGCGATCGAGGGAGCGGTCGGAGATCTCGGGAGCGTGGCGGCGAACGCCTTCGGCGGGATCGAGGACGCGGCGAGCGACGCTGTCGACGGCGCGATCGCGAGCTTTCGAGATATGCAGAGGCAGCTAGTCGGAGAGTCGATCATTCCGGACACGGTCTCGGAGGCTAACCGCGAACTGCTGTCGATTGGCGACGCGGCTCGGATCGCAGCGGAGAACGTGACGCGACATCTCGGCGACGGCTTCGAAGCGGGCGGCGATGAACTCCAGAGGAAGATCGACGCGCTCCGGAAGAGGCTCCAGTCTGGACAGTTCGAGGGCGAGGAAGAGCGGGGCGCGGCGGACCGGCGGCTCGACGAACTGATCGCGCAGCAGCGTCCCGGCGGCGACTCGCGAGGCGGCGACGACGCAGATCGCGAGCGGCGGCGGCGGGAGCGGGATATCGGGATGGACTTCCCGAGGCGGCGCGGCGGCGGCGACGACGACACGCTCGGCGGGCGGGGCGGGCGCGGCGGGATGGTCTTCAATATCACGGTTAACGTAAGCGCGGAAGTGCTGACCGATCGGAAGGCTCTCGAATCCGCCGGCCAACAGATCGCGAACATCGTCAACAAGAAGTTCTCGGACGAGACCCGGTTCCGAGGAATCCGAAGGCGGCAACAGTGACCGCGCGAGCAGAGCCGAGCCGGATGACGACGCGCTTCGGGCGCGCTCTGTCGCTGAACGGCGACGACGAGTTCGCCTTCATCCTCGACGGCGACATCACGCCTTCCGACGCCTTCGACGTTCCGGGCGGCGACATCACGTTCGGGCTGTTCTTCAAGCTCGGCTATGGCTCGCTCGGGAATCGGCGGACGCTGATGGGGAAGCGAGCCGACACGGACGAGACCGTCTCTAACGCGGGTTGGTACATCGAGAAGGACGCGGACGACTTCCTCCGCCTCTTCCTCGATGACGGCTCGTCGACCTTCGAGCTTCTCTCCGACAACCCGATCACCGACGACGGTTTTTACCACACTCTGATCGTGACGATCGACTTCTCGGGCGGGACGCAGCAGGCGGAAATGTGGCTATCGGAAGGGAAGCAGCCGACGATGGGGATCAGGTCTGTCGGAACGCTCGACCTCTCGACGGTCGGCTCGATGGCGAACTCGGAGCGGTTCACGATCGGCGGCGTCGCGACCTCCAGTTCGGCGGCGGAAAATCTCTTCTATGGCTCGATCGCGTGGGCGGCGGTTTGGGACGAGCGGCTTCCCGAGGATTACATCCGAGGACCTGTCTCGCGCTTCCAGCTTCCCGGCAAAGACGACCGGCGCGTGATCGGGCTCTGGCACTTTACGAACATGAGCCTCGACGACTGGAATCGAGGGACACAGAACGACCTGGTCGGCGTCGGTCTCACGCTCGACGTCCCGTCGCCGAACTTCCCGCCCGGTCCCGAGCGTTTCCCGGAGATCGACGGCTACTCGATCGCTCCGTCGCTCGGCGCGCAGCCTGCGCAGGCGTCGATAGGGTTCGCGCGCTTCCGTCCCGAGGTTTTATCGGAGGGCTTCTTCAAGCAGATCGGGCTCGCCGGGGCTCCGCCGATGGAGATCCGGAAGATGACGGCGACCATCGGGACGATCGGAAGCTCGGGCCACTGTACGAACTACGGGCGATATTTCTCGACGGCGAAGCGGTCGACGGGAGCGGATAACGATGTCTGGTTCTACTACCGAATCGAGCCGACGCTGGACCCGGCGAATCCCGAGCCCGGTCTTCTGACGCCGATCGGGAAGATCGACAACGACGGAGAGTTCCGGAATTCAATCGAGCATTGGGCGCAGGACCGACCCGGCGAGCCGACGCATCTTTTCGGATGGGCGTCGGCGTCGGGCGGCGGGACCGAACGCTTCCTGATCGTGGACGTCAGAGACCCGACGACGCCGGTCAAACGCGCGACGCTTTCCGGGGTCACAGGACCTCGACAGCTTATCTACGACCCGCGGAACCCGGTCAGCGGCGCGGACTACGTCCATCTTCTGAATCAGGCGACCGGCGTCTTCCAGTCTGTCGACGTGACGGATCTCGACGCTCCCTCGCTGGCGAGATCGACGACGCAGCTTCTCATGGACGACGGTCTCGGGCGTTTCGTCCAGATCGGAGCGTTCATCTATACGGCGGCGGACAATGGGCTCGGCGGGCTCGACGTGACCGATCCGCTGACCGTGGACACGGGCGACAACTTCGTCACGCTCTCGCCCGCGAGTCCGCCTCACGACCTCTTGGCGACGATCAACATCACGGCGACGGGAAACGTTGTTTGCGTCGGACAGGACGACGCCGGAGACGCGATCTATACGCTCTTCGATGTCTCGTCTAATCCATCGGTCCCGGTCCTGCTCGCTCGGGTCTCGCTGCCGGCGATGGATCCGGCGACCGCTCACGTCGCATGGATCGAAGGAAATATTCTCTATGTAGGGGTCCAGCCCGGATCAGATACGCGGCTCTTCGCCTTCTCGATCGCCGACGAGACGAATCCACAGCATCTCGCGACTTACGACCTCTCGGACTACGTCGGCGGCGCGATGTTTAGCGGCGTGGAGACCGTCCTGTCTTTCGACCGGAAAGCGCTCTGTTGGCAGTCGATCGCTGGACCGGACACCGACGGCTATTTCTGGCTCGACCCCGGCGAAGAATTCTCCGCGCTCGATATCGCGTTCGAGATCCCGGACATGGCGATCGACAATCCGACTCCGATCCAGGAGATCGAGACGATCATTCACGACCTGTCGCAGCTAGACTTTGAGGACGACGCGCTCGGGACCGACCCTCCGGCGGGCTGGACGAAGACCGGGTCCGCGTCTGCGGTTTGGGAGATCTCGGAGGTCCGTGGGCTGACGGGACAGGTTCCCGGCGCGGCGCAGCTTCCGAGATCTCTCCACGTCTCCGACACGGGCGGACCGTTCACGAACAAAAATCTACAGTTCGATATCCCGATCCCGGTCGCGCTCAGGGTCCAGGGAACTCCCTTCCGTTTCGAGGGCTACTATTTGATTCGCGGTCCGGGCTCGATCGCGGCGGTCGACCTGACTTTTCGCTTCGAGGAAACGGGCGGAGTATCGACCGGGACGACCGACGTCGATGCTCCGTTCATCGAGAAGGATCGCTGGCATAAGTTCGAGGTCGACCACGTCTTGACCTTCGACGACTCGACGAATATCCGAATTCAGTTCCTCACGCAGAACACCGTGATCGAAGACATCTACTTCGACTCGGTCAGGGTCGGACCGACACGGAAGCCGTTGTCGTTCGCCGGGCGTGTGATGACGGTCACGGGAGCGGAAGAGCGCGCGGATCTGATCGCCGACGAATACTCGGTCCAGATGGCGGATCGAACGTGGGACCTGAATCGGTTGAAGGTCTCGACGTCGCTTCCCGCGCAGGCGGCGACCGTTTCCCTGATCAGCCTGATCACGGACTTCACTCGCGGACAGGACGCCTTCTCGACGAACAACGTCTTCCCGGAGCTAGGCGCTCACGATCTGATCTCGCTCCAGAGTCAGGATAATCTCGCGATGGCGATCGCGCGCGTCATCGAATCAGTGGACGTTCCGGCGATCTGGTGGGTCGACTACTTCGGGGATCTTCACGCGCTCCCGGTCGCCTACTTGATCGCGCCGAAGCCGGTCAACGATGTTGCGGTCGGATGGGAGCAGCTTGAAGACACGGAGGACGGCGCGGAGATGGTGACGGAGGGGACGGTCGAGGGCGATCAGGCGGCGCTCCCGGTCCCGTCGGGCTCGTTCACGAACTCCGAGAATCTCTCGCGCTTCGGTCAGATTCAATACTTCTTCCCGCCGACCTCCGACATCTCGACCGACGCGCAGGCGCAGGACGTCGCGGATTCATATCGAGACCTGCTCGGCGATCGTCAGTTCGAGGGGCGAGTAAAGTTCCTCGACGAGCCGCGCTTCCAACCGGGACAGATCCTTCCGATCCAGGTCGACGTCCGGGGCTTGGATCGCGCGGTCCAGATCGACTCGGTCCACTTCACGCCGCAGGGGAACCGGGTCTCGGTCGTCCTTGCCTATAAGCTGCTCCAGTCGAGCTTCACCGACGAGGCTCTTCGAGACCGGATCGACGCCGGAAATCAGGACGTCGGGACGATGGGATTCGATAATCCGCTCTTCGGCTTTGACGTAGACCCGGCGATGGGCTTTGACGCTGTGAGCTAACTATGACGACCGATTCTGACAGTCCGAATGTCTACCAGACGACGCAGCCAGCGCAGGGCGAACGACCCGCCGCATCGCTTCCGATCCGGGGGAACTTCGCGACCGCGATCAAGCTGCTCGACGGGACGACGATGATCGACGGTCACGTCCACGACTACGAAACGCTTCCCGTCGCGGAGGGTCGAGGCGTCCGGTCGATCCTCGCGGACGGTCATTTCGAGTATGACAACGGGAGCGGTGTCAACCTGTTCCAAAGCTGGACGGCGACCGGGACGAGCGTCGTCCTCGCGGCGACGTCGGTCGCGGGCGAGTTCGAGATACTCACGCAGGCGGCAGAGCTTACGAATGGAGCCTCGAACGCGGCGACCTTGGAGCAGTCGGTCGCGAACGCCGACGAGCCGCTGACCTCTCTTCTCGGCTTCCTACAGGGGAAGACGGTCGTCTTCGTGGCGCGGGTCAGGACCGCCACGGCGGCACGGGTCCGGATCGCGATCTTCGACGACGATGGCGGCGGCGGGACGCAGGAGGCGGAGAGCGGGGATCATACGGGCGGCGATACCTTCGAGACGCTAGCCTGCGCGCTGACGATCCAGAGCGACGCGACCGACATCGTCTTCCGGCTGGAGATCGACACGGGCGGAGCGATCTCCGCCTTCATCGACGCGGCTCGGGTCTTCGTGGTCGGCGTCGATGCTGGCGCGGTAGGGATTCCAAACGTGCTCCCGCCATCGCTCGCGATGGACCTCCCGGACTTCATCCCGGACGCGGTTGCGGGGATGACGAACGCTCCGGTCAACGTGAACAATCTTCTCGGGATGGATCGGACCCGCTCGATTATCCTCGGACCCGGATCGGCCGAGCTTGTCGACGCGAACGTCCCGAATGCCGCGACAGCGTCGGTCGGTTGGCCGCGGCTCCTGACCTACGACGACACGACCGAGGAATTCGCGCGATACACCTTCTGTCTCCCGGTCGGCTATACGGGCTCGATGGTCGTGAAGGCGAAGTTCAAAGGCGGCGCGACGACCGGGAACTTCGGGGTCATCGTGCAAGTCATGGCGACCTCGGACGGCGATGTAGCGAACGCCGACTCTTTCGATTCCGACAATGCGGCAACTCAAGCGATGCCGGGAACGACGCAGCAGCAGGAGACGATCGAGATCCCACTGACGAACGACGACGGCGCGGCGGCGCTCGACACGATCGTTCTTCTCTTCTCGCGCGACACGACCTCGGGCGACACGGTCACAGGGGACATTGATGTCGGGACGATCGTCGTCGAATTCCAGGGGAGCTAGAGATGGCTGTCGGGCACGTTCAAAGCGCGGTGTCGACGAACACGCTCGCGCAGACCTTCAACACGCTTTTCGGGGTCACGCCGACGAACGGGAACCTGCTCGTCGCCGGGATCTTCCACGACGAGACCGTTCAGGATCTCTCGGCGATCACGTCGGGCGGCTGGACGAAGCAGGCGACCTTCGACGCGGCGACGCTGTCGCCGGACGGGAGGATCTCGATCTTCGCGAAGATCGCGGGAGTCTCGGAACCGACTACGGTCGCGTGGGACATCGGAGAAATAAACCGACGAGCACACGGCTACGTGATCGAGTTCTCGGGCTTCATAGAGTCAATCGCGGGAGCCGGACTCGCGAACCTCTCGGGCGGCGAGAACTCCGCGTCCGGTTCGAGTATCCAGACCCTCGCGCCGATCAGCATCAGGACCGACGGGGTCGGGATTGCGCTCGGCGGCGGCTTCGGAAGCGGGCTCTCGGCGTTCAGCTACGACTCCGGACTTACCACACAGATTCAATCGGCGGCGAACTTCCGAGGCTCGGCGCTCGGATGGATCGAGGCGGGAGGATCGCTTCAGCCGACGCTCTCGTGGACCGGGAATCGCTCGCGGGGAATCATCTTCTGCGAGATCTCAGAGACACTCGTACCGGAGACGAGAGGGTCTCCGATTCTGATCACCTAGCTAGGAGGGTTTGCGGTTTGGAATACCTGAACGAAGCGCCGGGCGTGATCGGGGTCTTCGCGATCTTCGCGCTGATGGTGATCAAAGCGATCCTCGACGCGAAGAGCACGCGTGCATGGCGGAACGGGAACGGCGGAGCCGAGCGCCGAGCGGCTGCGCCTTGTCCGCTCTCGCAGGCAATCGCGACGCAGGTCGACGCGATTCACGGGCTCCATACGGTCAAAGACCACGACGGCGTCACGCCGCTCGCTCGGGTCTCACAAGAGAGCCGGAAGCAGACCGATCTACTCGAAGAGATCCGCGACGGAATCGGGACAATCAGCGAAGAGATTGACGCCTTCATCGCGAACGGAGGGAACGAATGATCGACGATCCGCGCGAATTCGACATCGCGATCGTTGCGTTCTTCGGCTTCATGGCGATCGCGATCGTCGGGTTCGTGGTCTCGATCGTGAAGAAGATCTTCGGGAAGGATCGGTGAACGATGCCGAAGCTCTCGCCGTCCTTCTCCGCGTTCGAAGTCACACGCTCGATCGAGCATCCCGACCTCATGCTCGCGTGGGGCCTGCTCCCGCCGCAGCACGCCGCGAACCTCCAGCGGCTCGTCGACTGCTTCCTCCAGCCGGTCCGGGACGTCGCCGGGAAGATCAGGGTCCTCTCGGGCTACCGACCCGACGCTCTGAACGACGTCCTCCCGTCGGCGTCGAAGCGGTCTCGACATCGAACCGGGCTCGCGGTCGACTTCATCCCGGACCACTTCGATCAGTTTGCTCTCTTCAAGCTACTCGCTCAGGGTCAGATCGCGGGCGCATCGTGGGACCGGCTGACGCTCTACACTTCACGAGATATTCCGAACTTCCACGTCGACCTCCGACCGTGGGAACAGGGTCCGCAGCGTGGGCGGCTTTATACCGCGCAACCGTGGCAAGAGGTCACGGTCGAAGACGTTCTCGCGCTGGCGGCGTGAGACGAACAGAAGGAGAAGGAGATGGACGATCGTAACCGCGTCATCATCCCGACGCCGCTGAACTCCGACGAGGATGTCCAGCGTATCCGCAAGTTGAAGGCGCTCGGAGAGGAACACGGGCTCGGGCTCGCTGATCATTTCATGGTCGCGTCGGGTCGCTTCTGTGCCCGGAAAGTCGACGGCGGTCTGCTCGCGCGGGAAGCGGCGAGGATCGGAATCCCGGTCGCGCTCGCGCTCCAGGACTCGCAGATCCGGGAGCGCTGCTACACGGAAGAACGCCTGATCGACAATCTGATGGTGACTGCCGGTCTGGAGTTCATCGTCGACGCCTTCCAGAACATCGTCGAACTGGAACTGATGCGCTTCCACGCGGTTGGAACGGGAACGACCGCGCCTGTGATCGGAAATACGGCGCTCGAAACGGAGGACCTGCTAGGCAACGCGAACCGTCCGTCGGGAACGCAGACCGAGAACGGCTCGACGACCTACCAGACGGTCGCGACGATCACGCAGCAGGGCGCGGGACCGGACGCGATCACGGAGGCAGGGATCTTCTCGATCAACGCCGCCGGGGTGATGCTCTCTCGTCAGACGTTCGCCGCGATCAATCTGTCGCTGAACGACGCGATCGAGACCACGTGGGAGTACACCGTCAGCTAGTACCGCCGGGGGAGCTACGAAACGGAGGGCAAAACAAATGATTGAAATCGATGCGCTTGCCGCCGAGATCACGAACGACCCGCTAGCGATCGGCTACAAAGAGGCGGGCGACGTCTGGAAAGATGACCAAGTGATCGCGGATCTGATGAACGACCTCGCGAATGGTGATCTGATTTGGCGGCTGTCGATCCCGATGGCGGACGTCTACGGTGTCGTCGATTGGGAAGAGTTCTTCGGTCTGCCGGCGAATATACGGCAAGCATTTCAACTGATCAGCTCGACCGTTTTCCTGAACACCGACTCGGTCGAGATTCAAGACGCCTTCTCGGCGATCTTTCCGGGAGGCGGACCGACCCGCCCCGCCTTGATTGCGCTCGCGCACGTAGACGGGAGTCGAACAGAGGTCCTTTTCGGCGAAGGCTCAGAGGCGACCGCCGGGCTCGTCGGAGCCGCGGCGAACGTATAGGGGGAGCGTGACAGATGGCGAATAAAATCTACGTCCGACCGGAAACGGTCATCACGTGGCGCGCTACGGGAGGGGACAACGACTTAACGCTGACGTCGCTCGCCTCCGGTGCCGGTAGGCAGGGCGAGCACCATGCTCTCGATGGGGGCACGGGGGCGGTGCGGAGCGGCTGGCACGCTTGGCGGTTCTTCTGCAAATTCGCGACCGCGCCGATCGTCAAAGAGATCATCCGGCTCTACGGGAAAAGCTCAGACGGCACGAACCCCGACAACGACGACGGAACCGGGGACATCGCCGTTTCGGACGAAGACAAGCTGCTGAACCTGAAGCTGTTCGGCATCATGAAGGTCGACGAGGCTGCGACCGGGCCGGTCTTCGTCGCCTCGGGTTCGCGGCTTTGGATACCACACGACGACTGGGCTCCGGTCATATGGAACGCGACCGCCGATGCTCTGAGTTCGACCGCCGCGGATCACGGCTTCGACCTGATACCGACGCCGGCTGAACTCCAATAGATTATGGCTGTCGAGCTTTCGGCAGACGCGAAACCGGCGCTTTGGTCGATCGAGCCGGGACTAGTTACGCCGCGATGGCGCAGCTTCTACGACCGGAGAGGGATCGCGATCCCGTTCTGGGAGGGGGGCGGGCTCGTCTTCCACGCTTACGGCGGGATCGACGAGCCGTTCGCGTTCCCAGGGGCCGCCGGCAACCGCCCGACCTGGGAGGACTCAAACGGCCATCCGTCACTACGTTACACCGGAAATCAGTTAGTCGACATCCCGCACCGCCCCGAAATAAACCCGCTCACGGGCGATTTTTCAGTTGGGGTTTTGTGTCGCTTTTCCGTCGTTAATGACCTTGACGTCATATTGGGAACAAGGCCGTCGTCCGGCGGCGGTTGGGCAATCAGAACGGACTTCACTGGCCAAACGGACTCACCCCTTGAAGTTCTTCTTGAGGCTCTGTCCGGAGGCGACCAGAAAATATACACCTTCTCATCGAACCCGGCCGATGATGACGGACCCATAGTCGACGAGTGGGCGTTCTGGATGTTCACGTGGAGCAATGGCGAGGATCGGTTGCGGTTTTATAAAGACGGGTTCGAGTTGCCGGTGCTCACCGTAGATACCGACGACGTGTTAACCGGCCAAAACATCGAATCGGCGGTGTCCGGCGGCAAGCTGCGAATCGGCAACCGAGTTGCTACCTCGGCCTTTCCATTCCCCGGCGATATATCGATCATCTACATCATGCCGTGGGAGGCGTCCGCGTCGGAGGTCTCGGCGCTCGCGGCGGACGTCTACGGTCCGATCACGATCGCCCCGCTTACGCCCATCGTAAACGTGCCCGGCGGGACTACTTTCTTCGAGACGCTCATAGAAACGATCACAGTCGCCGACGATCTGACGCTCCGGGGACGCAAGCTAACAACGGAGCCGATCGGAGTCGCCGACTCGCTGACGAAGCGCGGA
>SDBT01018154.1_pt1 | contig 11071 bp, 5 predicted proteins | sample 2277101 | NCBI WGS metagenome assembly SDBT01 (sample SAMN10404973, study PRJNA504765) | marine sediment metagenome | isolation source: marine sediment core GS10_PC15, 103 cmbsf | place: Arctic Ocean: Southern Knipovich Ridge | collected 2010 | reverse complement strand
CGTTGCAGTAAAGAATGAGAGTGATGTTACTATTACTTCCTCCTTATATACTATCAATTATCTGGATGGTGCGATAGTTCTCCCTGGAGGGGCCGCAACTACCGCAGAGGGGACGCCCACTACTGTGGACTTTACCCAATACTATGTTTCTATTATAGATGGCTGGCCGGGCACAGAGCCCCCGGAACCCCCTCTCATCGCTGTTGAATTGAAAGGTTATGTTAAGCAGCCTTTTCAGATCGGCGGCGGCCGCAAAGCAATTCGCAATGTTGTAATCCACGTATTTGCAACTTCTAGTGCGGAGAGAGATGATCTGACTGAGTTTTTGTATGATGCGCTCTATAATAGACACATTCCAGTTTTTGACTTTAGGGAAGGTGAGCCTTTAAACTTTGACGGTACGTACAATACAGATTGGACCGGACCTTTACTGCAATTAAATTTGAACGATGACGCCCTCTTTTACTTTAGGAATGTAAAAGTAGACAATATTACAGGGCGACAAGACTGGAGCGACCTTAATCGATGGCGTTCTAAAATTTCTTTTACTATGGAGTCTTACAGAGACGGTTTAGATTTTAATGCTCTATCTTAAGTTTTAGCAGGGCGCGGCAGCGCCCAAGGCATGGAGCAGGAAATTCCTCCAAAGTCGCCTCAACTTTGGGGTTTTACACAGATCCCCCAATCTGATGTAATTAAAGAAATCTCATAAAAGGAGGAAGACCTGATATGGCAGTACGACGTAACCGAATCATCTATCCAAGTAATTCGGTTTGGGCAAATGGTCAAGTTCTATATCGTGTGATGACGTTTGGTTCTACTACAACGTTCAACACTGAAGATATATTTGAGCTTGGACAGCTCAAGGTTATCGATGTTGTTGATGATTCCCCGACTGTCGCAGTGACGCTAGAAACTGATGAATTTGGATCTATTTCTAACCTATACGCTCTTGCAAATCTTGAGCAGGACAATGTCCTGGACTTGAATGCAACCAGCGTTAGTGGCCACCTTACAGTAGTAAGCGGCCAGGGTGACGCTGCTGTTAATGTCGCGTTTTATCATGGCATTGCCCTTACCGATTTTGGTCTTTCTGGCGATTGTGGTGTATCTAATGTTGATATTTGGGCCCCGGTTCAATCTGAATGTGACTTGGGCACAGAATCCGATAATATTGATCAGACCATGTATCTACCTCGTGTGTTCGTCAACTCTCTTGAGTGGACTTACAGTTCCGGGGCTAACGCAGCCGAGAATTACGGTGGAGAAACAGATGCTAAGTTCTGGTTTGTGAATGATGGAAAGTTCATTTCCCATGAAGAATTTGTCTATACTGAGGGAGCAACCGGAGACGGTGATCCGAACACAGGAACTACCGGAGGAACTGGAGCGAGAATTATCAATACAACTACTGAAGTGTTCCTCGGCCTTGATCAAGCAGCCACGACTGGTGTAGAACTTGTGACTTCGCGTTCTAATGGTCAGTTGGGATTCCTGAGGTTTAGTCCTCTGGGTCTCCCCGCGGTTCGTTTCTATAACGCTTCTGCAGGTTCCTCTCAGGATATTCCTATAGAAGTGGGTACAGTGCAGATTAATGGTTCGTATGTTTATATTGAAGCTACTAACGCGTTGCTGGATCCGCTTGATATGGACACTAACGCAGATCTTCTAGGCGACGACAGCGGTAAAGAGGCGGGTGATATTTTGTCCGTTATTTATGCTGCTAACGGGTATGCTAATTCGTGGGCTAATACAGTCACAGCTACCCAGGCTGCACGTGGTGGTGGTACTCAAGCTACTTCTTTGATGGGTACTCGCCGAGATGCAGAATACTTTGCGCCTATAGATGTTAACGCTGCTTCTTCTGGGCATAAGCCTGAGGATGTCGGCGCAGTTAGACAGGGTCAGATCGAAATTTATCTCATTGATAAGGATGTTCTGAGCTTGAGCTTTGATAGGGATACTGAACTTGCATTGAGAGTTACGTCCGCAACTATTTCTGCGGATCTTACTCGAGAACCATTGTTCGAACTTTCACACTTGAGACCTTACGATAGAGCTCTGACATTCCCGATTCCGTTTACTACTACTATTGAAACTACGGCGAATGAGTTGTCAGAATATGCAACACTTGCATCTAAGAAGGCGGGAGTTGTTACGGATAAGACTGTGGATGATATTTCAATCTACGATTTTATGACCGCTAATAACCGTCTCGATCTGGTTGTTATGATTTATCAGCAAACAGATGAGGAAGCAGGTGGTGTTGGATCTCAACGTAGAGTTCTTGTTCGTGAGATGGTTGGTGATGAATATTATCAAAGAGGGCAAAGGCATATTTATTATGAAGGTGGTACGGGTTCCGATCCGGACTTCCCAGCCGTTGATTTTGGAACGGTGATCCCTGACCCCCCAACTAAGACTAACACACAGCGAGAAAGACCTCTTAAGACAGTTATAGCGAAGGACCTCAGAATTACTGACGAGGCTTATAATCTTACTCTGGGAGAAAACGCAACACAGACCTATGGATTCCGAGGAACTAACCGTGTATTTGCTGTTCTCGGCGAAGTAGAATCTGCAGACTTTATTATTGCTCCAGGATTCCAGATTAACCCCGACGCTAATAGGTTGTTCTAAGAATATTTTAATTTTTCCTATCGTCGGTTATCGGCGATAGGAACAAGTATCCTCCGTAGAATATTGGAGGGTAGGTTTACGGGAAGGAAATAAGATGAATAATTCCAGGGAAGAGAAGGCCTTAGAGAGATCTAAGGAAAAACTTAAAAGAGATATTAATGATAGAATAATGCGCGGCGTAGACGAGATATTGGATATAGCAGAAGTTGCTATAGGCGACGCTCAGCGGTACAAACCTTTTAGATCCAAGGTTCTGCGCGCAGGGAATAATGCTATCAGAGACTTAAAATCGGATTTGGATATGTATTATAAGGTACTATTTGTTCCGACAACGGAAGATATACTTCAAGTACATCGACCTTCTGTTTCGAGAAAAGCTAGTTAATTAGGGTAAAGGTTAAGGAGAATATAAATGGCAGATGCCGAGACTACAAAAGAAGCAGTAAAGGAAGTTTTAGACGGCCGACGGGAATTTACATTAGAAACTCCGGATAATGAAATAATTCATTATTTCATCGCAAGTCCGTCCGGTGAGGATATCAGAAAGTCTGATTGGCAATATTCTAAGGTTTTTAACCAGGCGATAGTTGATGGTTTTTTAACAACTTCTCAAATGCTTGCGGTTCTAGAAGAGAAAGATATTATAACAGATGCGTATTCTCAGAACGTAGAAAACGTTAGAATTTCTTTAGGTGCAGAACTTTTTAAATTGGAGAGTTTGCTAGAAAATGCTACTGAAGAAGTGCGAGAACTTACTGCCCTAGAAGTATCTCGTCTTAGGGATGAGCTTTTCCAACTTAACCAGCGGGTTAATGGTCCTATGGCAAACACCTGTGAGAACTTAGCTGAGGATGCTAGGACCGATTTTTTGACTAGCAGAGTAATCCAGAAGCAAGACGGTACTAAGCTTTGGGAAGATTACGATGCGTTTAGGCAGGACGAAAACCCTGCGTTAGGAATAAAGTCTCGTTTCGAAGTTATGTTGTGGTTGCAAGGCTTGGAAAGTAATTTCTTGGAGAATACCCCAGAGCAAACCGTGCTACGGGAGATTGCTCAGATACGATTGAATAGGGCCTTGGAAGAGGCTGAGGCAGAGATAGATGCAGAACAAGCTGCCAAGGCGGGTGCGGAGTCTGAGGAAGTGACGGAGAATTTAGAACTTCCTGAAGATACTGTTGAGGAAGTTAAACCTAAACCTAAGCCTAAGAGAAAGCCTGGTCGTCCTAAGGGAAGTGCAAGTAAGCCCAAGGCGAAACCAAAGATTAAGAAGCCAGAATAATAATGACTTTGGACTTGTCTTACCAACAAGTTGAAGAGCTTTTAGAGAGCGTACTTAATAATAAAAGACTTATTAAAGTGGATGCGGAGCCCGGTGAGCCGGATGATAGATTTGTAATATTATCTCACCCCGCACCTGATGAGATATTGTTAAGTAGATATACGCGTGAGGCTGCATTAATAGATGCAGCTAAGGAGGGATTACCCTCTAGAGAAGATATTATAGAGGTAATCGAAGAACGCGGCATCTTAAAGCCTGAGGAAAAAGAACGTCTTACGGAATTAAGGGATAAAATAGCAGCACAGCGCCGTCTCTTGTCCTTAACTAAAATTGAAGCCCGCCGTACCCCTGTGGAAAAATCAATAGCAATGCTTTTAGAAGAAGTGGGCCATCTAGAATCTAAAGGTGAAGAATTATATCTTTTGACTAGGGAGTATAAAGCAGACGAAGCTGCGTTGCTTTATCTGGTATGGGCAGCAACGTATACGTTGAAGAGCGCTAAATGGTGGCAAAGTTTTGATGCTTTCGAGGCAGAGACGGATTTGACTTTTCGTTCTTCGGTTATAACTGAGTATGCCATGTTTAATAGGGGGCTAAGTACTGAAAAGATTAGGTTTTTAGCTCGTCATGTTTTATGGCGAATTAGATATACAGCAGCGTTAAAGATTGGAGGACCTTTATTTCCCCAGGAATTACATGCGATAACTCCTGATCAACAGTCTTTGTTGTACTGGAGCAATTTTTACCAATCTATTTATGAAATGATGCCCGATGATCAGCCTGATGATAAGACTATTCAGGATGATGATGCATTAGACGGGTATATGGAGATGTACTTTAAGAGTAGGGAAGAGGAAAGGAATGAAGGAAAGTTAAAGAGAGGATCCCACGGGTCAGGTAAACTAACAGCAAAGGAATCTGATGAAGTTATAGTTACTGCGAATCATCCTGATTACATATCGTTGGCATATAGCGATAAGAGGGTTAAAGCTGATGAAGCATCATCTGAGGTAGAAGTTGTTTCTCCTAACAGCAGGCGCGCCAGGAATATGCGAGAACGTAGGCGTGGGAGATAACTTTTAACGGCGGAGGAATAGGATAAGTGGTAAACGAAAACTGGAAAATTGGTGTAGAAATAGAAGTAGACCCTGAGAGTCTAGCTGATATCACCAAACAAGTAGAAAAGGCCGTAAAAGCAGGCGTAACTAAGGGAAGTAGAGGCGCAGGTGCAGGCGCAGGCGCTGCCCCTCGCGCGCTTCCTCCCGTTGGAGGAGGTGCAGCTACCGCTCGTAGTATTAGAGATGCTGCTAAAGTTAGTTCTGCAGACTTCACTAGGGCAGTAGCATCAGTAGCAGCAGAAAATAAATTAGTCGCAGATAAATTTGATAGCGCTGCAGGTGAGCTAGTAACTGCCATAACTAAACTTACTAGAACACTGCAAGCACGTCCAGCCGCCGCCCGTCCGGGCGGCGATCCATCCCCCCTTCCCAGTACCGACAGAATGGTTTCACGAACCGCTGGCCCTTCGGGCAAAGCGCTGGCTAAAAATATAGTTGCGGGTAGAAAAGAGGGAGGTAGGCAAGAAGTCGGGGGTCAAACGGAAAGACGGCAGGATAAGCGTACTGGTACGCCTAGAGATAACCCTGCGAATCAACAGTCTGCAGAGAAACGGGTAGCGTCTAGGTTTAATAAACAGGCGAAGCCGATCCCCCAACAAGCATTTGCGAAATCAGAGGCTAAGGCTGTAGCCATAAGTCTTGATAGGTTGGGGCGAAGTCTAGAAAAGTTTGGAGCCTTGGGGAATATTCCTGATTTACGAAAGAAGATAAATTTACCCCGAGGTTCGGATGTAAGTCAAGGCCCTGGAGCGTCTACAGTTGTTAAGACTGTGTCAGGACTAGATAAGACCGTTACAAAATTTGTTCAAATGGCAGGTTTGAATGTAACAAAAACCAATAATATGGTTTCTGAGGTTATAGATAGACTTGCTAAGAGTCCGCAATTTAGGAAAACGGTCCAGACTGCGGAGGGTTATGCACGAAAAGACCCTGATCGCGCCACAGCGTTGCTTAGAAGAACCATAGGCGACAATATAAAAGAGATGTTTAGTATACCAGGCATCAAAGACTTGCCTGCTACTAAGTTAAAGGGAGCGGGTGCATATCAGAAGGGCGGTGAGGCTCTTTTTGATATCAAGCTTGATCAGGCAACAGCAGCAAAGATAAATTCTGTAAAGAACGAAACTGATCAGATAGCGCTCTTTATTAAGATGTTGAATCAATCTACCAGCGCTCTTAAACAATTAGCAGATAGAGGGATGGATGTTGTCGGGTTGACTGGTCTCTCCGAAGAAACTGCTGCTAAGAGTAGAGTAATTAAGGATAGGACGACCGGTAAAGTTACAGGCATAGAGCTTCGAGCGCAGACACGACCGTTAGCGCAGTTGAACCTTGGCGGTGCTGGTGGAATGCGTATGGCTAGGTCTTTCCAGCCTGCACAGTCAAGACCCATGGTTGGAGGAGAAGATCCTAATATTGTGGGTAGAGGAGAGGCCCGTGCGTATGAAACAGGTATATTTAGCAAGAAGATGGCGCGCAATCTGAAGACCGCATTCTTGGATCCTCGTAGGACCCCAGAAGTACACGAGGACATGATTCTTGTGGATGCGAAGGCAGCCAAGAGCATGTCTATGTGGGAAGATACTCCTTCTCAGATTATGAAGGAAAGGGCTTCCGGCCTCCGAGTAGGGCAGAAACTTAAGCAGGGCCAAGTTATAGGTACAGATATAGAGGGCAGAGACGTAAAGTTTGATATGAAAGGTGTTGATGCTGAAATAGAAGCCATCGAAGAAGTAATGGAAGATGGTATATCAGGAGTTCGTCTTCGGTTCAAGGAGCTGTTTGAATTACAAACAGGTTCTAAGATAACTACTACGGGAGGATTTAAAGGTGTAGTTAAAGTAGAAAAAGATATGGCCAAGAAGTATGGCTTGGCGAAAGGCACTCAGGTCGCAGTAAGTGGCCAGGGCATGGCCAAGCGAGGTATTCTTGGCGACCCCATGAAGATGGTTGCCAGTGAGATAGCAGGTATGGCAGGGGAAGGGGTTAGTGGCCAGCAAGTAGCAGACGTAATGGAAAACGCAATGAGGCAGGGAGGTAAGGACATTGTGGAGGCCGCCCGCATTGCTGCAGAAGGCGTAGGTGTAAAAGACTACACAGGTGCACAAGCGGGCTCTAAAATAAAAGCCTTTACGGGAGAGTTGCCCTGGCAGAGGCTCGGGGAACCAAAGATACCTGGTCCCGGAGATATTAAACAACAATACCATGATCTTCCTGCAATGCGTGCATTAAGTGGGCGAGCAGACACTCAGGCATTTGCTAAAAATATGATGGAAGATATGGACAAGGTTAGGGCTAAGCAGGAGGACTACCGTGCCACCTTAAGAGCATTGGCAGGTGAAACGGACGTGGCTGCAGAGAATCTTGATCAGATGCTTCCCGAACAATTCAAATCATTACCAGAATCCGCGGGGGCGAAAGAAACCTATACGGGAACTCTCCTAGATCCAGCGTTTGCAAAAGCCATGGCTATACGTATGCCTACTCGAGGCGGCGGGGAGGAATTGCTTCGGCTGCCTGAGCAGGGCACTGGGCTTGGTCGTAGAATGGGTTTCGAAAAGAAACTTGGCTCCGTAGGCGCTGATCCTATAGCTCGAGTATTTGATAAGATGCTTCAAAAAGGTCGAGATATTAGAATGGCAGAGGGGCGTATTCCTGCAGATCCTCTAGGGAGTGCAGATCAGCGTGAAGAGGCAGGTTATAGGCTGAAAGATGTTTTAGGTGATAAAATAGCTGCTATTTTTAAAAGGAGCCAGGAAGGTGATCCTCAGGCCGGTGCAGAAGCAGATGCGCTTGTTAATAGTATAATACCGGTTATGAAAGAATTGGGTACCACTATAACCGAGCCGTTGAAATTCTTTTACCTTAATAAGAAGGGGGAGAGAAAAACTAAGTATGCATTACCCTCTGCGGAAGAAGGTGCTAGTGCTGCAGAGTTTATAGGTGGTAGAAAAGGCGCAATGAAAAGACTTACTGCGTTGCAAGCAGTATTAGTGGGAAGACCAGGGGGGAAATTTCCTGGCGGGGTTGCTCCAGGCCCAGGTGGTAAGAAATTTGATCCTAGTGAGAATTTACCTTCTGGTGGGCAGGTTTGGAAAGACGGTATGCTGCTTAACAAAGCTATGGAGGCTTTGGGTATTACCATGCAGCGCACCGCTCCTGAAATAGAGACATTGTACGGTGAGTTAGATGGTCTTAGAGAAAAAGCACTCAAAATGCTGGCAGTTGGGCAGGGGATGGGTTCATCAACTTCAGATCAAGGTAGGAATGATCCTAGATTGCTGCCTTATGCGCAGACTATGGGCGCTGGATTAGCCACTACCCAGTCAGAGCTTACTGCTGTGCAATTTAGAACGAATATTGGGGATGAACTAGCAGAAGCACGTGCGTCATTACTGCAACTTGCAGAGGCAGGTAAGAATGTTGATGAATCTTTGGCAGCACTAGATAGAATGTCTATTGCGCAAGGAGAAGTGGCTAAGATACCGAGAGACGCAGTTTTCATGAATAAAGTTGATTATGAAAATCTTGTAAAAGCCACTATGAAACAAAGAGGTATTGGTCGTGGTTAAGCGGAATCTCGTATGCGAAGAACTGGTTTGCTTCATAGGTTCCCAACTACTGGCGGCGGTAGTTTCTTAGCAACTCGTGCAATGCAAGATCCTACCGGACAGGTTCCGGTTGGAGGTATTGGTGTAGCAGGCCCTATGGCAACGAGCTCTGCAGAAGATTTACAGAAAATGCTGACACCCTTGAGAGAGTTAGAACAAGAATTATATGGGGTAATCGAGGCAAATAGAGGCCAGGGGGATGCTGCTGAGAATGCACGAGCAGAACTTAATAATTTATCTCCAGCGATAGCTAAGCTTAACCAGATTTATCTAGCATCCGCACTTAACTTGGACTTTGACGGAGATAAGATAAGTTGGCTTGGGGACACAGCTAAGAAAGCAAGTTCCAACCTTGAAACTTTTACTCAAAAGATAAACAAGGGGGGAATTAGCTTTCAATCAATGCTGATGAACACCATCGGCAAAGTTGCCGGAGGAAAAACTGGTAATATTCAAGAATATTCAGCTTTATTTGCAAAAACTGCTAAACTGCGTCAAGGAGAATACAAGGCTGCAAGAATACAACCTGTTACCGGGGAATTAACCGAGCAGGAAACTAGAGCTCATATTGGCGGTAAAAAATCTGTAGGCCTCTTAACTGATGCCTTCAACAAAGTAAATGTTGCAATTACTGCAGGCGGTAAGGGTATGGGTGATGCCTTTTCCACAGGCATGGATTACATTATGCTCAACATTAATAAATCTCTTGCTCAGAAGGGTGGAACAGGCGGTGCTGCGGGACCTCTGGAACTCTTAAGAGATTTGAGCACAGGTAATGTGGGTAAAATGATTGAGGGTATGCGTGCAGGCGGTAAAGACATTTACGGCGAAATGGGTAGAGATAATGCATCAATGCGTACCCAAATGGGGGGTGCCCTTAAGGGTCTGTACCATCGAGAAGGAGATCCGGGCCTACGCAAAGTAGCGCAAGCTGAGGGAATAAGCATCACCAAGAACAAAATCACATATGATAACTACACTGGTGTGGTCGACTCAATGGTGGAATCTCTTGATTTAGAAACTTTGGTAACTAGAATATTCTTCAAGATGCGCGAGAGTATGGTAAGCGCTCTTAGAAAAGAGGGATTAAATGAATCACAAATAAAGGCTGAGATGGAAGGGATGCTGACTCCTACGAAGGGGAAGCCTGCCCCTGGTTTAGATATAGACCGACTTTTGAAGCAAGAGGCCCCCGGTTACTTGCTATCTCGTAGTAAGGTTATTAAGGGTCACGAAGGTGAAGAAATTTCTCCTATGGAATCTGCCCAAGAAACCATGCGGCTTTTTGGTCAGAAAGCTTCGTCGGAAATGAAACAACTCTCTGAGGAGTTTTCTTTGGATGAGCAGGTTGATCCAGCGCAAGCTGCAAGATTAATCGGGGCTGAAGCTCAGGCCTTTTTTGATAGTACCCAAGGGACATATAAGAGCCTACGAAGATTAGATCTTGATCGTATGACCGGAGGTAAATATGACGAGGCAACCCGTGAACGTATAGGGGGGATGTTCACAAAAGGTAAGGCTCCGGGAGACGAAGGTCAGGTTTACATGTCTCAAGCTAAGCGCATATTGCCTTTTGTGCGCGCCATTAAAACCTTTCAAGAAGCAACCGCAGGCATGCCTAAATCTGCGGCGCAGTTACAGAGAGCGGGGACTGCTGCGATCCAATTCGGAACAGATTTGGCGCATGAAAGAACTCACCAGGCCGCCGAAAAATTCAAAGAACCCCTTGATAATCTAGTTAGAAGTTTAGGAGCAGCGGGAACACCGGTAGGAGAGGCCAACGTTGCATTACAAGAAGCCTTCCGCGACATGGGTTCTGAAAACGTCACGCGTCTTATGGCCAAGCGCCGTAAAACTGCCCGAGGTCCAGGCGGTACGGATTCCGCTCAATTTAGAGATGCCACCAAAGAGCTGTACACGACTATGGGGCATGAGATGTTGGCAGGTCAAACTGATCCTAAATTCATAGGGAAGCTTAGGGAGCGGGGTATCGGTGAGGATGCCCTTCAAGAGCTAACGGCGGAGTTTGATAGACTCCGCGGACTAGAGCCTGGTTTGATAGACGAGGCGATGAATTTTGTGAATAGAATTACTGGGTCTGTTATACAGGCTATGAGAAGCTCTCTCGAGGGTGCAGGCTCTGGTGCTGCTGCGGGGGGTTTGGGCAAAGAAGATCTAAATATGATGCGACAGTATTTGGGAGAGGGGCCGGGTGGGGGAATAGTTACAGGTCTTAGAAGTAGACGAGAATTACAAGAAACAGCGACTCGCGAAGGTGCTGAGTTTCACAAATTGAGAAGAATAAATCTTGATGAAAAAACAGGGCAATTAGAGTTTGCTCAGCCTTTAGAGAAAACAGGGTTTGAAAAGGAATTTAGAGTAGGTACTAGTAAAATAGGCGATATTATGGGAGGTATACGTAG
>SDBT01018153.1_pt1 | contig 11071 bp, 4 predicted proteins | sample 2277101 | NCBI WGS metagenome assembly SDBT01 (sample SAMN10404973, study PRJNA504765) | marine sediment metagenome | isolation source: marine sediment core GS10_PC15, 103 cmbsf | place: Arctic Ocean: Southern Knipovich Ridge | collected 2010 | reverse complement strand
TCGTTGTGCTCGGTGTGCCCGCCGCAGTTGGCGCTGTAGACGGCGTCGATGAGCGAGCTGTTGCGCATGAGGACTTGGCCGCGAGTCTCGTCGACGGCGGCGTCGGTGCGCGGCGTGCGCCTCGTGAGTCCGCCGAATTCCTGACAGTGCTGCGAGGCGCAGAAATCAAACGGGTCGTACAGATGCTTGATGCCAATCTTCGAGATGGCCTCGGTCCGCGCGGCGACGGCCTGTGTTTTGAGCGCCTCGTCATGGGCGGTCAGCCGAATTTCCACGGGGACGATTCCCTTTACATATTCTTCCATCTCTATTTCGTTGACCGCGGAGAGTTTTCCCCGCTTGCCGACAATGATTTCCAGAGGACTCTCGTAGCGTCGGTGCTCCTTGTGACTCGAACTCCAGAAGCCCTGCCCGAACGGCACGTTGAAAATCTGAATCGGGGCGGGCGACGAGATGTAGATTCGAGAATCGGCGTAGGCCTTCGGGTGGCCTTCGGGGCCGAGTATCTCGATATTGCCGCGCGGGCCGAGCAGGCTCTCGTCGATGATCCAGGCCGATACGCCCCAACTGAACATTTTATCCTTGAATTTTTCGGCCGCCTTCTCGTTCTTGAACTTGCCGAGCGCGACCCAGTAGACGGTGGTGTCGGAGATCGCGCCGTCGGCCTGAACGAGCGGGCCGCCGGCTTTTATCAGCCTGACCGTGTATTTCTTCCTCTTCCATTCCGCCGCTAGTTCCAGAGCCGAGTCGTATTCGTCGCCCTCGAATGTGGCGATGCCGACCGTGTAGGCCCTAACCGATACGCGCGCGCTACGAGGCTTGAACGTCAGCCTGGAGCCCGGCTCGATTTTCATGAAGTTGTTTCCGAAGCTGAGGGAAAGCTCCGCCTCGCTTTCGATCGTGAGCGACGAGGCCTCTCCGACAACCTGCACCTTCACGACGGGCTCGATGTATGCCTTGCGCGGCTCGACCTTCTTCGGCTCGACGACGGGGATGACTACCTCCTCCTCGGCGGGCTCGGGCTCCGGCGGCGCGGGCGCGTATATTTCGGCTGTCGCCGCCACGGCATAGATAGCTTGCGCCGCGTCCAGCGCGTAGACGGCTCGGGCGGCCGCTATCATGTAGACGGCCTGCGCCTCCGCGACGGGCGCGACGGTTGGCTCGACGGATGCCGGCGCCGATTCCATGAGTACTGTGGGCTCCGCGACCCTCGCAGGGTCCGGGGGGGCGGCGCACGAAGCGGCAATAAGAAAGGCAGCGGCTGCGAATGAAAAAACGACCTTATTTATGAGGCTTCCGGTGTTCAATCAGGACACTCCTATTATTATAGTTGACTTATCCCTTGACGGCGCCCATTCGCATGCCGCGAATGAACAAGCGCTGGAACAGGACGAACACGCCGAACATCGGGAGCGACGCGACGACCGCTCCGGCCATGAGCAGCCCATAATCGAGGGCATGCTTGTCCTGCAGCGTAGCCAGGCCGACCGTGAGCGTGAACATGTCGGCGCTGTTGAGCACGAGCAGAGGCCACAGGAAAGAGTTCCAGTTCGAGATGAACAGGAAGATCGCGAGCACGCCGAGCGCGGGCGCCGAGATCGGCAATATTATTTTGAAAAAGATCTGGGGCTCGCTGCATCCGTCGATTCGCGCGGCCTCTTCGAGCGCGGTCGGGATTGTCAGCATGTACTGCCTCATGAAGAATATTCCGAACGGCCCGGCGAGTCCGGGCAGGATGGCCGCCCAAAGCGTGTCGACCAGTCGAAGCTTGACCATCATTATATACAGGGGGACGACGAGAATGTGCACGGGCACCATCATCGTTCCGATGACGAGCCAGAACAGGAGCCGCCGGCCGGGGAACCGCTTGCGCGCGAACGCGTATCCGGCCATGCTGTCGAACAGCAACTGGCCGAGGGTTATAACCGTGCAGATGAAAAACGAGTTGAGCGTCCAACGGACAATCGGGGCGTTCGCGAAAATCCTCGCGTAATTCAGCAGCGTCAGATCGCGGATGTCCGGCGTCGTCGACCCCATGAGCGCGGCGCTCAGTTTTTCGGCCGGGTTGAACGAGGTGTAGAACATCCAGAAGATGGGCGCCAGAGACACCGCCGCGCCAAGGGCGAGCAGGACAATTAACATGAAATGCGATTTGCGAAGTGTCACGACTTCACCGCTTTCGATTATCAGTATTCGACTTCGGAGCGTAAGAACCTGTACTGAACGAGCGAGACCGTTAATATGACGAGAAACAGGATGAGCGACATCGCGGCCGCGACGCCGAAATCGAAGTCGCGAATCGCCGCCGTGTATATCCTGTGGACGACTACGGCGGTCGAGTAGCCGGGGCCGCCGTCGGTCAGTATCAGCACCTGCGCGAACACCTGGAACGAGGCTATCGTTATCGTGAGCGCGAGGAAAAGCGTCGTCGGCCTCAGCAGCGGCACGGTAATGTGGCGCCATCTTTTCAGCGCGCCGGCGCCGTCGATCTTGCCCGCCTCATAGAGCGAGTTCGGGATCGCGTCGAGCGCGGTCAGATATATGAGTATCGGGCCGCCGGGCGGACGCGCGACCGCGGTGAGGATGACGCTCCAGAGCGCGACGTCGGGGCCCGTTAGCCAGCGGACTCCCGGCAGGCCCAGGAACGCGAGCCCGGCGTTGAGCAGTCCGAAGTCCTCGTTGAACATCCATCGCCACACCATGGCTATCACGACGACCGACGCGACGCCGGGCAGGTAGTACGCCCCTCGGAAAAAAGAGCGGGCGCGGTCGGAGAGCGGATAGATCAGGCTTGCGACGACGAGGGCCGAGAGGGTGTTCAGCGGCACGACGACCGCGGCGTAGATGAGCGTGTTCAGGGCCGCCCGCATGAACACCTCGTCGCGGAGGACGGTGCGTAGATTTTCGAGACCGACCCACGTGGACGCGGCCCCGGCGAACGAGTACTCCTGGAACGTGAGGGCGAAGACCCAGCATAGCGGAAACACCATGAACACGGCGAATACCGTCAGCGCCGGGAGCAGGAAGGCAAAGGCGTCGGTCCATTGCGCGCGCCTCCTTCGGGCCATGAGCAGGACGCCGATGCTGAACGCCGCCGCGAGAACGGACACGCCGCCGATCGCTATGATCATGAAATCGTATCGCTTTTCGCCGGCGGGGACGGAGGGGGCGCCGGCGGTTTTTTTCACGATCGATGCGGCATGAGACGCGGCGTCGGCGATCGCTTCGTCCATGGATTTTTCGTTCAGGAGCGCGAGCTGAAATTCGCGCTGAAGTCTTTCATCGATCTTCGCCCATTCGGGATGCCGGGGAACGGTCTGGCCGGCCGTGACGATTCGTTGCGCTTTCGCCATCACGGCGTCGCCTTCGTAGAGGCTGCCCGTCGACGAGCGCGATGGGAAGACGCCGTAGAGCGTCAGCAGTTTTTGCTGCTCGGAGCGAACCATGAACCTTGCGAACTCCATGCAGAGCGCGCGCTTTTTCTCATCTTCCTGACGCAGCACGATAAAGCCCGACGTGCCGGTGAACGTACGCATCGGCGTGGACTCGCCGTTTCGCAGGGCGGGGTAGGGGAGGACGTCGAATTTGAAATCCTCGAGCGTGCGCAGCTTGGGTATCGCCCATATTCCCCACGGCGCCATCGCTATTTTGCGCCTGTCCGCGAAGCTCTGCCACAGGGCGATGGTGTCCCACGCCGCGCTCTGTGGGGGGGCCGCTTTCTTTTCGTGGATCAGCCCGTGAAGCCTGCCGAGCCCGACGTCTCCACTCCTGTTCATCGCGGGTAATGCATCTGGATCTTTGGTCAGGAACTCCGAGCCGTTCGGGAAGATGAACGGCCACGCGCTGGTGTCGCCCGGCCGCACGAGGAATCCGAATCCGTACGCGTCGGGCTCGCCGTCGCCGTCGGTGTCGCGGGTGAGCCGCGTGGCATGGTCGACGAACTCATCGTAGGTCCAATCCGGTCCGGGCGGCTCGACGCCTGCTTTTTCGAACGAGTCGAGGTTGATAAACATCACGCTGCCGGTCAGGTACCAGGGCCAACCGTACGTTTTCCCCTCATAGTCGAAGGCGTCGAGCGCCGGCTTGAAAAAATCCTCGCCGTCCTCGGGCGTGAGGTATGCGTCTATCGGCTCGACCAGGCCTCTCTCGATGAGCTGGACGGGAAGCGTGCCGGTGACGACGTCGGGTCCTACGCCGGCGGCGATGGCGATCCTCTTCTTGTCGGCGCCGCGCTCCCAGGTAAGCTCGGTCAGCTCGACGGAGACCTCGGGATGCAGCCTTTCGAATTCGGCGATTTGCCCCTTGATCCAGTAGAACCTGTCGATGGAATCAGGCGTTTCGCGCCACCGGGGGAATTCCCATACTTTGATCGTGAGAGGCTTTTGAGCGGGTGAACAGGCGACGAGGATCGCGGCAAGCGCGAGGAGGCAGGCGAGTAACGCGGTTAATCGCCATGGGAAAAGCGCGGTCGGGCGCACGGGTGTGAGAAATCGGCCGCGAGCGCAATTGGAGGGATTTGTCATATGATCTCGGTTATCAGATCCTCGCGAATGAGAATCCAACCTCTTTCGAGCTTGAGCCTGACGCCTCTGTGGGTTTTTTCATACGCCATGCCGCGCATCGTGTTTCCGTTTCTCAGATACACGACCACGTATTCTCCCGGCTCCGGTCGCGTCCCGCCGGTGGGAGTCATCACCATTTCCTCTATCTCCCGCGTTGCCACGGCCTCCGGCAGATAATCGGCGGCCGGTTTGTCGTCGAGCGCCACTTTCAGCCTTACCGGAGAGTCGTCCTCTTTGTACGTGTCGTAGAATTTCATGACCTTCGGCACGTAGCGGCGGGTTTCCTTGAATGGCGGGACACCGCCGTAGCGCAGCACGTTGCCGGGGCCGGCGTTGTAGGCCGCGAGCGCGAGTCGCGTGTCGTGGTTGAATAGTTCGAGCATTCGAGCGAAGTATTGGACCCCGCCGCCGACGTTCTGGATCGGATCGAAGATGTCGTCGACCTGCATTTCGAGCGCTGTTGACGGCATGAGCTGCATCAGCCCCCTGGCGCCCGCGCCCGAGACGGCGAAGGGATCGAAGTCGGATTCGGCCTTTATTATCGCCTTGACGAGGGCGGGATGGACGTTGTAGTGGTCGGCGTAGGAATCTATGATGGCCTCGAGATCGAACTCGGCGGTCCCCGGGTCAGACGCGAATCGGCGGACGACCCTCTTCTTGGTTATTCTCTTTATCGGCTCGAAGTTCAGGAGAACGTAGTCATTGCCGACTTCTTTTACCTTGCTCGTCAAAAGCAGGAGGCCCGAGTCGTGCTGATAGACGTAGATGTCGGGCGCTCTGCCGCCCCTGCCGTGCAGTGAGCCCGGGATTCTTCTTTTCTTTGGGGTCTTCTTCTTTTCGATCACGGGATTCATCAGGACGTATTCGTCACAGGCGCGGTTTTTTTCCGCTATCACGGCCGACCTTGGATCGATCAGCATTGCGGCTCTGAATATCCGGCTTGTCTGGGTGTTGCAGGGAAGATCGAAAAAATCTTTTCCCACGATGGCGGGTGTCAGCGGGATGCGCCTGCCCTCTGCGTGTAGCGCCTGAAGGGCGGAGAGCACGTCGTCGTAGTTCTTCTTGGTGGAAGACAGGCGTATCTGATCGATGTAATAGTCTTGTCGGTCGGAAGCGGAGACGTTTGGCGGAGGCGAATCATCTGAAAGGATGGTGAACCATACACTGGCCGAGGCCTCGACCGCGCGGCGAAGCGATGGTTCCACCACCTGCCGCCTGCAGTCCGCGTAGCCGTCGCCGGAGAGGTAGGCGTCTTTGACCGCGCCCTCCAGTATCCGGGATTTAGTCGAGAGCCGGTCGAGATAGCTGGACGGATACTTGATGAAAACGCGGGAGACGTCGCGAACCTTATACGATGCGGTTTCCCTGTCGATATCGGCTTCGAATGTTTTCAGGAGCGTCGAGTGTTCCGGCCGTGGATCGGAGGCGAAAGGGAGCGACGTGTCGGCGACGGCCCGGCTCAGGACCCCCATGCGGTATGCGAAATGGCGCGAGAGGTTTTTCTTCCCGTGCGGTATGGACGTGAGCAGCCTGATCTCGGCCTCGATGTCCGACTGGCCGGCCAGCGGCGGCGCCCATCGGTTTTGGGCGAGCTTCGGGCTGGTGGCGCCGGCCAGGACGTCGTCCTCAAAAGCTCTGAGGCCGCCCCATTGCGCCGGCAGCTCCTCGAGGGCGAATCTCGCTATCCTGGCGTGGGTATTCCCGGACCATCCGGCGGCTTCGCACGGAAAGATGAGCAGCGCGGCGAGCGGCGCGAGCGCCAGAATGCGCTTCACTGCGTCGGGGCGGAAATTGTGCTGTCGCATCTGCCGGTTGCCTCAAGGGAACTATGGCCGAGCGTCCCCCTCGGGAGACGCATGGATCACCATCTTCGCGGGTCCACGACCGACGTCGATAATGTCGACGACCTCGAATGTGTCGGCGCTTATCACCGAGACGGTGTTGTCGAAACGGTTCGCGACGTAGATCGACCCGCCGTCGGGGCTCATCGCGACAGCGCTCGGTCCGCCGCCGACGTATATCTCGCCCGTGGCGCCAAGTGTGTGGGCATCGACGCTCGTGAGGGTCTGCGACAAGAAGTTGACGCAATACAGGGTGTCGCCGTCGGGCGAGACGGTAAGTCCCTGGGGACGATCCCCGGCCGGAGCCGCCGTCATCGAGCCGGAATCGGCCGAAATCGCGTATATCTTGTCGGCGATCGCATCGGCGATGTATATCCTGGAGCCGTCGGGGCTCAGCGCGATGGCCTCGGGCGCCGTGCCCGAGTCGAACGTGGAGACCGTTTGTAGCGATTTGGTGTCGATCACCGAGACAGTCCCCGAATGACGGTTGACGCTAAAGAGACGCCTGCCGTCGGGCGATATCGCAAGGGCGATGGGGCCGCCGCCGACCTTTATGGTCTTGGCGATTTTCGCGCCGGGCATTTTTATGGCCGATACAGTGGCGTCCTCGTCGTTGGCGACGAAAACGAGACGTCCGCTCGGATGAACGGCGATCGCGCGCGGGTAGGCGCCCACCGATATTCTGCGCAGGACGTCGCCGGTCCGGGTTTCAAAGACCAGGAGCGAGTTGTCGTAGCGGCGTGTCAGATAAATATAGCGACCCTCGGGATCGACCGCGATTCCCTCGGCGCGGTCCGTCAGCGCGAAACTGGATACGATCCGGTTTGTCCGCAGGTCCAGGATAGAGACGTCCCGGCTGTCCTCGTTCACGATCAGCGCGACCGCCGGGCCCAATGTTATCTCGCCTACGCCGGCCGGTTTCACATCCCTTTCCAGCGGCGAGACCAGACGCGAGATATTCAGTCGGTCTCCCTGGGGAGCTTCCGGAGCGGGCTCGCCGGGCGACGACTCGGTATCGGACCATGTGACGTCTTTGGCTCCGATTTCCAGCGGTTCTTTCGCGTCGTCTTCAACAGCGGCCGGGACAGGCGCCGGTTTCGGGGCGGCGGGGACTTCCTTCGACGCCGGAAGCGCGGCCGGCGCGGGAGGAGGAACGGGCTGCGGCCTGGGGGCGGTAACGGGCATGGCGCTTCCGGGAGACAGCGCCTGAACTTTGTTCAGCCCGCCGGACGCCACGAGCACGATTTCGCCGCCGGGTACGACCGCCATCCCATTCGGGCGATCACCGACGGCGTAATTGGATACGGAGTCTCCGGTGAGGTTGATGACGCTCAGGGTGTTGTCACTTCTGTTGAGCGTGTAGACCGTCGAGCCGTCATCGGAAACCGCGACGGCCGCCGGAGCTGCGCCGACCTGATATTCGCCGGTTATGTCGAGAGTTTCAAGGTCAATGGCGACCAGTCTGCCTTGTTCGTAGTCCGCGACATAGATTCGAGCGCCATCGGGAGGAATAGCGATCGCGCGCGGGAAACCGCCGATGTTTATCGTATTCTGAACCTGGTTTGTGGTGAGATCGATCACGATAATTCCGCCCGCCTCGGGAATCGTGACGAAAAGTCTATCCCCGGCGGGGGACACCGCGAGCCCGTGCGGGTGGCCGTCCAGCGCGATGGTCGCGACGCTTTCCCTCGCTTCGGTGTCGATTACCGAAACGCTTTTGCCCATCGTGTCGGCCGCGTAGAGCCGTCTGTCGTCGGGGGAAAGCGCAAGGGCGGTAGGTCCGGCGCCCGTCGCGATCTTCGATTCGACCGTGTCGGCGTCGGGATCGATCAGCCACACGTCGTTTGAATAGAAATTAGCCACAGCGAGGAACGAATTGTCGCTCGCCACGGCTAGCGCGGTTGGGCCGTCGCCGGCGGGGACGTCTTTGACCTTCGCGTAGCCGTCGAGGTCGATGACGCTGAGGTTGTCGGAATTGAAGTTCGCGACGTAGGCGTATGCGCCGTCACGCGTGACGGTCACGGCGCGGGGATTGTCGTTGACGGCGATAAAGAGTTCGGACGGAGCGTCGGAGGCCGCGACAAACGCGGGGGCCGCAAGGGCGGCGGCGAGGATTATCAACGCCGCGGCAAGCCGCCGGCTGATTGAGAAGGAGGCGGTCGGGCCGCGCCCGAAGCAGCGCGAACGATTTTTCGGATGCCAATTAATTGACAACGATATTCACCAGTTTCTTGGGGACGACGATTACTTTTCGGACGTTCTTATCGGCCACGTGATTCTTCACGTTGGGTTCCTCGAGGGCGGCCTTTTTCAACCCTTCCTCGTCGCAGTCGGACGCGACGGTTACTCGGCCGCGAACCTTCCCGTTCACCTGCACGACAATGAGTATTTCGTCGGTCTTGACGGCGTCCTTGTCAAACTCCGGCCACTCGCGCAGGAGCAGGCTCTCGGAATGTCCGAGATCGGACCAGAGTTCCTCGCAGATGTGTGGGGCCATCGGGTACAGCAGCGTGAGCAGCGCCTCGAGGGCTTCGCGCAGGACCGGCGGACTCGCCTGTTCGAGGTCGGCCGCATAAAGCGAGTTGACCAGTTCCATGAGGGCGCTCACGGCCGTGTTGTAATGGAAGCGGTATTCGATATCTTCCGTCACCTTCTTGATTGTGGCGTGGACGGCCCTTCGCACCTCGCGCTCGGTTTCGTTGAGCTTTGCCGGCAGCTCGCCGTCGCTCTCTTTGGCGCGCTCGACGTGTTGTTGCACAAGCCGCCACACTCGGCCGAGGAACCTGAAAGCGCCCTCGACGGCGCGGTCGTTCCACTCGGCGTCCTTATCGGGCGGCCCGATGAAGAGCGTATAAATGCGCACGGTGTCGGCGCCGTATCTCTCGATAAGCGCGTCGGGCGAGACGACGTTGCCCTTCGACTTCGACATCTTGGCGCCGTCCTTGATTATCATGCCCTGCGTGAACAGGTTGTGGAACGGTTCGTGGAAATCTATCAGTTCGAGGTCGCGCAGAACCTTCGTGAAAAAGCGCGAGTAGAGCAGGTGAAGAATCGCGTGCTCGATGCCGCCGATGTATTGATCGACGGGCAACCACTTATTCACGAGGTCGGAGTCGAACACCTTGTCCTCGTCATGCGGCGAGAGGAAGCGCATGTAGTACCAGCTCGAGTCCATGAACGTGTCCATCGTGTCGGTTTCGCGTCTCGCGGGGCCGCCGCAGTCGGGACACGTCGCGTTCACAAACTCGGGACACTGCGCGAGCGGCGACTCGCCCGTCGGCTTGAACTCGACGGTATCCGGCAGGAAGATGGGAAGCTCTTTATCGGGAACGGGCAGCTCGCCGCACTTCTCGCAATAGACGATCGGTATCGGCGCGCCCCAGTAGCGCTGGCGCGATATGAGCCAATCGCGCAGGCGGTAGTTCACGCCCCGCTTGCCGATGCCCTTCTCTTCCATCCAGGCGCCGATCTTTTCCTTGACCTCCGGCGTGGGCAGACCGTCGAACTGTTGCGAGTTGAAGCCGACGCCGTCGTCCTCGTAAGCCTCGGTCATCGTGTCCCCGCACAGATCGCCTTCGGGCCGTTGAACGACGACGCGAATGGGCAACTTGTATTTTTTAGCGAATTCGAAGTCGCGCTGGTCGTGGGCCGGCACGGCCATCACGGCGCCGGTGCCGTAGTCCATCAACGCGTAGTTGGCGATCCAGAGCGGGACTACCTCTCCGTTGGCGGGATTGATGATATGCTTGCCGATGAACATGCCCTCTTTTTCGACTTCCGCCGAGGTGCGGTCGATGCGGTCCATCTTGCGGCAGCGCTCGACGAAGTCGGCGACGTCCTTCTCGATAGGGGTCCCTTTCGTGAGGCTCTCGACGAGCGGATGCTCAGGCGCGAGCACGTGATAGGTGACGCCGAAAACGGTGTCGGGCCTGGTAGTGAAGCTGGGGACCGGGTCGCCGGTTTCCTCCACGCTGAAGTCTATCGTGACGCCCTCGCTCTTACCGATCCAGTTGGTCTGCATGATCTTGACGCGCTCGGGCCAGTTGCCGAGGCGGCTCATGTCTAAAAGCTCTTCGGCGTAGTCGGTTATCTTGAAAAACCACTGCGAGAGGTCGCGCTGGACTACCTCGGAACTGCAACGCTCGCATTCGCCGTTTATCACCTGTTCGTTGGCGAGGACTGTGTTGCACGACGGGCACCAGTTGACCGCGGCCTTCTTCTTGTAGGCGAGCCCCTTCTTGTAGAACTGCAGGAATATCCATTGGGTCCACTTGCAATAGAGCGGCTCACACGAGGCGAACTCGCGGTCCCAGTCGTACTCCGTTCCCCACCGGGCGAGCTGCTCTTTCATTCGCTCGATGTTGTTCCAGGTGCTCTCTTTCGGGTGGATGTTCTGCTTGATCGCCGCGTTTTCGGCCGGCAGCCCGAAGGCGTCCCACCCCATGGGCGCGAGCACGTTGAAGCCCTTCATCATTTTGAAGCGGGCCAGGACGTCGCCGATGATGTAGTTCCTGCCGTGGCCGACGTGCAGCTCGGCCGAGGGATAGGGGAACATCATCAGGCAGTAAAACTTAGGCTTGGACGAGTTCTCGCGCATCTTGAAGAGTTTCTTCTCGCGCCAGTATCCCTGCCATTTCGGTTCGATGGCCTTAAAATCGTATTCTTTCA
>SDBT01018152.1_pt1 | contig 11071 bp, 9 predicted proteins | sample 2277101 | NCBI WGS metagenome assembly SDBT01 (sample SAMN10404973, study PRJNA504765) | marine sediment metagenome | isolation source: marine sediment core GS10_PC15, 103 cmbsf | place: Arctic Ocean: Southern Knipovich Ridge | collected 2010 | reverse complement strand
TTCAACAGCTCACGCGTCGCCAAAAACCTGTACTCCGGTCCGTGCTTCTTGTGCCCCACCCAGTTCGGCACGAAGCACACCTCGGCCCACTGTTGCCCAGTCTCCACCCACTCGTCTCCAACCAGCTTTTTCAACGGCTGCCAGTCCTCCTCCTCCACCTCCCCAACCGCCTTCTTGAACTCATCGCATACGTCCACACCCACCGCGAACTCGATCACCCCGAACCACTCGTTGTGGCCCTCCGCGCAGTACTTCAACAGCTTGACCTGGTATCCCGCCGTGTCCGAACGCAGATACACCTTCTCCACTCCCTCCGGCAGGTATCCCAACGCCTCCCGCAGCACCCTCAACTGCTCGTAGCCCGCCGGCACGTTGCCGTCGCGGAACTCCGTGTGCAGCACCAACCCTTGCTCCGCCCAGTAGGTGTTCATCGGCTGATACGCCTTGAACCCCTTGTAGCACCGCAGCGCCTCGTCCTTGCGCGTCTCGACCAACGTGGCGTCCTGATCCAGCGTCGCCTCGGTCTGCACCGCCCGCCTCTGGATGGCTGCCACCAACTGCCTGTGTACCTCCTTCAACCCCTTGAGCAGTTCGTTCTGCTTCTGCACGTAGGCCTTGCCCTTGCCCGTCTTCTCCGCTTTCTTCCTTCTCTTTTCTTTCTCCTTCTCCTCGTTGGGATCGTGGAACTTCTCCAGCCCCCTGAACGCTGATGACTTCGATGGAAGCTTGCGCATACTCAACTTGGCCAGCTTGCGCTTCAATACCCGTCGCTGCTGGCGGCTGTAGCCTGACTGGTTCGCAAGCTCCATCACCCTTGCAAAGCCCACATCCTCGACGACTTCACCTCCGGCCAAGTTGACCAACACCAGGGCCAGGACCACATCCGACACACTCCAACCCTGCATGTCGCCCGGACCGACCAGGCACTGACGCAGATTGGCGGTCACCCCCAATCCCGACATCAGGTCCAGAAACAACGGCAATCCGCCCAGGGCCGTCAGTTTGCTGTTGGTGGGGTCTTTTTCGTACAGGAAAGGAAGCAGAGGATGTGCCATGCTTGGATCACCTCGTTGGTGAAGGTCGGTGTGTAGCAATCCCTACCCTAACATCCCGGATTCCGGGAAACAACGAGGTACTTTCATTTAATGGGGTGGGAGATCACGGCATTCCAGAATCTCCCACACCGTATTCGATTCGAGACGCACTCCGACCGCGCGCGTCAGCGGTCGATCCAGGCATATCCGAGGCTGCGAATATCCAGATGTCTGGCGTTCAATTCACGGGCATCGATCGGCGGTATGATTTCATGGGACAGCAAGGGATGTGATATGCTGGCAGCGTAGGCACCGAGTCGAGAGTTCACCCCAGGGTATGGTATAGGCAGATGAACCTCGATCTCGAAGCATACACCGGACACCGATGAGCATTCGTATATTCGAACGAGTGACGGACACGCCCCCCGTTCCGGGGGAACGGGAACCGCCGGGCGCTGTCGGAAAAGTGCACCTGGCGGTGCTGCTCGCGGGGGTGGGCCTGAGCCTGGTCGCATTTGTCGCCTGCTTCATGGCGGATGGAACGGCAAACGAGTTCGCGATGGCCGGGCTCGAAGTGTTTCCTCTCGCCCTGCTGGCAAGTCTCGCCTACCTGGGCCTTCGACGCGATTGGGCAAGGGTCCTTTCCGGGATACTGGCCGGGCTGCTCTTGGCCGGATTCCTCCTGATTTTACTATTCCTGCTCTTGATGCTGCAGGAAATCGAGGCAGCGGGCCCGGACACGGCCAAGTGGGGGTTCATGGGCATGGCTGCGGTCATCAGCGCAAGCGCACTGGTGTTCGGCCGGCACCTGCGCCCGTGGCTGGCCCGCGCGATCCCCATCGATCCCGGCGACTTCGTCCACACCATGGCTCTGTTCCTCGTATTCTCCATCAGCGGCATGAACCTCGTACCGCTCGTCGCGGCAGGCACGCCGCCCGTTCTGGAACTCGTCATCCACGATCCCATGCAATCATACATCACGGAGTCCGATCTTCTGGGAATGGTCTACGGCTGTGTATGGCTCGTCCTTTTATCCTTCATCGCGGCAGGCTACGGAATCCGACGTGGTTTCGCATGCGTCATGGCCCGCCTGGGCCTGTTTCGTCAGACCGGCAGGCAACTAGGCCTGGCATTTTTGATGGGCGTCGTGTTGGTCGGGGTCTTTGGAGTTCTTGGTTGGGGCATTGACTGCATCTGGACCGTGTTCGGCTGGCCGACAACCGACGAGACCGCAATAGAACTCCTGTTCAGGTCGGTGGCCGCACCCATCGGTGCATTGGTGATCGGCGTTACTGCTGGCATTGGCGAGGAACTAGTCGTGCGAGGACTTCTCCAACCCCGGTTGGGCCTTGTGCTGTCGAATGTGTTCTTCACCTCCTTGCACGCTTCTCAGTACCACTGGGACGGCCTGCTCCAGGTTTTCCTGTTGGGCCTGGTTCTGGGGCTGGTCCGAAAGCGCACCGGATCGGTGGTGCCCTGCATGATCGTCCACGGAGTGTACAATATCGTGATTTTAATCCTGCTATTCTAGACCCCTTGATAAGGACAAACGGCTTCGCCGTTTCAAGTGCCTGGCCGGTCGTCGCGTCGTTCCATGGCCATGTTTCGCAGGAACTCGCGCGCCTTGAGGGGGCGGCCGACGTGCTGGTCGATCACGCGGGCGAGGAGCGAGCGGGCGAAGGACATCCCGGCCGGGTCGGGGCGGGCGGGCTCCTGGCCGGCCTGGAGGCGGCGGAGCAGGTCCAGGGTCGTGTCGGTGAGCTCCTCCGAGCGGGGGCCCGGGCCGCACGAGCGGCAGACCAGCCCGCCCTGGTCGTGGTCGAACGACCAGCGCTGCGCGCTCTCGGTTCCGCAGGACACGCAGGCGCCAAGGGACGGGGCGAGACCGGAGAGGGTCAGCAGGTCGAGCTCGAAGCGCCGCAGGCCGGCGGCGGTACACGGACCGCGGTCGAGACTTTCCAGGGCCCGCAGGAGGAGGTCGAAGGCCTCCGAGGCCCCCGAGGCCTCCTCCCCCTCCCGCAGCAGGGCCGAGACCAGCTCGGTTGCGTAGCCGGCATGGGCGATCGAGACCAGATCGGTGCGGATGCCGGGGTGGGCGTAGATCAGGACGGCTTCTTCCAGGCGCCACAATCCGCCGCGGCCCTTGTCCACGAGCTGCACGTCGATCCGGACGAAGAGATCCAGGCAGCCGCCGAAGCGGCGCCGCGATCTGCGACCCGAGTGCGCCACGGCTCCGACCTTGCCGTGGTCGCGGCAGAGGAGCACCACGAGCCGGTCGGCCTCACCCAGCTCGCGCCGTTCCATCACCAGCGCCTGATCGCGCAGCCGCCGCAGCATCGCAGACCGTGGTTCAGGGGGTGACGCCCCGTGATTCCTTGGGGCAGGAGGCCCTGAACAGCCGGTCGCACTCCCGGCCGACCAGCGTCATCCTGCCCATGGCCAGGCAGAGGCCCAGGTGCTTGCAACCCTTTTCCAGATTGCCCATCATCAGGAACACCTTTCCCAGGTTCAGATGGCCGGAGGCGTACTTCGGGCAGTGCTCGACAAGAAGCTCGAGCTCTCGGACGGCCTCTTCGTAGGCCTTGCGCTTCTGGTACATCAGCCCCAGGTACTCGTAGCCCACGCAGTACTTCTCGTTGTGGGCCAGGGCGTTCATGACGCGCTTCATTCCCTCCTCTTCCCGGCCGATCTGGAAAAGGGCCCATCCCAGGTTGCTCTCGGCCAGGTAACGCTCGTGCAGGAACACGTTCTCCAGGGCCTTCTGCAGGAGCGGGATCGCCTCCCGGAAACGGCCGAGGCTTATGTAGACGCGGGCCATGTTGTTGCGCACCTCGCTGTAGTCGGGCTTTAGCTGAAGGGCCTTCTCGAAGTGCTCCAGGGCGCCTTCGTTGCGTCCCAGGAAGTGCATGACCAGACCGAGACCGTTGTGGGCCTGGGCGAAGTCCGGATGCAACTCGACCGAATTCGTGAAGCAGTTCATGGCCTCGCGCACCCGGCCGGCCTTCAGATCGTTGACTCCCATGTCGTACTCGATCTCGGCCTGCCTGAGGTCCTTCCGGTCGAGGCCGGGACATCCGGTTCCGGCTCCCAACAACGCCATTGCAGCGATTGACGCCAGCCAGATCCAGGTCTTCACCATAGGTCCGCGCGCGGGGGTCGGAACGACCATTTGGGCTCCATCGAATCCGTATGCGATCAGAAAGAGGAGAACATGCGGATGATCTGCGCCAGGCCTTCAGCGGTGACCACCTTGGCCGGCGGCGGGGATCCGACCGCCTCCCCGGCGACCTCCTTCAGCTCGATGACGTCGTCCTCCAGGGGTGACAGATCCACCGCCTCGGCGTCCTCGGCGTCTTCCGCGGGCGCTTCGTCGCCGATGCCCTGGCTGCGGGCGAAGGCTTCCAGGTCGGACTGGAAGACCGGGAGACCGGCCATGTATTCTTCCTGCTGGGCTGGCTGCATTTTGCGGAAGTTCACGTTGTCCACCATGAAGCCCATGCTCTCGACGAAGGCGAACGCTTCCAACTCGGTGTCGTGGTAGGCATCCATCTGGATCTCGGGGGGATCGTGCAGGTAGATCAGGCACTCCCTGGCGTCGACGAGATACAGGTAGACGTAGATGGAGAACAGGCCGGAGGGGTGGTTCCGCATCCCTACGATGTACACCTTGGCGGCCTCGGCCGAGCGGCCCATGGCGGCCACCATGGGCTGGTTGATCGCCTCGATGATGGCGACGATCTGCTCCCGGGTCGCCTGGATGTACTTGGTATCCTGACAGGGCTCGTACACTGGGCCTCCGCTCGCTCCCGGTTTGCTCGGTCCTCTTATTTCACGACGATCGTGAACTCGTCGTTGAAGTTGCCGGTCTCCTTGGCCGTGCGCTTGTACTGGATCAACGGGTTCTCGATCATCACGTTGTTCCCGCCCATGTTTCCTTCCCCGATGATGATGCGCATGTGGACCTGCGGCGAGAAGCTCTTGCGCTCCTTGCCGATGTTCTTGGTGGCCGCGAAATGGATGACATTGGGCCCGGCTCGCAGCTTGCTGGTGATCTCCTTGACGATCTGTTCCCCGTTGGATCGGATCCGCTTGTACCAGACGCTGTTGATGTACATATCCACGTCGTACTGGGTCTTGCCCGGGTCGCTCTCATCCTTGATCAGCCAGTAGCGCTTGCCCGGCAAGCCGGAGGCCGTGGTGGTCATCGTATCGGCCGGTTTCGCGCCGCTGTCGGAGCCCTGGACCAGGTAACCGGGCGCGTCGATGAACACGTCCCCGTTGGCGTCGATGGTGACGGTGCACTTCTCGAACTTCTGGTTGGTGACGCCGTCGATGCGCTTGCCGTTGAGGTAGATGCTGCGGGCCAGCGCCGCGCTGGCGGCCAGGCTGGCGAACACGGCCAGGAATACTGTCAATCGTCCGGACTTCATGCCAGCTCTCCTTCTCGTCACATCTGTTTCCTCTTATCATTTTCTACTGTGTAACCCGAAGGAAGTCAAGGATCTGCGGTCTCGCGGTCTCCTCCATCGGATCGGAGCGGGACGGGAATCCCGTCCCTCCCGTTCGGCCAGATGAACCGGTGCAGCTGGAGCTGCATCCGCACTTCCAGGTCGCTTCGAAGGAGCCGGCCCGCCAACTCGGCCGGATCCATCTGTTTGAACGCCGGCGACAGGAGGATATTCACGCCCTCGGGTACGCCCTGGGTCCGGATCAGCCGCACGGCCCAGTCGAAATCCCTGCCGTCGGCCACCACGATCTTGAGCTCGTCGCCCGGCCGCAGTCTCCTGATGTTATCCCGGTCCATTAATTCGCTCTGGCCGCTGGAGGGGGCCTTCATGTCCAGGATCACCCGCGCGCCGGGCGGCAGGACCGAGATGTCCAGCGAGCCGTTGGTTTCCACCAGGACCTGCTTTCCGGCCGCCAGCAGCCTGGAGCACAGCGTGACGGCGGCGGGCTGAAGCAGCGGCTCGCCGCCGGTGACGACCGCCAGCCGGCGGCGGAGCCCGCCGATCGAGTCCAGCAGCCTGTCGAGCGCTACACGGGTTCCGCCTTGCCGGGCCCGCTCGGTGTCGCACCAGCGGCAGTTGAGGTTGCATCCCGCCAGGCGCACGAAGACCGCCGGCCGGCCGGCGTGGGTGCTCTCGCCGGCGATGGACTCGAACAGCTCGCACACTTCCAGGCTATCCGGGGCGGCGCACATGGTCGTTCTCACAGGGGCCGGGCGGCCCGCTCAAGCCATTCTCGGTCGGCCCGGGCCAGGTGCGGCGAGAGCTCGGAGAGCACCCGGCCGTGGTAGCGGTCGATCTGCTCCCGGTCTTCCGGCGCGAGCATGTCCGGACGGATCAGCTTGCGTTCGTACGGGCACAGGGTCAGGGTCTCGAACGCCAGGAACCGGCCGGACCCGGTCTCCTCCTGCTCGACCACCAGGGCCAGGTTCTCGATCCGCATCCCGAAGCCGTCGGACGGATTGGACGGATCGGACAGATAGTATCCCGGCTCGATCGACAGGACGTTGCCCGGTTCGAGCGGGGTGAGGTTCTTCCGTAGCGACACGCTGAACGGTCCCTCGTGCACGCAAAGGGCCGCGCCCACCCCGTGGCCGGTGCCGTGCCCGTAGCTCATGCCCTCGGCCCACATCGGCGCGCGGGCCAGGACGTCGAGCTGGTAGCCGTCGGTCCCGGCCGGAAAGCGCGTCCGGGAAAGCAGCAGGTGACCCTTCAGGACCGCGGTGTAGGCCCGCATGTGCTCGGCGCGCGTTTCTCCCAGCGCCAGCGTGCGCGTGATGTCGGTGGTGCCGTCCAGGTACTGCCCGCCGGAGTCCACCAGCAGGACGCCCCGAGGCTCGATCGGGACGTCGGACTCCTCGGTCACCCGGTAGTGCACGATGGCCCCGTGGGGCCCGTAGCCCGATATGGTCGCGAAGCTGGAACCGACGTAGCGTTCGAGATCCGAGCGGAGCTCCCGCAGGCGCCGGGCCACCGAGATCTCTGTCTGTCCGCCGGCCGGGACGGCCTCTTGAAGCCAGCGCAGGAAGCGGACCATGGCCAGCCCGTCGCGCAGGTGGGCCGCGCGCATGCCGGCCTTCTCCGCCTCGTTCTTGACCGCTTTCCAGCCGGGCACCGGGCCCGTCTTTTGGAGCAGCTCCGCGCCGGCCTTCTCGAGCACCGAGGCTACGCGCTGGCTGATCGCGGCCGGGTCGATCCAGACCTTGGACCCGGACGCGCCCAGCTCCTTCAGGGCGGGCTCGAACCCCTCGTATGGGAGCACCACAACGTCGTCCGGCAGGTGCGAGCGCGCAGCATAGGTCAATTTGTCCGGGTCGAGGAACAGGGTCGCCCGCTTCCGGTCCACCACCGCGTAGGCGATGAAGACCGGGTTGTAGGCCAGGTCGGCCCCGCGCATGTTGAACAGCCAGGCGATCTCGTCCAGGGCGGCCAGCAGGTGGGCGTCCGCGCCGGCGTCGGCCACGGCCGAGCGCAGGCGGTCGATCTTGTCCCCGGCCGACTCGCCGGCGAACTCCCCGGGATGCGCGCGGAGCGGTTCGGCCGGAAGCGGCGGGCGCTCTGCCCCCCAGACCCGGTCCACCAGGTCCCGCTCGACCGCGACCAGCTCGATCCCGCCCCCGTCCAGAGCGGATTCCAGGCGCTGGAAGGTGGACACCGACACCACCGCGGCATCCAGCCCCACCCGGCCGCCTCTTTCGAGTGTGTCGACCAGCCATTCCTCCGGCTTCGGGATCCCGGGCTCGCCTTCCTTGAACAGGTCGATGCCGCTGTCCAGCAGCTGCTCCTCGGCCTGGATGAAGTACCGCGAATCGGTCCACAGCCCGGCCCGCTCCCGGCCGATCACGACGGTGCCGGCCGAGCCGTCGAAACCGCTGATGTACGGCCTGCGCTGCCAGGTCTCGGCCACGTACTCGCTCTGGTGCGGATCCGTGCTGGGCACCAGGTAGGCGTCGAGCCCCTGCCCGGCCATAAGCTCGCGAAGCGCCGCGATGCGTTCTCGCACCTCCACGATCCACCTCCGTTCAACAACCGCGCCAATCGAGCACCGGCCAGCCGTACTTCCGGGCCGTGCGGCCGAGACGCGGGTCCGGGTTGACCACCCGCGGCCGGCCCACCCGGAGCAGCATGGGCAGGTCGGTAATGCTGTCCGAGTAGAAGTAGCTGGAGGCAAGGTCCAGGCCGTGCTCGGATGCGAAGCGCTCGGCGACCAGCACCTTGCCGTGGCCGTAGCACAGGGGCGGGAGCACCTCGCCGGTGAAGCGGCCGTCGCGGACGCCGTAACGGGTGGACAGGGCCGCGTCCAGCCCGAAGTGCTCGCGGGCCGCCTCCGACTCGTACGGAGAGGACGACGTCAGGATCACCAGCAGGTGCCCCTCGTCCCGGTGGCCCGCGATCGCGTCCCAGGCGCCCGGCGCGGCCACGTGCTTGACCTCCTGCTCGTACCACTCCCTGGTCCAGCGCCGCACGGTCTCCTCCTCGAGCCCCTTGACCGTCTGCAGGGCCTTGCGCATGGCCCGGTTCATGTCGGTCAGGCCGAACCTGTAGCCCGCCAGGAAGAAGATCGCCCGGAAATACTGCCACAGGCTGATGCGCCCCAGCCGCCGCTCGCGCTGCATCCACAGCTTGCCGCTGTTGACCGTCAACAGCGTGCCGTCCAGGTCGAAGAAGGCAGCGGTCTTCACGGGTGACGCTCCAGGGGCCTTCAGGAGTACACGCGCCTGCGGGCAGCCAGCGCGATCAGCAACAGGACTGACAAGCACGAGCCCGGGCCGCGGCCCGCAGAGCAACCGCAACCTCCGCCCGATCCAGACACCTCCTGATCGGAGGTCGTACTCGATCCGTCGGATCCGCCGCCGTCGGGCTCCCGTCCCGCGTCCTGCTCCGTGGACCCGTCCTGCTCCGTGGACCCGTCGGGCTCCACGCCCGCGTCCGGCCTGGGCTCCCCGACCGTCTCGACGACGATGACCTTCGGCCCGTTGGACGCGCCGGTCAGGCGGATGGTCCCCTGCGAGCCGCCGGGCGTGGGCTGGACGCGACTCACCCGGTAGTCACCCCCGGCCGCCACGTCCGCGCCCGCCATGACCGGGCTGCCGTACAGGTCTTGAAGCTGCAGCCAGGGCTGGTCGATCTCCGCCTGCCACTGGAGCACCCCGCCGCCGCAGTTGGCGATCACCAGCCGCTCGTGGGCGTCCGGATCCGCCCCGTCGAGCACTATCATCTCCGGCAGGTCCGGGCAGAAGGCCGGCTCGGCCCTTTCCTCGGCGTAGAAGTACACGAACGCGAACATGCCGAAGGACGAGGTGTCGTAGCGAATACGAAAGTACCCGTCCTCGCCGAAGTCCTCACCCCAGGAGTTCTTGACGATCCAGCATCCGGCCTGATCGTCGTAGCCCACGATCTGCACCGCGTGAATGCCCACGCTGTTCGAGGTGGTCGGCTCGTACACGCCGCCCGTGTATGCGAAGAAGTCGTCGTACACCCTGAAGGAGGCGCCCACCGGCCGCTCCTGCAGGTAGCCCTTGACCTCATCCACGGCCTCGGCGCTCATGACGAACTCGGGCGGATCCCACCAGGGCCAGCCCGGGATGGTCGAGATGATTTCGGTCAGGTCATCGGTGAATATGAGGGCGTCTTGGCACCCGGCGGACATGTCGCCGACCTGGACGCAGTCGCCCTGCACGCCGGTCTGCCCGGACACGTACGGGTAGCACTCCTCGGTGGTCACCCCGGTCTGGCTCAGGAAGGACCCTGTCGTGTACCAGGTGATGCCGCCCGAGTCGCATCCCGTCGAGGAGGATGAGCAGTCGAGCAGATGCTGCTCGGACAGGTCCAGGGCCGGGTCCGGGATCGAGTCGCGCCACGATATCAGCAGCTCCAGGCCGGCGATGGTGGCGAACGCCCAGCACGAGCCGCAGATGCCCTGGTCCCTGATCGGCGTGTCCCAGTCGTACCCCAGGTGATCCCGCCAGTCCACGGCCGTCGCCAGCGGCCCCCGCGGCACGCGCTCCACGCCCCCGCCCCGCGGCCGTCCCTCGAAAAACTCCGCCCACGGCGGCATCCTTCCCGGCGGCGCCACGTACCGCGCCCGCTCCTCGACAGACATCCTGGTGAACCGCGTCTCCCCCGCGGTCCATTCCAACCCACGCTCGCGGATCCTCTGGTTGATCTCCCCATGGTCGATTCCCTGCCCCGCTGCAGACCACGGCAGCAGGCAGGCGACCAGGACTGCGGGAATGGCTCTCATCACGTAGACCTCTTCTACCAGGTGACGGATCGACAACAATCTAGCACGCGCCTCCAGAATTTCTCAAGGACGCAGTTCCCCTTCTAGTAGACCTCAGGGAGAGCGAGCCGTGGTCTTCCGGTACACCACCTTGCCGCCGACGATGGTGTAGAGCACCTCGGTGCCCGGGATCTCGTCGGCCGGCACGGTCGTGATGTCGCGGGAGAGAACCACGATGTCGGCCAGCTTGCCGGGCTCGAGGGAGCCCTTGACGTCATCTTCGAAAGCGGCGTAGGCGGCGTCGATCGTGCAGGCTCGCAAGGCCTCTTCCCGGCTCATGCGCTGTTCCGGAAAGAACGCCCTGCCGTCTTTCATCTCGCGGGTTACCAGGGCGTGGAAGCCGGCGATGGGATCCACGTCCTCGACCGGCGTGTCGGTGCCGTTGGATACCACGGCGCCTGAGTCGATGAGCTTCCTCCACGCGTAGGCGCCTTCGGAGGCCCGCTTCTGGCCCAGCCTCTTGATCACCCAGGGTCCGTCCGAGGTGCAGTGGATTCCCTGCACGGAAGCGATCACCTCGAGCTCTGCGAACCGGGGGATGTCGTCGGGGTGCAGGTGCTGGGCGTGCTCGACCCTCCAGCGCAGGTCCGATCCTCCGGGGAACTCCCGGAAGACCTTCTCGTAGATATCGAGTATTACGCGGTTTCCCCGATCGCCGATGGCGTGGGCGCATAGCTGGAAGTCTTTTTTGATGGCGAGCTCGGCTGTCTTTTCGATCTCCTCGACAGGCGTTGCGCACAGGCCGGTGC
>SDBT01018151.1_pt1 | contig 11072 bp, 13 predicted proteins | sample 2277101 | NCBI WGS metagenome assembly SDBT01 (sample SAMN10404973, study PRJNA504765) | marine sediment metagenome | isolation source: marine sediment core GS10_PC15, 103 cmbsf | place: Arctic Ocean: Southern Knipovich Ridge | collected 2010 | reverse complement strand
GCGAACATCTGGAAATGTTTATAAGGCATCATTTAAATCTGGTTGAAAAAAAAGTAGAAGACAAGCATGGTAAAATTAGAACTGTTATAGATCACAGCGGCCGGGATGATACTGTTCATGCAAATAATCTTGCGCATATATTTGAGATTGATCAGGATGATACAGTAATGGAGGATCTTGATGAGACCGCTGAGTCAAGCGATGATATGCCCGACAGAGATACGGCCAATCAGGACTGGTAAGAAATAAAAAAATTTGAATATTAAAGTTTCCTCTTGACAAACTTTCCTAAATATACTATAAGATATATTATATCACTTTTTGAGTGGAGGCTGCATTGAAATTATTTGGGAAGACATTCTTTGAAAGCGCCCAGCCAAAAGAAGTAGATCCTACCACAGAAGTATCCTCATACGCAAGCCCATATTACACAAAATATAATTTAAGGCCTTATAATCCTGACGACCTATATCAGAAGACAGGCACTCTTGATATTTACGATAAGATGAGAATAGATGATCAGGTTAAGGCTGTCCTGACAATGAAGAAGTACGCAATCCTTTCAACCGGCTGGAAAATAGAAGCCGCAAGCGAAGAGAAGGTTGATGTTCAGGTTAGGGATTTTGTTCATCATTGTTTGACTGACGGCATGACAGGTAGTTTTGATAATGATCTTCTTGAATTACTTACAGCGATTGATGACGGGTTTTCAGTTACCGAACAAATTTATAAAAAGATAACTCAGGGCGACTGGAAAGGAAAAATGGGGTTAAGGCGTTTGAAGACACGTGCGCCTCACAGCTGGCGGTTTGAGCCGGATGATTTTGGTGAATTAAAAGAATTAATTCAGATGACAGATACAGGCGATAATCCCTTAAACCCGCAGAAATTTATAATCTATTCTTATAATAAAGAGTTTGGAAACTGGTATGGTAACTCTGATTTACGGGCAGCATACCGGAGCTGGTGGAGTAAGGATGTAGTTATAAAATTCTGGAATATCTTTTTAGAAAGATTCGGCATGCCCACGGTTGTTGCTAAGTATAAACCAGGTGCGACAAAAGAGCAGCGTATAAAGGTACTTAAAGTAGTCAAGAATATACAGGCAAAAACGGGAATATTATTGCCGGAAGCATTTACATTGGATATGCTCGAGGCGGTAAGACGTGGAGAAGCCGGCTATATGGAAGCAGTGCAGCAGCACAACAAGATGATAGCACGTGCGATACTGGTTCCGGATCTAATGGGATTCTCTGAAACTTCCGGCGGCAGTTATGCGCTCGGTGAAACACAGTTTGACGTGTTTTTGTGGATACTTGAGAAGCTACGCAGAGCTGACATCCAGGAAGGGATTGTTGATGAGCAGCTTATAAAAAGACTGGTTGATTTTAATTTTGTTGTCAGCAAATATCCGAAGTTCAAATTCAACCCACTGACCGAAGAGAATAAACAAAAATTAGCAGACCTGTTTATCAAAGCATCGGAAAAAGGAATTGTATTACCGACGACTAAAGATGAGGAGTATATGCGCAATACATTGAGTTTCCCGAAAAGAACGGAAGAGGATGAGCTGCTGCCGAAGCCGGAAAAACCGGCGCCGCAATTCAGCGAGCCGGAGCCCAAGAAAACAGAGATGGCGCAGCAGGAGTTCAAGCTGAAAAGGAAAAAGACAGAGTTTGAAGAGAAAGTTAATTTTAAGAAAATAAATAATGACCTCAATGAATTGCAGGATGAAACTAAATTCGACTTCGGTAAATTAATAACAAAAATAGGGGATGACTATATTTCAACGGTGTTCCGCAGGAAGATAATTGAAGAAGGGAATGTTAAAGAGATAGATAAAATAAATTTAAAGTATCTCGGCGACATGCGGGCATTGTGGAAAGTTTCGATGCGGGATGGGTACATGTCCGGGAGAAATCAGGCAAAGACAGAAATTAAAATAAGCCAATTTCAAGTGGGAACAGTTGGCAATCTTCCCCCGAAGGAAGCACTTGCATATTTTGAAACCTACTCTGTTTATATTACTGGAACAGAGAAAGCGTTTATAGAAAAGTATACACAGCAAATTTTATATGGAGCGATAGAACGTGGCGAGACTACAGCAGAAGCGATGTTTAAGTTAGAAGAATTTTTTGAACAATATAAAGTAGAACAGAAAATGAGGGTAGGCAATAAAACGGTAGTGAAGCCGATAGAAGAAATACCCGGGCGGCTTGAAACCATCGTAAGAACTAATTTTACGAATACTTATAACCAGGGCAGGCTGGGTATGTTTCAGGATGAGGCAGTAAAAGATTTTATTCCCGCTTATCAGTATTCGGCGATTATAGATGAAAGAACGTCTGAATTTTGTGAAAGGTGGGATGAGACTATACTGAAAGCAGGCGATCCGTTATGGGCAGGCAATATACCGCCGAATCATTTCAATTGCCGCAGTCTGCTCGTGCCGGTAACAAGCGATGAGAAATATAAGATTGACAGGCCGCCGGCGATAAAACCAGCGAAGGGGTTTGGGGGATAAAATCATGGACATAGAAGAAATAAAGAAAATGAATGTTCAGGATGGCGATGTGATTATGTTTCCTTCGGAATTTGTCAATCAAGAAACTTTCTATAAAATTTGTAAATGTTTTGAAAAAACATTTATTGGTAAGAAATTTGTAGTAGTATCTTTGAAGGAGAAAGCAATACAGGGAATAAAAGTGGTAAATATAAAATGAATACAAAAAAATTGTTTGATAGGGCAACTAAAGTCGAGGAACAAAGACGCAAAAAAGGCGGAGGATATGTTATAAATATTCCTTACGGTAATTTATTAGTGGAGTATGCAGTACATAAAAACACCATATTTATTGCATCGATAATAACTCCCGGTGGAAAAAAAATGAAAATAAAACTGGTTAAGAACCGGAAAGAAAAATACTTTTATTTTACAATACCGAAAAAACTGAGCTACTAATGACAATACCCGATTACGTTTTAATATCGTTCGCAATTATCTGTGGGCTAATAAGCCTGAACATTGACGGGGGTAACTGTGGAGGAAGTAAAAGAGATTTTACAAAGGTTAAGAAGGGGCAGAATACCGGTTAATCAAGCCAACGCTGAAATTTCCGAAGTATTTACACGAACAGTTGACAGTTATAAATTGGGAGCACTTGGGGATAGGATAAAAGAAACGTTTAAGGAATAAAGAGGTATGATAAATAAAAAAAATTTGAGGATTTCAAGAAAGTACTTGACAAAATTTCAATGCTATACTATACTTAAATAAAAGCGGAGGTTACATGCCATTTCCTAACTTTCACGCGGCCAGAGTAAAAAACCCGGGACTATTCAAGACAGGCAAGGAAGACTGGGGGCAGCAAAAGCTTCCTAACGGAGTTGTAAGGATAGCCGGAAGACTGAAAAGCAGCAACGAGTGGGAAACGCAAACTTACCGATTTCCGAAAGATAAATTTACAGCAGCACAAGCGCAAGCATGGCTCAAAGAAAACAAAATAAAACCAATCCTGTTTGAACCCGCCGAAGAAAAAACAGAACAATCCGAACAAGAAGAATTTAGCGAATTACCTGAAGGAATAGATTTTGCTGAAAAAGAATTATTCAATATTGATGATAAAGAAATTTGCAGAGTAGGAAAATGGAGAGACAACAAAGGCGAGATAGTAAACATTACAGCAAAAATGCTTAAGGAATCAGTGAAGGCTTTTGATGAAGGAGTAGGAGCAGCTGCTGATGGTGTTCCTTTGAGAATAGGCGATCACAAAAAGATTTATGATATGGCCGGCGGCTGGGTCAAGTCGTTAAAGAAAGTCGGCAACAGTTTATTCGCTTCGTTTAAAGACATACCGAAATTAATAAAAGAACTTATCGATAAGAAAGCATATAAAAATTTAAGCAGCGGATTTCTTAATGATTATGTAGATTTGAACACGAAAAAAGTGTATCCATTTGTTCTTAATCACATAGCATTGCTCGGTGCAAAAATACCCGCAGTCAAAGAACTAAAAGACTGGGGTAGTTTTTACAGCGAGAATGTTGAGGTCATAGAATTTACAGACGAAGGCGATGAACTAATACAAGAGGGGGTGAGCAGTGAATTTGATGATGAGATCCCGGATAATATACAAAACAAAACTTTGAAAGAAATAAAAACGCTTCTTGATAAGTTATCTAAAAAGAGAAGTGATTTATATAACAAGATGGATGAACAATCGCGCTTAGCACGTTCAAGTATCAATGTTGATGTTGAAGAAGTAAATGCACAGATAGACATACTCCGGAAAGCGGTAGGGCAAAAAGCGGTTAGTGCTTTATCAGAAGAGGATAAAAAAATAATAAAGGAGGTGGACGAAATGGATTTAGAAAAGATGCAGAAAGATTTTGATGCAAAGCTGAAGATCGAGATGGACAGGAATATTCAGTTGACCACTGATCTTAACAAGATCAAGACTGAAAAACAGGAGAGCGATAACAAGACTTCTAAATTGGTCACTGACCAGAAGAAGTCGGAAATCAATCTTTTTGTTGAGACAATGAAAGGCGAGGGTAAAGTTCTTCCTAAGCACGAAGGACTGGTAAAAGTTTTAATGGAAAATTCAGATGATAGCAAAACCATCGAATTTTCTGCTGAGGGTAAAACGGAAACTTTACCGATGCGGAAGATGATTGAGAATTTTATTTCCAGTCTTCCGAAACTGGTTGATCTTGCGGCAGTTTCACAGGACGGTAAGCCGAAAGTCAATGAGTTTGAAGGTTTTGAAGCAAAAGAAGTTGAAGTCGGTGGTTCAATCAATGGCCAGAAAGTTGACTTCTTGACTAAGAAACACCAGGAGAAAAATAAGGATATGACATATGATGTTGCTTATAATGTAATCATTGGCATACATCCCGAACTGACCAAACCCGACAAAGAATAATTTAAAAGTAAAAACAGAAACAGAAACAGAAGTAAAAATCTTTACAAAGTGGGGGTGAATACAATATGGCAGTTACTAAAACAGGGGTAACATACAACCCTACGCAGAAATTAGGACATCTTGTGTCTTCTGCTGATTACAGTGCAGCACAGACGAATGTTTTTATGGTTCTTAGTGCAGACCATACTCTTACAACGGCAGGTGCTGGAGTAATAGCTTCAGGGGTAAGAGTAAATAAGCCAAATACCGGCGAAGCTGTTGAACTGATTAAATCAGGAACAGCTCCGTTGAAACTTGGCGGTGTAGTTACTTATGGTGATTTAATTAAATCGGATGGAAGTGGTTACGGTGTCAAATCAGCTGGTGCTGGAGACCATTATTTAGCACAGGCATTACAAAGCGGTGTTAGTGGTGATGAAATTGAAGTTGACTTAGACAAGAATGGCGATAACCATGCTTAATAATTGAGCTTTGCTCAGAAAAAAATATAACTTTACGAATTTAACAAAATAAAATAAGGAGCGCAAATATCATGGCAGATAGAGGAACTATACATACAGATGTTCCTTTATCACAGGTTGCGGTTGGATATAAAGTTGCCAAATACATCTGGCAAAGAGTCCTTCCGCCGGTGCCTGTTGATAAAGAGAGCGATTTGTATAATATCTTCGGCGATGAATACGAAAGATATTATGGCAAAATAAGGGCAGATAAAACGGAATCCCAGAGAATTAATTCCTATAGTGTTTCAACAGATCCTTATATTTGTAAAGAACACACGTATAATGATATTGTTACTGATAGGGAAAGGAATAAAGCCAATGCCGCAATAAAGCCTGATCAGAGGGTAACGCAGAATCTGATGAAGATTGTGGATAAGGACATCGAAGTTGATTGTGCTAACGCAGTTTTCAATACCGCAAACTTTGCAGGAATGACTTCTGTTCCCGGAACAAAGTGGAATGTTGACGCAGCTGGCAGTCCGCTGACTGATGTTGATAATGCAAAGACGTTGATTGCAAAACAGATTGGAACGGATGATGACCTTGTAATGGTTATTGGAAAATTGGTTTTTGACCAGCTAAAAAGACATTCTGAACTTATTGACATTTTTAAATATGTTCAGAAAGGAATGTTAACAGAAGCATTGTTAGCAGAAGCATTCAATGTAAAGGAAGTTATTGTTGGTAAGAGTACTGTCATCACTTCAAAGAAAGGGCAGACAAAAACAAAAGACTTCATATGGGGTGATTACTGTGCGTTGCTGTATAGAACAAATACTCCGGCAATGGAAGAGCCATCTTGGGGATATACATTCTTGCATAAGTTGTTCGGTGGATTGACTGCAATGATTCAGAAAATTCCTGTTCCTACATTAGGAAAAGGTGCAGTCCAGATTGAAGCATCAAGATCATATGTTGTTAAAAGAACTTCTCTTAAAGCAGGCTATCTTTTTGAAGACGTTTTGACATAAGCTAAAATCCCAGCCGACCCGGTGCAGAGTTTTTTTGGGATGGTTTTTATCTGAAAATTGAAAATCAAAAACCATCCCCCCTTAAACAGAAAACAAAAGTAATTTTAATGTTAGGAGGTGCAAGAGAATGAAAAAACTGTTATCAATATTTCTTTTAACATTCGCGCTAACCAGTTATTCTTATTCGAGATGGTATAAGTCAGAACAAATTGACAATTTGACTTTTGATACTACCGCTCAGGCAATTAGAGTAATAGATTCAACACATTCTGCTTCTATGGCGATATCGACGCTCACTGCAACGATAAACGAAAATGTAATTACCATATCAACGTTGGCAGCAACGTCTGACGATTCATTGAACAACATCGAAACTTATACTAACAATATAAGTACTATTGCAGAACTGGACAACCAATCCCTTGACAACATTGAGACATATACAAATAATATCAGTACAATAGCTGAACTGGATAATCAGTCATTGGATAATATTGAAACTTATACTGGCAATGTTAGCACGATTACAGAGGAGATAGATAATTCGTTGAACAATATTGAAGATTATACAAATAACATAAGTACACTTATGGCGACAGAAGTCAGCAACACAACTGAAATAATGGAAGATGTAAATCGTATTGATACATATACACAGGATATAAGTACGCTCATGGCAACGGAAGTAAGCAATACGACTGAAATGGTGGAAGACATAAACCGTATTGACACGTGGACGCAGGACACAAGCACGTTAGCGGCTACGATGAACGAATCGCTTGATAACATAGAAACATACACAAATAATATAAGCACAATTTCAGAAGAGATGGACCAGTCTTTAAATAGCATCGAAGATTATACGCGGGATGTAAGCACGATTTCTGCAACAATAAATGAGTCAATAGCTAACGTTGAAAATTATACAAACAATATAAGTACTCTTGCAGAAGAAATGGAAAAATCTCTTGACAACATTGAAGATTACACTGGAAACATAAGTTCGGTTACAGTGGATTCTCGATATAACGGAAAGGAATCTACAAGTACATTCGGGGTTGCTTATACTGATGGTTCAGCATCTCCAGGTGCTAATTTTTATGTAACAAGTTACAGTTTTTGGGTATTAGGAACAACCGGAACACTGTCAACAAATATCGGGGGCGGAGTGCTGCCGGTAGAAGCCGGAGAGGCTATAAATAATCTTGTGATTGTTCCGAAAGCAAACGTTACTCTTAATTGGACTCTTGCTCAGGGAACGACAGCAAAATATATGATTTATGGGGTGGAATAATGAAAAAATTATTACTTTCTTTATTTTTACTGACAGCAACAACGTTATGTTTTTCTGATATATCGATTGGCGGTGGAGAGGTTTATGACGGAACAGGCGTGGAAAAAATTGTAACCTCAACAATATCCGTTGACGGTTCTGGTGCTTTTGGTTCTACCGTTTCCGTTGCTGGTGATATAACTTTTGGAGAGGGCAATTCTATATTACACAGTGGTTCACCGAGTTCTGTTACAATCAAAGACAATGATGAAGTTGCACTTGTTAATTTTGGAAATGGTTCAATGACTTTAAATTATGGTATCTCAGCAGCGACAGCTACGATTGGAGGAGTAGATTACTCTGATTTGTTGGCATCTACTGGAACAAATTTACCTAAAAGTGGTGGCACAGTAACGTATTTAACTGTCAGTTCTACAATTCAACTCAACAATGGTGGTTCTATAGGTACAACAGCGGTAGTGCAGGGAGTTACTTTAAATATTGCTTCTGCATTTAACCACAATCGTTCAAAGCTTACTGGAACTGTCGGGGCGACTTTTAGCTCAGACCAAATTACAGGTGCAGGTACTCAATTTTTAACAGAAATATTACCGAATGATAATATAGAAATATTATTTAATACACCTTACTTTTCTCAGACTTTTCAAGTTCTTTCTATTCAAGATAATACTAATTTAACATTGACAGCAGCTCAAACTGTAGCATCATCAGGAGGGCTTCCTGCTTGGGTAAATACTTTTAATATTCTCCAATTAAGTGCTGCTGACGGTGCAAAAGTAACAGTAACGAAATTTGGTAAAGTTGGTATTGGTACGACAGCTCCATCTGAGAAGTTAGAGATTGTTAATGGGAATATCAAAACGAATTACGGTATTTCGGCTACTACCGGAACGATTACTACTGTTAAAATATCTACAATAGCAGCCGAAACGGATATGCCGGCAGTTTATGTTTCTACTAATCTTGTTGTTGACGGTGGTGTAACTGCTTCAACCTTTAATGCTATCGGCTCTGCTTATAAGATGAACGGAAATAGTATTATAAATTCAGATGGTTCTATACACGCATTTACAAATAATTCCGCAGCAATAATTGTAGGAACAGGTGCAGCTGGCGTTAATTATAGAATAACTTTTGATGGTGAAGATAACGACGGAAATATCGAATGGGAACACGACTTCGCTGCCAATGGTAGATTTAACATAGATTGCGGTATGAAAATAGAGCGTATTACTATTACTGACCATTTTCATACAAATGAATTAACCACGCATACAAGTGCCCAGATTACAGTAGGTACACATACTTACGTGGAAGGCAATTTGACTGTTGAAGGCGAGATAATTGCATCTACTATAACAGCTTCAGGGTATATTGGATTTGCTTCAAAAACAGTAGCAGAATTAGAAACGATAACACCCGATATAGCAGGACGAGTATTTTATCTTACCGACGGTGCGAATAGTGTCAATGCGGTTGTGTCCACCGGTGCGGTTATATGCGGATGGGATAGCTGGGGGATAAAAGGAACTGTGTGGCGATAAAGGGGGTATTTATGGCGTTAGGGTAAAAAGGATTTAAGGCAGTAAAAATCTTTAATAAAAGGAGGACTTAGAAATGTTTAAAAGATTGATGTTGTTAGTGATTTGTTTTTTATTGTTTTTTGTATTTTGTTTTGTTGGTATTGTTGAGGCCGGTCAGCCGATAAAGAGAGGTATTCAGGTTACTATGAATACTGAATATCTTACGTCTAATGCCAGTAGTTATGCTTTGGAGGTTTCGTCATCTGCAACTACTAATCCTGTCAAAATCAGCAGTATCGCCGTTGTCGCTGCACGAACAGACAGGATTGATGTGTTTATTGTAAACAACAGTACTGAGATTGGATATGTGGTTCTTGGAGAATATAATGTAGATACTTCAACCAAAATTGTAGCACAAGGTTTTAAGCTCGAAGCTATTGACGATACATCTTTAGTTGAAGAAAACAGATTGAGTTTTCCTGGATATACAGGAAAGTTATCTTTCGCAAAAGCAGGTGATCCCAGCGCACACGAAAGACATTTGGATGTCAGGATTATAGAAATCTGGAAATAAGTTAAGGAAAAAATAAAATGGCATACGTAACTCCTACGGAAGTCAGAGAAATTTTGACCGGCGTAACAATAGCCGTTATGTCCGAAGTTGCTATGATTGAGCACATTAAAAGAGCCGACAGTGAAATCGATATAAAGATCGGCTCAAGATATACCACGTCGCTTGCATCCCCGGTGCCTGAAATAATTGCTACTATTGCGGTTGACATCGCTGCTTTCTATGCCATGCGGACATTGTATACGCAGGACGCGCAGAATAAAAGTGATTGGACTCTTGAACTCTATAAAAAAGCAAATGAATTGCTTGATAAAATAGCTGACGGAAAATATTCACTCAAGGACGCTGCCGGAGTTTTGTTGCCGACAAATTCAGACGAGATAGAATCAACGACTGAAAATTTTATACCTACATCTCAAGAAGACGATATAATAAACCAAAAAGTATCTGAAGGTAAACTTGATGATATCGAATCTCAGAGAGATAGCGATTAATGTTAAAAGTAAAAGCAACGGGTTTTGAGGAACTCTCAAAATCAATAAAGAAACTCACAGGCAAAATAAAAAATCAGACAAAACCTTATGCTGAAAGCAAAATCATAATGCTGAAGGATGTGCATCAGCATTTCAAATATAAACAGGGCGAAGACAAAAAATGGGATAAGCTGACCCGGGTTACGCTTCTTCGCAGACGGAAAAAAGGCAAGGGTGCAAAAATCTTACAGGATAGCGGCAGAGGCAGAATGTCAATAACTGCAATCTCCGGGATGAAGTTTGCTGCAATAGGCACGAATCTTGATTATATGATTGAACATCAAGAAGGAAAAGGTAAACTTCCGAAGAGAGATTTTTTGTGGATATCTAAGGGTGCTCAAAACAGTGTAGAAAAAAGATTTATCTTGTGGAATAAGGTATAGATATGGGGCTTGCAGATCCCAGAATAAATTATAAGGCATTGAAAGATGTTATCATAGCATTCATAGCGGCCGATACAGTAACGCTGAATTATAATTTACCGGCAGACGTAAAGCAAGTGATCGGCGGCAATCCTTATATTACACCGATTCCGAATACGATGTACCCTTCAGTTTTGGTAAGGCTGGACAGCAAGTCAGAAGAGTTCGTTGTAATGGGCGGAAGCCGGAAGCAAGCAGACGTAACATTTTCTGTCTTTGGAGTTGTAAGAAAATTATCGTCAAGCGATAGCAGCGAAGATGAAGCGTTGCAGCTTGCGGATAATGTTGAAGCAATCTTTAGAGACAATATAAATATAAATAACAATGTGC
>SDBT01018150.1_pt1 | contig 11073 bp, 12 predicted proteins | sample 2277101 | NCBI WGS metagenome assembly SDBT01 (sample SAMN10404973, study PRJNA504765) | marine sediment metagenome | isolation source: marine sediment core GS10_PC15, 103 cmbsf | place: Arctic Ocean: Southern Knipovich Ridge | collected 2010 | reverse complement strand
ACCCTGGCGAGACGAATCGCAGAGGTCCACGAGGAGGAGCCGAGGGCCCGGGCAGCCCGAAGAGCAACACCATCCCGTTTGGCGAGCGTTTCGCCCAATCCGAACAATTCATGGCCGTGTTCCGTGAGGGCATGGAACTGGTCGAGGAAGAATCGCCCGACGTGGTCATTCTCGACCTCGGCTTGGTCGACGTCAGCGGCTTCGATGCACTCAAGCGAATCCGGATGTTTTCGAATGTCCCGGTGCTGATACTGACGGTTCGAGCCGAGGAATCCGATATCGTCCGCGGCCTCGAGTGGGGTGCCGACGACTACATGGTCAAGCCGTTCCGCCAGCTCGAGTTGCTGTCCCGGATTCGGGCGCTGGTGCGGCGGACCTCACCGTTGGCCGCCGAGGCCCCCCTCGTCTGTGGAGACCTTCGCTTTGATCCCGCGACTCGGTTGGCGCACAAAGGCGCCGAGGAAGTCCACCTGACCCGCACCGAGGCCCGCGTCCTCGGCCACCTGATGGCCAACGCGGGACACGTCGCCACCCACGCCGCGCTCGCCGTCGCCGTCTGGAACGAAGACTACCCGGACGCCGCTTCCAGCCTTAAAGTCTACGTCCGGCGCCTCCGCGAAAAGCTCGAGGACAATCCCAGCGACCCAAAGCTGATCCTCACCCGGCCCGGCATCGGCTATAGCCTGGCCAGACCCTGACAGTTTGGCGCCAGAGCCCACGCCGTTCAGACCGTCAGTACCCCTCTCTCTTGCGTTATGTACTTTACATAACTGCCAAACGAATCACGCCTGCACCGCGTCTCCCACCCTCGATTCGTTTCCTCATTTCCCATTCGAGTACTGTGGGAAATCGTCGCCCTAGTCGACTGCAAGCCCGAGTTTGCGGGCCAGGTCCAGCATGTCGCGGGCAGTCTTCTCCATGGCGATGTCGATCATCTGGTCCTGATAGACGACGGCGGCGCGACCCTGTTTGCGGGCTTCATCCATCTCGCGGACGAGGCCCTGCCAGCCGGCGATTTCTTCGGGCGTCGGGGTGAAGACCTCATTTGCGATCGGCACGTGGCTGGGGTGCAGGGGCGTGAAGCCGGTGTAGCCGAGCTGCCGCATCTCGATGAGATAGGCGCGCAGTCCTTCGAGGTCGCCGATGTCAGACCACGAGTCGGCGCAAGGGTAGGGGTCGCCCGCGGCGCGGGCGTCGAGGAGCACCTTGGCGCGCATGTAGAGGGTCTCCTTGCCCTCCCGCGTCCACTGGAAGCCGAGGGCGCGGGCGGCGTCGCCACCCTTCATGTGGCCGGCGCCCATGTGGGCGACGCGGGGCGAGGCGCGGCCGATCTGATAAGCCTCGCGGATACCGCGGGCGGTCTCGATGCCGGGTTTGATGATGGTCTGGCCGGGATCGAGTCCGGCGCAACGCTCATAGTGACCGAGGACGGTGTCGACAGTGACGATGTCCTCCGGACCGTAGACCTTGGGGAGTAGTATCCCGTAGAGGCGGCGGGAGACGATTGCCTTGATATCGTCCTCGATGAGGCCGCCGCCGAGCTCGTTGACGCGGACGAAGATGGCGGGGTCAGTGGCGGTATCCGAGTGAAGATAGCGGGCGACGATCTCGCGGGCCGCGAGCTTCTCAGAGTAGGGGACAGAGTCCTCGAGGTCCAGGATCAGGGCGTCGGCGCCGGTGGCGATCGCTTTCGGTATCCAGCTTTGGCGGTTGCCGGGCACCCAGAGCAGGGAGCGGAGCGGTCTCTTTTCTGGCATGGATGGGTTGCCTCCGATAGGTTCGGTCAGTGGTGGCGGAAGGGGTCGCCAGAGTCACTTTACGGGGAGGGATTGGCGGTTGTCAAGGTTGAGGGTGCTCTGGGGTAGTGGGTCATTAGGGGCAAGAATGGAATACAAGGGAGGCCTCGCTAGGCCAAGCCAGTATAGCCAGGAGGTGTCCCTTGCCCAGCCCGCCAGCGCAAGGTCTAATGAGAGAAAGGCGACAACGCTTGGAGCCAGCTTCTGACCGAGCTCGAGGGCAAGAACGACGTTCGCCATTGACTTGAAAGAGTTCGTGAGCCAATCGCCGGTTGCCAGAAAAGCCTCATTGATTCGGTCAGCGAATCGGCCAACGACGCCGCGGTTCAGGAGTGTGGCTCCGAGGAGAGTCCCCACGACTGGGCCCGTAATCTGTATTATCTTGGCCTACTGGTGCATGGTCATGATTGAGGCAATCATACCACGCACGAAAGGAACTACAGAGTGTGTAGGCTGATCACAGAATCTACGCCTTTCGGTTGAGGCGGTTCATCATCGGCGCGGATTCGGTCGGCGGGTAGCTCGACATACAATACAGGGGAGAGGGATGCCCGGTCGGTTTTCAATAGCCGCAGAGCACCCCCGATAGGTGGTGGTGACGATCGGAGGCGGAGGACGATGAAGGTTGGCGGGATGGTGGTGGGCGGAATCCCTCCGGCGGAAAAGGCCTCGTCGGGTAACGAAGAAATACCGGACGACAAAGCGGAAGCGGAACCAGAGCCGACTAGCCTGGACGTCGTCTATGCTGAAGTCAAAGACCGGCTGGACGTGCAGCTTCGCCAGATCGACTCGCTGGACAGCAAGGCGGGTTTGATCCTGTTCATCGCCAGCATCGTGCTCGGAGTCGGTGCAGCGGCGCAGGCGGCAATCGTGGGACGCGTGAGCAGTGTCTCGGCGTTGCTGGTCTTCAGTATTCCCTTCCTGTTCTTCATGGGCTCGGCGATATTCGCCGCCCGTGGATGGACGGGGCGCCCCTATTTCCGCGACCCGGAACCGAGGCCGCTACGGGACCACTACCTTTCACAAGGGCGAGAGTTTACTCGACGAAGGCTGTTGACGCACTTCATCGCTTCCTACGAATGAAACTCGCAGACGATACGGCGGAAGGTGGTCGATCTGAGAATCGCACTGCTCTTTCTGCTGATGGAGGTCGGTTTCCTGGCGCTGGTGCTGCTGGTGCGACCGTGGGTTGATCAGTCGGGGTGAGGTCCGAATGTGGGGGTGACAATGGAAAGGCGGGGCATAGAGCGGTCAACCGATGAATCGGGAGTGAGTGACGTCGATGATGCTGTCGACATCGAAGATACTGGCGACGAGGACGTCGCTATCGAGTCCAATCCGGACCTCGAGGACCCTCGGCTGTACAGTCCGTTGCTGGCGCGCGACGACCCGTGTCTAAGGCGGCGGCAGAAGGAGAGCGCGGCGGCGGGTCGGTCGATAATCCCCTGTGCGAGGGAGGAAACGGCCGACGATGCCGGAGAAGAAGCTGTAACCGAGACGCCGGAGGACGAGACTTGACCGGGTGGCGCCCCTCGGATAGTATGTGCCTAATCCGTCCGGGGAGGGGTGCCGCTGGCTAAGTTCGAACTCTACAGCCGCTACTCAGAATGGAGCGTGGCGCTCTACGACGCGACGACGGTCGGGCACTACGGTCTCGGCGCGGCCGGCATCTACCTGGCGTACGGCCTCGGCTGGCCGGCCGACTTGTTCGGGTCTTTGTACCTCGCCTTCGCGCTGGCGCAGATGTACGTGCTGATGCCGCTCATGGTTTGCCCGAACTGCGTCTACTGCCGCCTCGAAGGTCTGCCGTGCCCGTCGGGAATGAACGTGGTCTCGCGCCGATTCGCCCGTCAGGGTGACCTAGAGCGTTTCGGCGACTGCTCCAAGGGTGTCTTCTGCCACACTAACCTGTACATGGCGGCACTGTTCATTCCGGTGCCGGCGATCATTCCGGGGTTAGTGATAGCATTCTCAGTGGCGGCGCTGGCGATGCTGCTGGGAGTGGTGGCGCTGTTGGCGTTCCGCATGTTCGTGCTCTTCCCGAAGATATCGTGCCGGCACTGTCGTGCCAAGCGGAACTGCTCGAATGCGCAGTCCATGGGCATCGCCGACCTGTAGCGGTAACTTACCAGGAGGTTATAGGACTTATGCCAACGTTAACGGAAAACGACGCGGTGCGGATCGTGCAACTGGACGTCGGCGGCGGGCTGGTGTCGAATTCGTACATGATCGTCTGTCGGGAAACGAATGAGAGCGTGATCGTCGATGCCCCCGGCGACGCGGCGATGATACTCGATCAGGCGTCGGGGACGCTGGTCAGATACATATTGATAACGCACAATCACGGCGACCACCTCAAGGGGCTGGCCGGGGTCAAGGCGGCGCTCGCGGTGCCGGTGGCGGCGCATCGGCTCGACGGCGGAGGGCTGCCGGTGACGCCTGATATGGACCTTGAAGATGGCGACACAATCACGTTCGGCAAGGTCGAGCTAAGGGTACTGCACACGCCGGGGCACACGCCGGGCGGTGTTTGTTTCGTGACCGGGGAGTACCTGGTGTCCGGGGACACGCTGTTTCCCGGCGGTCCGGGGAGAACCGGGTCACCGGAAGCGCTGGCGCAGATAATCGAGTCGATCAGCGATAAGCTGCTGGGACTGGCCGACGAGACGCAGGTCTTCTCAGGGCACGGCGACCCTACCATCCTCAAGAAGGAGAAGGAGGAGATCGCCGTATTCAAGTCGCGCGGCCACGCCCCGGGACTCTGTGGCGACGTGCTGTGGCTTTCTTCCTAGCCTTGGGCTAGTGCCAAGTGCTCCTGCCCGGACTAGCGCCAGGGTTCCTCACGGTGAAAGGACTCGGCGAACTCGAAACCGGAGTCGGCCGACATCTTGCGGTAGCGCTCTCGCATCCGGGCCTGCATTCCCTCGAAATGGGCGGGGTCGATCTGGCTCTTGTGGCAGGCGAGGGCGGCCATCTTGATCTCGAAAGTGTCGCTGATGTCGAGGTGGCAGTTGGCGTCTGGCGAGCCCCAGAGGAGAACTTCGAGGACCTTGTGGGGCTCGAGACCCTCCTGGTAGTGCTCTGGGTAGGCGTGGATGTCGCGGGCATAGGGAAAGACGGCGTCCATGACGACACGGCCGGCTATGCGATGGTCACGGTGCCAAATATAGCGGCGGTAGGGGTCGGCCGTGACGACAGTGTTGGGGCGGAAGAGCCGGATGAGGCGGACGACCGCGCCGCGGAACTCGGAGGTGTCTTCGAGGCCGGCATCGGGGTAGCCCATGAAAACGACCTCGCGGACGCCGAGCAGGGCTGCGGCGGCGAGTTGTTCTTTTTCGCGAATGCGGGCGAGCTCAGCGGGAACGACGTCGGGGTCGCTGGTGCCCTTGTCACCATTGGTGCAAACGGCGTAGACGACATCCTTGCCTGCCTTGACCCAGTTGACGACGGTGCCGGCCACGCCGAACTCGGCATCGTCGGGGTGCGGGGTGAATACCAGCGCGTGGACAGGCTTGACATCGTTCAATGGACAGCATCTCCTCCGAAGCGGGGTAGACGGGTACCGCACAGGGGTACAAGGGTATATTGTATAATAACAAGCGTGCCGGCGACAATTATCGTGCGCGGTTGCGGTCGGCGAGGCGGAAGGAGACCTGACGGTAATGAACTCCGACGGAGCGGTCCGTGGATATCATGAGTCCGATTTCGCGGCGTTGGTGCGTCTGCGGAACGCGGCGGCGGCGCTGGCGGCCGACGGCCGATACCTTGAGGGCGAGGCGTTGAGGGAGAGTCTGGGACGGCCCGGTTACCGACCGGAAGAGAACCTGTTTGTCGCCGAGGTTGCTGGTAACGTGGATGGGTATGCGGATGTCATTGTCGAACAGGCGCTTGGGCGGGCGATTGTGGCGGGCTACGTCGAGCCGGAACAACGCCGGCGCGGGCTAGGCAGGGCGCTCTACCGACGGGCAGAGACACGGGCGCGGCAGGCGGGCGTCGGCGTCGTTCAGGTGAACGTCAACGAGAAGGACCGGGAAGCAGGGATGGTGTTGACAAGGCACGGCTTCGCGGTTGTGCGGCGTTTCGTCGAGATGGACCTGGAGGTTTCGACGCTGGCGGGCGAAACGATACCGCCGCACTATCCGATAAGGGGGATGCGTGAGGGCGAGACGGCGCGCCTGGCGGGTATTCAGAACCGCTCGTTCGACGGGTCGTGGGGGTACAGCCCGAACAGTGTCGAGCAGATTGCCCATGAGACGAGCGGCCCAGAGGCGCGCGACGACGTCCGGCTGGCGATGGACGGGGAGCGTGCGGTCGGTTATTGCTGGATGGGGACGGAGCGTTCGGGAGAGAACGACGAGCCTCGGGGACGGGTGACGATGATCGGTGTTGATGCCGCCTACCGTGGGCAGGGGGTCGGCCGCGACCTGCTCCGCGCGGGGCTCGTCCATGCCAGGGATCACGGTCTGAGGACGGTGCGGTTGACGGTCGACGATGAGAACCGGACGGCGCACAGCCTGTATGTTTCGATGGGCTTCGTCGACGGTGAACTCGGACTGTGGTACGAGAAGCCCCTCGTCTGAACCGCAGATCAGCGGCTAGCCGAGGGTGACCCGGCAATCGTGGATGCGGACTACCTCTCCGCCAAGCTGGTACTTGTAGTGCTCGTCCCCTTTGAGGAAGTCGAACCTCTTTCGTCCCCGTTCGATGCAGTCCTTGATGTAGAGCACCTTGGAGGTGATGCCGACGCTGAGGGAGCGATACTCGGGGTCGTAGCCGCTATTGTAGAGGTAGACGACGTCTTGGTAGTCGAAGGCGAGGACGGTGGCCACGGGGACGCCGTCGAGTTCGAGGACAGCGGGGCGGAGCAGTCCCGCCGCGGACGTCGCCAGCGTCATGGCGCGAAAGAAGTCGTCCATCCGGTCGGTGAGAAAGGTCGCCTTGTCGGTCCGGCTCTTGACGAAGAAACTGAGGAAGGTCTCCGTGAAGGCAGGGATTTCGGCGGGGTCTTCGATGAGACGGAAGCCGACCTCGCCGGCCTCGTCGAGGCGACGGAGCTTGCGCCTGATCTCGTGGCGCTGCTTGGTGGAGAGGAGCATCAGGTAGTCTTCCCAGGTTGCCGGCAGGTCTCGCTCCAGCGAGATGTCATCCTCGACCAAGGAGACCTGGTAGCCGCGCTCGCGGGCGACCGGCAGCAGCCAGCGCTGGGCGATTGAGTCCGGCCGGAGTGACGGCATCTGGAGAGCGGTGATGCCGCTGCTGACGAGGTGATCGAGGAGGGCGTTCGAGAAGTCGGTCTCGGCGCCGTGGGCGGCAACGAAGTCGACGAAGTCGCAGACGTCGGCGCTGCCGGTGAGGCAGGCGGTACCGTCCCTGACGAGTAACGGGGCGATGCCGATGAGGCGATCGTCTTGCCTAACCGCCGCGAAACGGCAATCAGCATCCGGGGCGAAGTGTTGTTGCCAGACGCGCACCCACGGGGGCAGAACGAAGAAGGTATCCCATGGGAGATCGCCGGTACTGTCTCGCCAGGCGGCGGCAAACCAGTCGAAGTCTTCGTCGGTTACAGTGAACGCCATGAGGATAGTCTTATTGTAGCAGGCGAGACTAAGTGAGGCAAACCGGAGCAACAGATGTACTATCTTAAGACAGGGAAACGAATCGAGCCTGGAAGATGCCGTGCAGGCGTGAGCCGTATTCCCGTTTATGTTAACAAAGAGGCAGGGATCGGCCGAAACACGCCGGCTAGACGAGGACGCCGAGGGCCGACGGCAGGATGCTGAAACGGGCCGGCGTCATCCCGAGCAGTTCGCCGTCTGCCTGGATGGTGGCAGCGGTCGGGGAGTTGACGATGACCTCAGATGCCCGGATGACGTTGACCTTGGGGTGGCTGAGATGGGTGCCCTTGTAGAGTCGGGGGAGCGACCAGAGGAGGTCCGGCTTGCTGATGTCGCCGATGGTGACGACATCGAAGAGACCGTCGGTAAGGTCGGCGTTGGGAGCGAGGAGCATACTGCCGCCGCCATAGCGGCCGTTACCGATGACGGCGGTGCAAAGCTTGCGCGTCTCGGTCAGGCCGTCGACGGTGAGTGAGATCTCCCGGTTGCGGTAGCTGAGGAACGTGGTCAACAGACCGAGAAGATAGGAGGGAAACCCGCCGAGTGCCTTGAAGCGCTGGGTAGTCGCCCGGACGACCTCGGCGTCGAAGCCGAGGCCGGCGAAATTGACGAAGAGACGCTTCTCGCGGCGGCCATCGACGGAATACTCGACCGAGCCAAGGTCGATGAGCAGCCGGCGGGGGTCGAGGAGACGGCGACAGGCGTCAGTGTACCGGGGCGAGAGGCCGATCGAGCGGATGAAATCACTGCCGGTGCCGGTACTGATGATACCGAGTGAGATATCGCCGGCACCGCCAGCGTCGTGCAGGCCGTTGACGATTTCGTTGATCGTGCCGTCGCCGCCGACGGAGACGATCAGGTCGCAGCCTTTCTTGACGGCGGTTCGGGCCAGTTCGATGGCGTGTCTCGGAGCCTCGGTGAAGTCGTGCTCGAAGCGCAGCCCGATGCCGCGCAGCAACTCACGGATCTGCGGCCACTTCTTGAGCGTCTTGCCGGCTCCGGCGACCGGGTTGACGATCAGCCTGGCGTATCGCAAATGCGCCTCCTCCCCAAGTATGAGGTGACTGGCTCCGAAGACCTAGTGCTGTGAGTATAGCACAGGCAGCGGGCGGCAACCCAAGTAGCCGGCGGCAACTCAAGTAGCCGGCGGCAACCCAAGTAGCCGGCGGCAACCCAAGTAGCCGGCGGCAACGCAAGTAGCCGGGCGGCGACTCAAGTTGGCGGCGTGGTAGACTGGTGCCAGGGGCGAGACCCGCCGAAGTACCGTTTCAGGATGGCGGTTGACGATGACGGAAGACGCAGTCCATCTCAGGCTGGAAGAATACCGGAAGAAGAGGCACTTCGAACGGACGCCTGAGCCGGTGGCGGACCGAGAGGGCGGCGGCAGTTGGCGCTTTGTCGTTCAGAAGCACCGGGCGACCCGCCTACATTACGATTTTCGCCTCGAGATGGACGGTGTCCTGAAGAGTTGGGCGGTGCCCAAGGGCCCTCCGGAGAGTACCGGCATCCGGCGGCTGGCCGTGCAGGTCGAGGACCATCCGGTGTCCTACATCGACTTCGCCGGGGAGATACCGGGCGGTGAGTACGGCGCCGGCAGTGTGGAGATCTGGGATGCCGGCGAGTTTCGGCTGGAGAGCCGCAGCGATGACTTGATCGAGTTCACCCTGGAGGGCAGGAGACTCGCCGGACCCTACGTGCTGGTACATACCGATGGAGATAACTGGCTGCTCATCAAACGGAAGTCGAAACCGGACTGAAGCGAGGCTGCGGCGTGCCCGCTGGGGTAGAGTTCAATCGTGGTTGGTACACTACGCCGAGCCCCCCATCTGTCCGACTACAATCGACGCAACCGCAACGGCGATAGCAGCGAAACTGACCAACAGGGTTCTGTTGAAATTGACTGTGTTCCTCTTCTCAGCGGTGCGCCTCTCAAGATGCTCCAACAAGGTATAGATTCTCTTGCGTCGCTCAGAGGACTCGCCCAAATGTCGCAAAAACTCCACAGAAGCCTCTGTCAGTCGCCTCATGTCGCTCTCGACTTCTGCTCTTCGCGTGTCAGGAAGTAGGCGAACAGGGTTGTCGACACACGTTTCTAATTCCAACACCTGTTCCTGTAATCCCATGTTCTTCGATTCCAGTCTATTCAGCCTTCGTGACCACAGGAACGGTCTGACCACGTTCAACTCTTTCATGACTTCAACGAGGACAAGTACCAGCTTCATTTGCTTCACATTCAAAAGGGCAAACATCTCCATACCCAGTGATAGGGACGTGCCACGCTCCTTCATCTCCATGCCTCTCTCAATTCCTGTTTCCTCTATTTCACGTATTGTCTCAGGGCACACGACAGCTTCTCTGTGGCATCATCCACCTTCTTTGAGAAGTCATCGTCTCCCACTGAGTAGATTGTCGCTTCCAGCTTGGCCAGCAACTCCTCCTGCCTAGTTGACGATCCCCCCTTGGCTTCGTTGTACCTAATCCTGAAATTGGACGATATCGCCGACGACAGAGCCGCATAGCTCGCCCTGTACGCCTTGACCGCCTCCTTCACAGATTGCGCAGCAGATCCAACCAGCAGTGTCTCGGCCTCCCATTTCAGTTCTATTACTCTGTTCAGGCTCTCAACGACCGAATTCAAGCGCTTGCTCTTTGCGTGCCATTCATCTAGTACTAGGGACTCAGCTAGTGTTTCCGCAGCATCTCGCACTCTGTCAGCTGACTCGGAAGCCGCCGTGAATGGAGCCCTCACAGACTCAAGGTTAGCGCGCAACTCAAAGGCCGTCCGCATCATGCTACGGGCTATCTCAAATCTTGCTTTGCCCGTGAGTTCGTTTCTCCATGCTGTTACACCGCGCCAAGCGAAGAATGCAACAGTAACGGCTGATAGCCCCACTAGTATGTCTCTGGCGATCTCCATGCCCGTCAATCCCCTTTCGACACTCTGCCTTCTGCCGTCATCGGCTCGTCCTATCCACTCACACCCCTCAATAGGTATCCCCCACGCGGGACACGCAGCAGCCCAAAAGCGTAGCTAATCACGTTCGAGCAAAAGCCGAACTATCGCCGTCACCGTCCCGCCGATGATTGCCAGCCCCTCCAGTAGCTTGAAGAATCGCCCTCCGGGGGAGGATTCAATTGCCTTCTGGTCGAAGCCTGCCAAGCCAATCACATAGAACGGTATTGAGACAATGCCTGCAAGAATCTCCCGAATCCACCAGAATGGATTGAACAGATTCCACAATGCACGACGACGTAGCCGCAGATACTCACCGACTGCACGCTCAAAATGCAGTACCATATCCTGTTGACTGATGTTGTGTCTTGTTGTGACCTGTGGGTCTTGGGCCAAGAACGTGAACTCCACGTCCTGTTGCCTTCCACCCAAGGCGGGAGGGTCTATTAGAACGATGTATCCCATACCCGCACGGTCAAAGTCTCGCTGTACGGCTGTGGCTAGGCGGGCGAGTTCCTTCCTGATTTGCCAAGCGGCCTGGGAGTCCTGGCTTGTATGGGCATTCGCCCATCTCAGGTAGAGGTTGCGGAACTCGACAATTCGCCCGAGGCCCCAATGAGCCTGCAAGTAGTTCACGCTCTGCCTATTCCTTGTCCCTCGCGCCACTCAAGCTGGTTTCGGTGTGCACCTTGCCCTTAGTTCCTTGGAC
>SDBT01018149.1_pt1 | contig 11073 bp, 7 predicted proteins | sample 2277101 | NCBI WGS metagenome assembly SDBT01 (sample SAMN10404973, study PRJNA504765) | marine sediment metagenome | isolation source: marine sediment core GS10_PC15, 103 cmbsf | place: Arctic Ocean: Southern Knipovich Ridge | collected 2010 | reverse complement strand
GTCTGGGATTATTAACAAAGATAATCATATATCGATAGATGATCCGTCACCTTATGTAACGACTCCAGCAGTTAATCCTAATCCTTCCTATGAAAAAGATCTGTTCGAAAAGAAACTTATCGAATTAAAGCTATATAATGATTTTTCATCTCGAATCATAACTAATTTGGGAAAATATTTTACATTAAAAGAATTAGAACAAAATATTGATTATACACTTCGTCAAAGTAGAAGTAGAGATGGTGAGAATAAAATCTCAGCTCAAGGAATATTATCGTTAGCAAAATCAAATTATGAAATATTCTATTCTCAAAATCATGATATATCAGAGAGAATTATTTTTCCTTATTCACCAACGGAGCAAAATGGTATAGAAGATGCCCGTTTTGTAAAGTTTCAGGATGATGATAAAGTTACATATTATGCTACATATACAGCATATGATGGACAAGTCATTCTGCCGCAACTTTTAGAAACGGGAGACTTCATTACTTTTAAAATCAGCACATTAAATGGACCAGAAGTTCAGAATAAAGGAATGGCGTTATTTCCCAGAAAAATAAACGGTTTGTATGCCATGATTTCTAGGCAAGATAATGAAAACATTTATATTATGTTTTCTGAACAAATCCATTTTTGGTATTCAAAAATAAATATATTAAAGCCTGCTTACCCTTGGGAATTTGTTCAATTAGGCAATTGTGGCTCACCAATTGAAACGAAAGCTGGATGGCTTGTCCTAAGTCATGGTGTTGGCCCGGTGAGAAAATACGCAATAGGAGCATTTCTACTAGATTTAGACGATCCAACAAAAGTAATTGGTAGATTAAAAGAACCTTTAATTAGTCCTGATGAAAACGAACGTGACGGTTATGTTCCTAATGTTGTTTATAGTTGTGGCTCTTTAATTCATGAAAATGAATTGATCATTCCATACGCAATGTCAGATTATGCCAGCACTTTTGCTACAGTAAATCTTGATGAATTATTGAAGGAGCTGACTTCCTAGATAAATATGGAGAATGAAAAACAACAACCCTTCACTTTAGGTGTGAACTATTGGCCGCGGAAGAAAGCTATGTACTGGTGGCGGCAGTTTGACAAAAATGAAGTTGCAGAAGAATTTGAAATTATAAAGTCAATTGGATTAGATCTGATTCGGATTTTTTTGTTATGGGAGGACTGGCAGCCTGCCCCTGATATTGTAAATCCGGATGCTTTAAAAAATCTGGAAAAAATCTGTAATATCGCTGAAAATTGCGACTTAAAATTGGACGTGACCTTTTTCACCGGACACATGAGCGGCCCAAATTGGGTGCCCAAATGGATGCTGCAAAACAGTTTGTCAAAACCAACTGATGTTAGACAGGTAGTTTCAGATGGCCGGCCGGTAAATTGCGGTTATAGTAATCCTTATACCGATATTGTGGCTTTAAATGCCGCTGAGCTGCTGATTAATACAGTTGTGTCAAATTTTAAAGATTCTCCCGCAATAGCTATGTGGAATTTGGGCAATGAACCGGATCTGATGGCCCGGCCGCCAAATGCACAGACCGGCCGGTTGTGGGTAAAAAATCAAACCCAATTGATAAAGGCCATCGACCCGGAACATCCGGTAACCTGTGGTTTACATGTGAATAATTTAATTGAAGATAACGGTTTAAGGGTGGATGAGGTTTTTACCGAGGTTGATATTGCCGTTATGCATGGATATCCGATGTATTCTGATTGGGCAGATGGGCCACTTGACTCCGATTTTGTTCCTTTTCTTTGTGCGCTTACGACTGCGCTGTGTGGAAAACCGACTCTGATGGAAGAATTCGGTGGTTGTACTGAGGCTCCAGGCAACTCTTCAAGAACGTGGGAATGGCAGGGATACGGTAGAAAATACAAACAGTTTATGGCTTCAGAAGAAGATTTCTCCGATTATTTGGAACAGGTATTATTTAAACTCCTTGAAGTGGGTTCATCGGGCGCTTTATTATGGTGCTTCGCTGATTATAGCCCTGAGCTTTATTCATTACCTCCTTGTGATGAATCACACCATGAGAGATTTTTTGGAATTGTCCGTCCCGATGGCTCCTTAAAACCCCATGCAGAAATAGTTAAACGTTTTTCAGAAACAAAACCAACAATTCAGGCGGCAACACGGACTGTTTCTTTGGATGTCTGTGCTGAGACATATTACCAAAAACCGCTGTTTTATGCGAAACAACTATATGAAAATTTCAAAAGGAACCTTTCCGCCAGCTAAATTTGAAGTTAGGAACTGTTATGGCTAATATTGAACTTAAAAAAGTCTCTAAAATTTTCGATAAAGATATTACTGCTGTTAATTCTGTAAATATCTCCGTAGCTGATAAAGAATTTGTTATTTTGGTTGGCCCTTCAGGATGTGGAAAATCTACAATTTTACGAATGGTTGCCGGACTTGAAGAAATTTCATCGGGTGAAGTTTTAATTGACGGCCTGGTTGTTAACAACATACCGCCAAAAGACCGGGATATAGCGATGGTTTTTCAGAATTATGCACTGTATCCCCATATGACTGTGTTTCAAAACATGGCTTTTGGCCTTAAGTTACGAAAATATTCCGGAGATGAAATTAAAAAACGAGTATATGATGCTGCCAATATATTGGATATTTCAGACCTGTTAGACAGAAAACCCAAAAAACTATCAGGCGGACAACGTCAAAGAGTGGCGGTGGGACGGGCTATTGTTAGAAAACCTAAGGTCTTTTTATTTGATGAACCCCTTTCTAATCTGGATGCCAAACTCAGAGTTCAGATGAGAACTGAATTAGCCAAGCTTCATTCTCGTCTACAGTCAACCATGATTTATGTAACCCACGATCAGGTAGAAGCGATGACAATGGGAAGCAAGATTGTCGTTCTAAAAGATGGTTTTGTTCAGCAGATCGATAATCCTCTGAATATTTATTCAAAACCGAAAAACAAGTTTGTTGCCGGTTTTATCGGCAGTCCCCCCATGAATTTCATAGAGGGTGAGATAATTGTTAACGGCGATTTATACTTTGTTAATGATAACATTAAATTGAAAATCGCCCAAAAAGATCGCTCAAAACTAGAAATATATAATCAAAAAAAACTAATCCTGGGCATTCGTCCGGAGAGTATATATCAAAGTGAAAACGGACCTAAAAAATCAAATATCTGTCTGGGAACCTTCAATGTTGATGTTGTGGAACCTATGGGTAATGAGGTGATTTTATATTTAAGTTCAGGAACCACTTCTATAGTTGCCCGTGTTGATCCGGATCTGAACCCTCCGGTTAATTCTAACTGTACAGTTGCTTTTGATATGAAAAAAGCATACTTTTTTGATTCGGATACAGATGAATCAATCTAATTCCTGCTCTACTGCTCTAGACAAAGATTTTTTTGTATTTATGCTTTTATTGTAACTTCTAAGAAACTACTTGAGTTTTTTACATCATGAACCAGTATTTTTTGCCGCTGGTGGAGAGACTACTCAGGTGTTCCATGAAAAAATAAAAAAATGATCCTCACCAATTTCCCCGTTAAATCTGTCACCGGACAGTCTGTTACTATACTAGACTCAACCCCCGGCGCAGAAAAAAAATATTACAAAAATTAAATATTTTTGCATTTCGTGGGTATTATTATTGATCGCTAACAACAAATAGCTTGTTGTCTGTCGAAAAGACAAAAAACAGAAGTGAGTAAACGTAAAAAACTGAATGATCTGACCGGCGTTACTGGTTTGAAAAAGGAGTAAAAAATGTTCAAGACAACAATATGCCTGACAAAATACAATTTTGTTTTCCTGATATTGTTGAGTTCGGTTCTCTATGGCCAACAGACAAGAATTTTAACATATGATGAGTCGATTCAGATCGCTCTTAATAAAAGTTATACGGCAAAATCCCGCCTGGAAAATAAAGTTGCCATGGAGCATAGTTTTAATTTTTATAAGGCGATGTTCAAACCCCGTCTCGATCTGCAAATATTCTCTCCGTCATGGACAGAGAGTGTCATCCCGGTTCAGTTGCCTGACGGTCTGCCTATTTATAATTCTTTCGGGACTATGCAATTTAAAGGGGATTTATCATTCACTTATACATTACCCACCGGCGGTTTTCTGGCATTGTCATCTGAGATGTACAGAAATGATATCAGCACTGTTTTGGCTTTACGGGAGTTTTCCCGATTAAGAACTACCCAGGCCCACAGCAGTTTTAGTATCAGTTTTAATCAGCCCATTTTTACCAGAAATACACTTAACGAAAATTTAGAGGAAGCCAGATATTCCTATGAGCGCTCTTCCAGCCGGTTTACCCGTGAACAACTTAATATCATTTATAATGTCACACAGGGTTTTTATTCGTTGTATAAAGCGACCCGGGAACTGGAGATCGCCAGCGAAAAATTGAACAACTCGCAAGAATCTTACCGTATTGCACAACTCAAAGCTGAAACAGGACGTATCCCGGAAGGCGATGTTCTGATCGCTGAGGTGCAGTTGGCCCAGGATCGGGCAAATCTTTCCGAAAGCGACGGAAACTTAGAACAGGTAAAAGATTCTTTTAAACAACTGATCGGATTAAATCTGGAGGAAGAATTTCAGATTGTTACCGACGTAAAATATGATACTTTTTCGGTTGATTTGAATAAAGCGATCAAGGAGGCCTTAAAAAACCGGTTAGAACTGAACGAGGCTGAGCTGGATATAAAACTTCAGGAGATACAGGTTGATCGGGCAAAAAGAGTCAGAGAGCTGAGTGGTAATATCTCTGCCTATTACGACATTGCCGGTGTCAGTACCATCGGCGCAGGTTCAATACAGGAGCTGTTTGAGTCGTCATTTGATAACTTCGTTGAACGGCCGCCAAACAGAGGCATAACATTCTCTCTGTCCTACCCGATTTTTGATTGGGGCAGGGGTTCACAGCGTGTCCAGCAGGAGATGGCAGGCCTGCGATCAGTTAAATTAAGCCGCGATAACTGGCGGACTACCATCGTAAGAGAAGTCAGGCAAATTGTCCGAAGTGTGGAAGAAACTAAAAACAGATTAAAAATCCATGAAAAAAATCAGCAGGTTTCACAACGGAGTTACGAAATCAGCCTTTTGCGTTTCGAAAACGGTGATCTTACCAGCCAGGAACTGGCGGTGGAACAGGAACGATTGGCAGACAGCCGTCTGACTTATCTTAACGCGTTTATTACATATCAATCGGCGATAGCTGATTTGAAAAGAAAAACTTTATGGGACTTCAAAAATAACCGGAGTTATTTGACAGATGATTATTTTAAAGAATTATAGGAAAATAACAAAATGAGTAATATATCACTAACAGAGGGCGGAAACTATCGTCATTGGTTGCGAAGACCGTTTCACTAATCTTCGCAACAGTTTAGCTTAGCGGTAATCGTTATAGCGATTTCCGCTGCGGTCTCTGTGACATTACCCCATCATAACTGAGGTTTTACCAAAATGAAAAATTCAAAAAGAATCTTCAAAATCTGTTCTATCAATTCATTACTGATTTTATTGCTGTTCAGTTCTTCAGGACTATCCAAACAGGATCAGGCATCACTTTTACTGGATTTGAAAAAAGCCAAGGCAGCATTTGAGATTGCCAAACAAAAGCTGGAAAATGATCAAAAACTTTTTGAGAAAAAAGCTATATCAGGGGATGAATTTAACCGAACAAAAAATGAACTGCTGAGTCTGGAAGTGGATTATCAAAAATTAATTCTCCGGGTTATGGCCCAGCAATCTTATATCATGGTTGAAAAAGCGATTAAATACCAAACCGGAAAGGGAGAAAGGCGGGTAAAGGTTACTCTTCGCAGTACCATGGAAGGCAACCAGGAATATCTTGATCAATTTAAAGAACATTTTGATATTTTTTCTCCGGAAATGCGCTCCAACCGGATTTACAATGTTTTTATATCTTTGATAAATATTACCGACAAGACTATAATTGGAAGTCCTTATGAGATAAGAATCCCTACTCTGGAATTAGGTAAAACCGTTCAGGCCGATTTTAGCTTGCTTCGTGATATCGAAAGTTTACAGGTAAGTTTGAATTACGGCGGCAGGACCGATCAAAAAAATATTTATTTAGAAAAAGATGCCAGTGCCAATATCGTCGATATTAATTCAAACCAGTTTTCCCAGGAAGCGGATCTCGGTACCCAGACAACTTTCGACTTAACATTGGAAAGGTTTTCGTCATCCGATGATGTTTATCGGCTGGTAGTGTTTAATCTCCCCCGACAGATAAGTTATGATTTTGAGGATTCGGAAAGTGGCGCCAGGCTTTCGCAAATTAAATTTAATCAGGGTGAAAACAGTAAAAAACTGGTCTTAAAAACTTATCTGCCGGAACGGGATGACGAAGATGTTACTATAGATAAACCGATTATTTTTTATGCTGTAGTGCTTTCCCGTGATCAAAATGGCAGTCTTGGCGCAGATAGGAATAAAAAATTAAGCCAAAACGAATTGGAATCCCTTTCGGGCGGCCGTGTAAAATTAGAACTGATTCCCAGGGGTGTCGGCCGGCTTGAAGTGCAGGCAATAAGTCTATACCATGAAATTACAGTCGGCGACAGTGTGAATATGGAAGTTACCGTCCGTAATACCGGAACCCGCCGGCTGGATAACATTAAAATATCAACCGATAACCCCCTCCACTGGCGTTCCACCATCAAACCTGATCTGATAAAATCACTGGAACCGGAAAAAGAAGAAATTGTTACCTTTATTATCATCCCGCCGGAGGATAGCGGAGTCGGGGCCCAGGAAGTAAAAATCAAAACCGAAGCCATGGCCGATAACCGCCAGGTCGAAACCGATGACAAAATTATCCGCATCCAGGTTGAGGGCAAAACACCGATTTTGTGGACATCTTTTTTGATTCTGATGCTGCTCGGATTGGTGGTCGGAGTGGTTGTATTTGGGATTAAAATCAGCAGGCGATAGTAAGAGTGATAAATTAAAAATTAAAAATGACTGCAATGTCATCCAGAAGGGATCCTTTTAAATTTTTTCTGCTTATGGTGTTTTTGTACTGGGTCATTAATTAACCACGCCATAATATTGTCATTGGTTGCGAAGACCGTTTCACTAATCTTCGCAACAGTTTAGCTTAGCGGTGATCGTCACAGACATTAGGCAAGCGGTGATCGTCACGGACATTAGCATAAGTGGTGATTGTCACAAACATTAGCGTAAGCGGTCTCTGTGACACGCACCTTACCCCGTATGAAGTATTACAGAACAAACTGAATCAAAAAAGACTCAATAATAAAAAAGGAGAAAAATCATGCTGCAATCTATCGATCTGACCAAACGTTATGAAGACGGACTTTTGGCCCTGGATCATGTTAATTTCGAAGTGAAAGAGGGAGAGATATTCTGCCTTTTAGGAGCAAACGGTGCCGGAAAAACGACCACCATTAATCTGTTTCTTGGCTTTATCGATCCCAGTGAAGGTGAACCACTGATCAACGGGATCAACTCGTCAAAAAATCCCCTGGAAACCAAAAAGTTTGTCTCATTTGTATCTGAAAATGTGATGCTCTACCCAAATTTTACCGCACGACAAAATTTGGATTATTTTGCCCAACTCGGCGAAAGAGACGGATTGACTAAAAAAGATTATTACGATATCATGAACCGGGTAGGGCTTCAGGAAGAGGCCCATGAAATGAGGGTAAAAACTTTTTCAAAAGGGATGCGCCAGAAATTAGGTATAGCCATTGCAATTACTAAGAATGCCACTAATATTCTGTTAGATGAACCGACCTCCGGCCTTGATCCAAAAGCTGCATCCGAATTTGTCAATATTCTCAACGAACTTAAGGATGAGGGAAAAGCGATCTTCATGAGCACCCATGACATATTCCGGGCCAAAGCTCTTGCCGACCGGATAGGTATTATGAAAGAAGGTAAATTGGTAATGCTGCGCACTAGGGAAGAGTTTCTCACTGAAAATCTGGAAAAACTCTACATGGATCATATACTGGGAACCGCTGCGTAAGTCCTTTAAAATACAGGAAACAAGATTAACAAACAGATTAGTATTAAACTAAAAGAGGTAACCAGCATGTTAATGAAAATTATAAGAAAAGAAATTTTAGATAATATTCTCAGCCCGAAATTTGTTTTCACATTTTTGTTATGTACTATCCTGATTATACTGTCTATCTATACCGGTATCACAAATTACCGGGCGGATTTAAAAGAATATAATTCAGCTATTGCTCTGAATAAAAAGAACCTGGATAGCCAGCCTTCCTGGGGCGCTCTGGCCGGTTTAGGAACAAAAATCACCAAACCGCCCCAGGTTTTGAGTACTCTAATTGTAGGCATTCAGGACGCTGTGGGTCGAAATGCGACGGTTAATATCGCCTATGATCCAAGTCTTGTCGATTCAAAATATGACAGCAATCCGGTATTTGCCATCTTCGGTGCGCTTGACTTAACGCTGATTGTAAAGATTGTCCTTAGCCTTTTTGCTATTTTATTCACCTTTGATGCTATTGTCGGTGAGAAGGAACAGGGCACATTAAAACTTACCCTGTCTAACCGTGTTCCCCGTGATCAATTTATCCTCGGCAAAGCGATCGGAAGTTTTATAAGCCTGCTGGTCCCCCTGGTTATTCCGTTTCTGATGGGCCTGATCCTGCTAAATATTTTTCCTGATATTTCTTTGAACGGAGAGGATTGGCTGCGTATAGGGATTATTTTTGTACTGTTTCTCTTTTACCTTTCGGTGTTTTTTACATTGGGACTCCTGGTTTCCGCCAGGACAACCCGTTCATCAAGCAGTTTGTTCATACTGCTGTTCATCTGGGTTATTTTTATTTTTGTTATTCCCAAGGGAGCGGTTATAGTATCCAAGTATATTAATCCGGTCCCATCCGTTCATGAAGTAAACGCACAAAAGGACGCCTTTTTACAGGAAATGCAGGCTGCCGGTCCAGCCAAAATGCAGGAATGGATGAAAGATAATCCCCGTGAAAGTACACCCGAATACCAGGAGAAATTCAGAAAATTTCTCGAAGATTTACAACAGGACCTGACTGCTCAAATCGATGCAAAAAATGCCGAATATGAAGAAGCTTACCAGGCAAAACGGCGAAAACAACAAAGACTGGCGTTAAATATATCCCGTGTTTCTCCGGCATCAGCGCTGACTTTCGGTGCATTAAGCCTGGGCAAAACCGGCATTCACGAACATGAGCGATTTCTGAATTCCATAAAAACTTATAAACCGATATTTACAAAATGGGTAAACGCCAAAATGATGAAGAATCTCAATTTAAGCGGCGGACAACAGCCCAAACCGGTGTTAGACGACATGCCGCTGCATCAATTTAAACCTATGAATCTGCGGGAATCTTTTGCTTTAGCGATCCCGGACTTTGTGGTGATGGCATTTATGATCATTTTATTATTCGCCGGAGCGTTTGTCTCTTTTCTTAAATATGATATAAGGTGATGAATAAAATCCGTTAAACGGTTTAAAGTGTCTTTTATATTGGTTTAAGCAGGGGCTGTCCGAATACTACCTCCCCAGTGTCATTCCGAGCGGGAACCACGACGTTTTTTTGTCGTGGTGAAGAGCCGTGCCCGACCACTGGCGGGAGGAATCTCATACCACGAAACACTCTTAGAATGACACTGCTGCATTCCCAACACCAAACCTGTCATTCAGCAGGAAACTTGTTGGATTTATCAAAAAAAAGGAGCTTATTTTAACTTGACTGCCGTTTGACAGTATTGTGCAACCAACACTAAGCATGTCCTCATGAAAATGGGGAACTGTCATTCTATATCCAAATATCAGGATAAAACCGATGAAAACAGCTCCCAAACGCCTGGCGGTTTTTGCTCTTTTAGGACCCGGCCTGATCTGGTGCTCCGAGATGATCGGCTCCGGTGAAGTGATTTTAACAACCCGGGTTGGCGCTATTTTAGGCACCGGTGTAGCATGGGCGATTGTTATAGGAATTTTTTTAAAATTTTGGATCGGATTAGGTGGGGCACGATATACCGTTTCTACCGGTGAAGCCATGATCGATATGTTTGACCGGATACCGGGACCAAAACACTGGGTAGTGTGGATTGTCCTTTCGGTACAGTTAATCAGTGCTACAATAGCGATCGGATCCATAGCTTCGGCAGCAGGCGCTTTTGTAAACAGCCTAATCCCAATTTCACCAAATTTCTGCGGCTGGCTGGTTTCTATTTTTGCTCTAACAGTCGTTTGGTCCGGTGGTTTTAAATTGTTAAAAATTTTTATGAGCTTTTTTGTGCTTATTATTATCCTGGGTATTCTTTTATGTTGCAGGAGCTGTTTTCCCGGATTTTTTCGAAATAATGCAAAGTTTTACTTTTAAAATCCCGGCTGTGCCGGAATGGGCAGTAGTAAATGAAGGGATAAGCGAAAATCCCTGGAGGGAAGTTTTACCGCTGATGGGCTGGGCTGCAGGAGGATTTGCCAGTCAGGTCTGGTACACATATTGGATTTTGGGGGCGGGGTATGGAATGGCGGAAAATAAGGTTTATGGCCGGCCGGCTGATCTGGAAGAATTAAAAAAACTAACCAAAGAAGACGCCGTCAAAATAAAGGGTTGGAACCGGGTTGTTCATGTCGATGCCTCCCTTGCTCTGGCCATTACAATTGTTGTAACCCTTGGATTTTTAATCGCCGGGTCCGGTATCCTTAAACCGGATCAAATAGTCCCCCGGGGACCGGAAGTTGCTGTAACATTATCCTCGATTTTTTCGGCAAAATGGGGAAGTTTTGGCGGTTTGCTGTTTAAACTTACCGGAATTGCGGCTTTGATCGGTACTTTGATGGCTCAATTAGCAGGTTGGCCCAGGCTGTTGGCAGATAGTTTCAGAATCTGTATCCCTAAACTGTTTAAAAAGATTCCCTGGAAAACTCAATTCCGGAGTTTCCTGCTTTTTTTCTTTTTCACCAATATCCTCATCGTTTTTACTCTGGGATTTAAACCGGTTGTGCTGGTAAAACTGGGGGCCGTTTTAGATGGACTGTTATTAACACCT
>SDBT01018148.1_pt1 | contig 11073 bp, 7 predicted proteins | sample 2277101 | NCBI WGS metagenome assembly SDBT01 (sample SAMN10404973, study PRJNA504765) | marine sediment metagenome | isolation source: marine sediment core GS10_PC15, 103 cmbsf | place: Arctic Ocean: Southern Knipovich Ridge | collected 2010 | reverse complement strand
CCCCTCCCGTCGCTTATATCAACATCAGCCGCAAACAGCCATTTGTCTTCGCTCCCTTCGGCCCTGCTTATTCTGCCTTCCACACCCTCAAGCACAAACCCTTCCCTGATAAACACACGCCGCTTTACTCGTTGCCCCTGCACATCTTCTTCGGCGCCAAACACCCCCATCCCGCCGCCGAGGCTCAACATCAATATCATCGCTATTTCAGCTCTCATCTTTTTAGTCCACTCAAAATTTCCATCACCCCACTCGCGTCTCCGGCAACATCGATACATCTCGCGCATTCAGAATCGGCCCCGGCAATCAACTCCATCAACGGCTTCCAGAACCGCCCGACTATTATAATCGGTTTGCCCTCGTCCAAAAAGCCCTTATTCTTAAACTCCCACACATGTGCTAATTCAAGCAGCGTTCCCGTCCCTCCCGCTAATACCACATACCCATCACCTAACTCCACCAGCTTGCTCAGCCGCTGCTCCAATGAATCCGTTGTGATTTCTTCTGTTATGTATTCATTTGCCCTGCTTCGCCCAAACGCTGAGCACGTTACACCGATAACTTCGCCGCCAGCCTCTCTCGCCCCCTTTGCCGCAGCTAACATAGTCCCGCCGTATCCACCGTTCGCAACGACAAATCCCTCACCGGCCAATGCCTTGCCTGTTTCGTACGCACACTCGAAGACTTCATCTCCCGGGCCCGCTTTGCCCGTCCCGAATATAGTTATGACTTTTCTATTGTCTGCCTGCATCTCCTGTCTTTCCAAAGAGCATTCCTCGACCAACTCACAAAGAACGATAGAAATCTCAATACAATGTGCTCAGGTTTGAATAATTTTCAGGGTCCGTAATCCTCATCATACGATATATTACCGCCCGCTTTTTCTTTTCCGGATCAACCTCCCAGTTAAAGAACTCCCACACAATTTCCCCATCGCGAGTAACTTCAAAAACACGGCCTTTATTGCTTTCGGTTATAAGTGTATTGCCGTTGGGCAATCGCTGACAACTTCCTCTTATCGGCGTATAAAACTCCTCTGGTGGACTCGCTTTATATTCCCATACAATCTGTTTCGTTACAGGATCCAGTTCAATTATACGAGAATACCCCTTTATTCGTCCGTTGTCAAAAATCAATATATTGCCGTTCTCCAAAAGTGTAGGGTGATGCGGCCTGCTCAACTCGCCGGGCCCCCAACTCCAGACGAATTCTTCTTTCGCAATATCCAGAATCCCGATCAAATCTAATTCTCTGTTGCACACCAGGAGGCTGCCCTTCTTGCAAACACCCTCGATTTCCCTGTCAATTATCGTGATTGTGTTGTTATGAAAAATGTCGAAAGCGCTCCCGTGCCTGCACACAAAACTCTTGGTTCTCATGTCCCTGATTACGCTCATCAAATTTTTCGGCTTAATTATCCACCAGTATATTTTCGGGACTACGCGAAAGGGAATGTGCCCTCTTACTGCCTTTAGAAGAGGTATCTCTCTTTTGGTTCTGCCGTCAGACGATACAAAGGCAATGTAATCGTTCAGGATCGGCACCGGAAAACCCCCAACAAACGCCATATCGTCCCTTCGGGCAAGCACATACATGTCACCGTTTGCATCCAGCGTGATTTCATGATGACAACGCATTTTATTTGTCCACTTGATATTAGAATCCCAGTCAAACCTTATGAGCATCTCGTCTTTGACAATCGCAAGCAAATCGCCGTTTCGGCACAATTGGACTTCCTCATGCCATTGATGGCTTCTGTCACTGTCGCGCCAGGTATGCAGTACCTTCCCCTCCATATCTACTAAATACGCCTGGGCCAGCGTCTTGGAATTGAATATATTGATCCCATCAAAACAATACTGCGGATCGTATTTGGTTACGCCGACTTTCTCCGGATTCGTCTCCGGGGTCCAGTCAACATATGGCAACGAACTCAAGTCCCCCAGTCGTATCAGCTGCGACTCTCCCGCCGCTCCTGCTTCATCATCCCCCGCGCGCGTATCGGTCGAAGTAACGACCGGAGCCAGAACGATAAACAGAATATATACAAAAGCACATGCCGCCACCGTTCTTTTCCGGACTCGATTGATGGTAAGCCAGCCCAAAAGCAAGCTGATTATTAGAAGCAGTACTTTGGCTGATATTCGGATGGCATCAAGGGCCCTGGGCATGTAATATTTGTTAATCACCCCCCGGCCCAGTAGAAATAAAATCAGCCAGCCGGCCACGCTCAGTACAAAAAGCAGCTTGTGTTCCCAGATATTCGTTCGCACCCGGCCGGGAAGTACTCGCCAGCTAACGAGACCGAACATAAACAGCATAACATACGAAAAACCGGCAAACGAAATAATGAAGACAAAAGGGTGATTCAACAAACCCACAATATAGCTAAATAGCGCCAATGCCAGCAGTATTGGAAGAGTTTTTCTAATCATCTTCCCCTGTCCAGACCCAATTTCCTGCCCTGTCGTATTTGCAGCTTTCCAGGCGGTTCATAAATTCTTCATCCCTGATCGAACATAATTCAACAACCCTCCGGCTAACAGTATTTCTCTCTCTCGATGCGAAAGCCGAAGCGCTCCGGCAAATTCAAAACCGCCGGTCTTATCGATGATTGAAATTTCATCGGCCTGCTCAATACTCCCCCGAAGGTTGCCGATCTCAAGCTCATCATCGGCACCAATCCTGTCATAATCGCTTTCTTCAGCAAACTCTATCGGAACAATGGCAAAATTAATCAGGTTCGCCTTATGAATCCGCTCGATACTTTTGGCGATAACCGCCCGAACACCAAGATACATCGGACAAAGCGCAGCGTGCTCCCTGCTCGAACCCTGCCCGTAACTTTGCCCCGCCACTATTATCCCCCCGATACCTTCAGCCTTCAGCGCAAGCGCTCGCTCCGCAAACGTCGCTTTCCCTGCTTCGTTGAAGCAGTTAAAAACCACCTTGGCATATTCAGGTACATTGGACCGGTGTTTCAAAAAAACGCCGGCCGGCATAATATCGTCCGTCGTTATCTTATCGCCGCACTTAAGCAACACCTTGCCGACAAGTTTGTCCCCTAATCGCTGCGGCCCTTCCGGCACCACAATCGTCGAACCCCGAACCACTTCAGCCTTCTTTGCCTCCTCCTCGCTCAAAGGCTCATCTATCATGCTGTCATCAATTACAAATCGATTCGGCAGTTCAATCTTCGGATACTTCACCCCCGCCACGCCCTTCAGCATTCGAGGGTCCGTTATCTGCCCCATAATCGCCGACGCCACCGCCGTCTCAGGGCTGACCAAATACACCTGGTCTCGTTTCGTTCCGCTTCGCCCGGCAAAGTTCCTGTTAAAAGTACGCAGACTCACAACATCGTCAGCCGGCGAAAATCCCTGCCCGATGCACGGCCCGCACCCACTTTCCAGAATCCTCCCACCGGCCGAGATAATGTCCGCAAGAGCGCCGTTCCTGGCCAACATATTCAGCACTCCCCTGCTCCCCGGAGCCACAGCAAACTCCACCATCGGGTCTATGCGCCTACCCTTGAGCACCTTCGCCGTCATCATCAAATCCGTGTAGCTCGAATTCGTGCAGCTCCCGATTATCACCTGCCCAACCTTCCGTCCCGCTATCTCGCCAACAGGCCTTATATTATCAGGCGAAGATGGGCACGCCGCCAAAGGCTCCAGCACAGAAAGGTCTATCTCTATCACACGGTCGTACTCGGCCCCGCCATCCGCCGCCAGATATTCGTAAATATCCTCGCGACCCTGCCCCGCCAGAAACTGCCGCGTTTTGTCGTCACTTCCGAAAATGCTCGTCGTAACTCCGAGCTCAGCACCCATATTCGTTATAGTCGCCCGCCCAGGCACGCTCAGACCTGCCGCCCCATCACCAAAATATTCCACCACGCACCCGACATTGCCCTTTGTCGTCAGGATACTCAGCAGCTTAAGAATCACATCTTTGCTCGCCACCCAGTTCTTCAGCTTGCCGACAAGCTCAACCCCGATAACTTTTGGACACGTAAGATAAAATGCCCCCCCTGCCATCGCCGCCGCCACATCCATACCACCCGCGCCAATCGCAATCATACCTATCCCACCGCACGTCGGTGTATGCGAATCGCTCCCAAGCAACGTCGCCCCGGGCCTTGCAAACCGCTCCAAATGAACCTGATGGCAGATACCGTTGCCCGGCCGCGAATGCCATGCACCAGCTTTTGTCGCCACCGTCTGAAGGTATAAATGGTCGTTGTGGTTCTCCGGGCCGAACTGGCTCATATTATGGTCAACATAACTGACCGAAAGCTCAGTCTTCACTCGCCGCACACCCATCGACTCAAACAGCAAAAACGCCGTCGTACCCGTAGCATCCTGCGTAAGCGTCTGATCGATACGAATCCCAATCGGCTCACCAGCCGCAAGCTTCCCCTCGACCAGGTGCTTCTCGAGTATCTTATATGTCAATGTTTTCGCCATTATTCCGTCCCTTGCCCTTACAAAAATGCCCGAATGCAGCCTTTTAACCCTACCACAAACCGAACGCAAAAACAATTTCTATTTCCGCCAAAAGTTGACTATGGCCCTCTGAATCTTTATACTTTGACTCCAATCCGGCCGCTTTGCAAAACAGTGCTTCAAGGGTCCGGCAAATGAGTTTAGAAACTGGTGAATAAGACCAAAATGCAGGATGAATCCGCCAATCAGGAAAACAACCTTAACCCCAACACAGATATCTTCGCCCTTGCCGTAAAAGGCGGCCTCTGGGTCCTGATGCTCAGACTGGCAATAATTCTCCTCGTCTTCGCAAAACTCGTAGTCATAGCTCGTCTTCTTGGCCCCGAGTATGTCGGCCTGTTGGGCATAGCAATGCTCGTGCTGGCAATCCTGAACACCTTTACACAAGTCGGCTTCGCCGCCGCCCTTATTCAAAAAAAAGATGACATCAAAACCTACCTCGACACAGCATGGTCATTAGGCATAATACGGGCCGGACTGCTTATTACGGCACTGTATTTCCTGGCCCCTTACGCAGCTACCTTTTTCGAGGAGCCGCAAACCATCAATATTATTCGTGTCATATCTCTTACTGTTCTTTTGGACGCCCTCAACAATATCGGCGTAACGTACTTTCGAAAAGAGCTGGACTTTAAGAAAGATTTCTTCTTCCGCAGCAGCGCGACTCTTGCAGATACCATCGTCGCTGTCAGCATCGCGGTAATATACAGGAGCGTGTGGGCCCTCGTGGCCGGAAAACTGGCTGCAAGCTGCGTGAAGCTCGCCGCAAGCTACTTCATACATCCGTACCGACCCAGGTTTGCAATGGACACAAAAAAGGCCCGCGACCTGTGGAAATTTGGCAAACACATAATGGGTTCATCGATATTACGCTTTTTCATTCTCCAGGGCGACGACCTCGTACTGGCCAAAATGTTGGGCAAAGAAATCCTGGGTCTATATCGCTATGCCTATCGCATTTCCAACATGATGGCCACCGAGATCAGCGATATGATCGCCCAGGTCGCATTCTCCGCCTACTCAAAGCTGCAGGACAATATGGACAAGCTAAGGGCCGGCTACTTCAAAACCATTCAGGTCGTAAGTTTAATCGTGTTCCCAATTGCCGGCGGCATCATAATTCTCGCATACGAACTCATACACGTGGTCTTGGGCGACCAGTGGCTGCCAATGGTGCCCGCCATGCAGATACTGTGTGTCCTCGGCCTGCTAAAATGTTTTCAAAGGGCGCCCGCCTTCACGGCCATCGGCCGACCCGATATTATCCCCAAACTGTCGCTCATAAGGTTTACAGTTTTGGCAATTACGATATATCCACTAACAAAGAAACTCGGCATGGAAGGCACTTCCCTTTCCGTCTTGATATCATGTCTGTCTTCACAGCCCTTTGCTTTTCGTTACCTGCAAAAGCTCATCGGCGCAAAATTCACTGATGTCGCCAGACTGCTTTCTTTCCCGATAGCAGCAACATTGATCATGATGCTTTGCATCTTTGCAGTAAAAAGTGTATTTGATACAGTCGGTGTGCTATCGCTGGGATTCCTCGTGGCCCTCGGCGCCCTCGTCTATTTCGCTGTAATCTGCCTGGCCAGCACAATCAGCAAAGACTACAATGTCCTCGCACTTATTCGTGACATCGCAAAGGGATTGAAATAAACATGGCCGACCACAAAGAAATAGACCTCCTTAACTTACTCATGCCACCTGCCACCCGGGGCGAACAACTCATATTCGAAGATGAACACTTCAAACGCCAAACCCTCCATATCAAACTCGACCCTGCAATTGAAACCGACATTATCATCGATTCACTCGATAGCCTTAAGGTCGCTTCCTGTCACATCTCCCTGGTTTGCGCCCAGGACAGGAGCCTGGACTTCGTCATTCACGACGCACAGCATACTTCGCACTCCCGGGGCCGACTCATTACTCACGGCCCGAGTTCCTCGCTCCTTTGGATACCAAAAGACCCCGTATCAAGGCTCTGCGACAATAACGGCAGAATCGAAACCGCAACCGAAGCACCCTTCGAAGCCAAGTCAGACCCCGGCGGCGTCCGATTATCCGTAACGCCCTCACCCGGGCGCAAAGTCGAGTTCTCCGTGGTAATTTTCACAACCGGCATTGAAGCATTCTCCAAAGAAATACTTGACTGTGACCCCATTGAGCTAAGGAAAGTCGTCAGGTCCGACTGGTTTTATTACGAAGGCGCAAAAGATATCTGGGATTACTTCATTAACGGCGTGTTTCTTAGCACCCGCCACAAGGTTCACAAAAGGGCCTGGCCCGGGCAGAACATCCCTTTCGTGCTTTATCACTACCTCGATTTCCTGCACAAAAGGACAAAAAAACAAATCTACAGATTATTATGCGACCTCATTGCATATTCAGTCATGTTAAGCCTCCCCGACAACGGCCGATGGCGACACGGCATCTGGACCGATATCGTCGAAACTCACACCGTACACCAGGCAGCCGGAATACATCTGTTCCTCTCTCATTATCAGCGCACCGCCGCCAAAATCTTCCTGCAAAAAGCCGCCCTCGCCGCCGATTACCTCATCTCCATCGCCGATGATTTCTCCGACAGCGAAACATGGTTCCTCCACGACACCCTCGAAACCAACATGGCCGATTCCAGCCTGTTCTACAAAATTTTCCCCTCCACGACCTTCGGCAAATCAACCTCGAACACACTTTGCATCAATTCCCACATAGCAACCCTCACGGCCCTGCACAAGCTCAATCAGCTTGATCCATCTGACAAATACAGCACATATTTTGAAAAAGGATTGAGCGCCCTCAAAAAAGTTTTGCAGGCAAATCCTTGCGATTGGTTATACTCGTGTGCATATCGGCCAAGAGACCTTCTCATGCGGCTCTGCACAAAAACCGAAAACAAACTCGTAAAAAAGCTGAACAAAGTCTGGACTCTCACCCTCATAAGGCACCTCCTGCCTTTCCTGAAGAAAAGATTCCCGCGCCTCCTCATGCCCAACGGCTTCATAGAAAGAGACCTGTCATATTCGGCACTGTCGGACTTCTATCACTTCCGAAACCTCGAAGACATATTGATACTCTACAACCTGACAAGAGCCGACTGGCTCCTCAATATCCTCGCAAAGAGCATCAGGTACACCGTTGACAGCCGCCTCGCCGACCGCGTGATTGACCGTGATCCAAAAGCAATACTCTTTCTCGATACCCTCCTTCTCTATGCCGGCATCATAAACCAAAATTACATCCACTTACTGCCCCCGTATCTGGCGCGTTTTCAAAAAGCCAATTCCGCCCTGCCCGTCAATATCCTTTCCGATCCATTCATTACAGATGCTTCCTTGCCGTTATGCGTTGATAATGACAAGGTAATTGTATTAGTCCCCGCAGCCGGAAAAAAACTTAAGGCAATTCTCGTCAATACCACCCAAAACAACGAAAAGGTCACTATAAACCTGCCATCGGAAAATGCTGTTGACGAATTGGAGGTTATCGATTCAAGTTACCAAAAATCATCCCTTAGCCGGGAACTAATAGTCCCAAAAATGGGATACGTAAAAATCGTGAGCAAAAATGGATAAAATCGACATAATCAACGAACACTGGAATTACCTCATAATCCTCGACGCCTGCCGATACGACTATTTCGACCGGCTCTACCGAGACTACTTCGACGGCAACCTATCCAAAAAAATATCCTCCGGCTCATGCACGAACGAATGGCGGGACAAATCCTTCCCCGACCACTACGATGACATCGTTTACATCTCCGCCAATCCGCAGATATCCGCAAACCTGCCCGTCTATGGCTACTTAGCCGGCGACCATTTCCACAAAGTCCACGAAGTCTGGAAAACCGGCTGGGACCCTGATTCGGGAACCGTCCTGCCCGAAACATTGACCAACGCCGCTATTGACATAATCGCAAAGACCCCCACCGGTAAAAGATTCATTATTCACTACCTCCAGCCCCACGCCCCGTATCTCATGGCCGAAATCGAGCCCCACGGCTACAACATCGGCGACATACATGCCGACAGGACCCTCGCCGGCTCAGACAAATACGGCAAATCTTCTGCCCCCAAGGAATGGCTGCTGAAGAACCTGCTCAAGCTCTTCAAAAACACCAACATCCTGACTAATTATCCCGAATGGATATTAAGACAACTCCTACTCATGCCCCCCGGCTGTGCCATGGACGCGGCCAGAAGAAAGTACGGCCGAAAAATGCTCCCAAAGGCCTACGAAGCCACACTCGGCCGCACCCTCACCCAGGTCGCCGTATTATTGAAACACTTAGCCGGAAAGATTGTGATTACCTCCGACCATGGCGAACTCTTAGGCGAAAACCGTCGCTATGCCCATCCTTACGGCTCACTGGATCCGACCCTTATCGAGGTCCCATGGCTCATCATCGAAAGAGGAGAAAAAGATGTCGAGCCCACAGAAGTTACTGCGGACGAAAAGCCCCCTGAAAAACCCGACGAGCCAACCGACAAAACCGAAACCGAACAACAGGAACTAATACGAAAACTAAAATCACTTGGATATTATGATTAACGCCGCGAAAACTAGCTCCGCATGGTCAATTGCCTTAAGGAGAAATTGTGGAAATAAAAAAAACAGAAGAATATCGTCGGCTTTTTAATAAACTCGATTGTATTGGAAAAGGGCTCTTAAAAACTAAGGGTACCAATAAAGACAAACGGTTATTTACGGTATGTCTTGCCGAAATTCATTTTTGGTCAAATCAAATAATCAATCTTATAGAAACTATTTCAGAAAAGAATCTTGATTTAGATGAAGATGGTTTCGATGAACTCTTAGGTAACTTGGTGTATTTACAGATAATTATTTATGGTGAAATAATTGACTGGATGAAAGCCCTAAAGAGGCCTCTTCAAAAAGTCGTTGATGCGGTTTCAGAAGAAGCTCCAGACACAGATGATAATGAGCAAATATTTAATAAGATTATTTCCATGGTGAAAAGATCAAAAGTTGTTCTTGATAAAATAGACAAAAGGAAATTAAGAAAACCCAAACGAGGAAAATGAAAACCAATAAAATTAGGAAGCCATCTCACAAAACTACGCACCCTTTTTGCTTTTCACTAAGACACTAATTACGGACACAATAACATTTTTTGAATGTTCTAAAGATATCCCAAGTCGGTCAGGTGTTTTTCCACCTCGGCCTGTTCGGCATCGGAATAACCCGCAGGTGCCGACCCGCCCAAATCCACATCCTCATAATCCACATCTGGCGGCTGGGTAAACGCCCCGCTTAATACCTTCCCATCTAAATGCCGCGGCACCGATATACCAAAATAAGCCAACACAGTCGGCACAATATCAACGATATCCCCGTCCAATTCTGCACCCTTTTTTATCCCCGGCCCGTGCGCAACTATGATACCTTCCGGCTCGTGCGTCCCATGCTGCTTGCCGTCATAGTTCGCCTTCCAGACAACCTCATCGCCCAAGGGATTTATCACTGCCACTACGCCCTTTTCGAATTCTACCATCAAATCCGGCACCGAATCCCGCGCCCCCTCACCATATACCTCCACACCCGGCCGAATCGCCGCGATGACCGGATTTTTCGAATCCGGCCCCAAATCATAAAGCAACTCATCGCACAATCTCTTCGCCAATACCGCCCTCTCAGCCGGCGACCCCTTGATATACAATACGCCGCCCATCCCCCCCAAACAAAACGCCCTCGTCTTTTCAAGGTCGAGAATCTGCCTTATATGCGCCAAATCCTTCTGATAGTAAGGCGGTGTCTTCCCCGGCCCCTCCAATCCCTTACGAATATTCCCGTACGCCCGCGCCATCGACTTTAACGGCTTAACCCTCTTCTTCGCAGCCGCCCACGCACGTTCCTTTTGCGGCAGCAATTGGAGATATCCGTTCTGCCTCAGCCACACATTGATACTCAACGTATAATCCAGCGCACAAAATCCGTGGTCCGAAACCACAAATATTGCCGCCCCATCACCGGCCGCCTCGACGAGCTTGCCGATCCCCACGTCGCAGAATTTATAAAAAGTAAGCGCCTCCTTGCGCCCGCTTTCGCAATGCCCCCTCGCCTCCGCATCGAGCGCCCACCACAGCCTGTGCTGCAGTGCATCGCAGCTTTGCATCTGCACGCAGAATATATCCCAGTCAACCTCCCTCATAAGCTCAAGCGCCACTCGAACCCGCGCCCGCTCCGTTGCAATCGCCTGCTCGACAAACTCACTGGTCGTATCCTTCGGGTCCTTGTTCACGATGAAGTAATCTTTATTCGGCTTGATATATTTTTTGTAAGCTTCAGGCGGATGCACCGTCGCGCTCGACAGCTTCGGACACAATAGTCCCGGAATTATCACACCGTCAACCTTCGGCGGCGGCGAACTCACCGGCATATTCAAACTCACAACCCTCCTGCCCGCCCGGTCCGCCAACTCCCAGATACTCGGCACCGCAATATCACCGAAGTTGTTCAGACGCACCTTGTTCTGTTTGCGGTCGTAAGTGTGAAATGCAAACACCCCCGTCTTACCCGGCCGGCACCCCGTCTGAAA
>SDBT01018147.1_pt1 | contig 11073 bp, 7 predicted proteins | sample 2277101 | NCBI WGS metagenome assembly SDBT01 (sample SAMN10404973, study PRJNA504765) | marine sediment metagenome | isolation source: marine sediment core GS10_PC15, 103 cmbsf | place: Arctic Ocean: Southern Knipovich Ridge | collected 2010 | reverse complement strand
AAAGGTATCTCTTTCTCTGTTTTTATCTAGCATGAGGAATACCTCTTTCTCAATTTTAGTTATGATATATAAGACTTCCTCTCTAAGCCATTTTTTGTACTGAGCTGGGAGATCGCCTATTTTGTCCTTCGCTCCTATAAGAGGGGCAAAAAAGAACGAAACCATAAGAATAAAGCCCAAAATTTTTTTCATCCGATGCTCCTTTGATTTTGAAATGGGTTTTTACCTTCCGCTTCGGTTTTCATTCAACTTATAAAAAAATTTAATAAGATTTTTCTCTCCAATATAATAATATTTTATGATTTTTTTGTCTACTTTTAGTAATCTTTAGCTTTGTCCCAAAGCTGCTTGATAGAAAAATCTGGATTGTTCATTCCTTTATGTGATTGCGGGGAGCGAAGAAGATTCCTCATTTTGTTCGGAACAAGCTATGCAATCGCATATTGACCTCGCATATTTCCTGTGTTAAAAGCAAGTGAGGAAAAAGAGTGTTCATGAGCAAAAATGATGATATATCTGGTAGAACATTTTGGATTTTACTGGCCGGAATCTTCCTGATCTCTTTCAGTCTCCTCACTTTCGAGATAAGCCTTTCCAGAGTTCTTTCTGTATTGCTTTCTTATCATTATGTTTTCCTCTCAGTTTCATTAGCTCTGTTGGGGCTGGGCTTGGGAGGTTTCTTCGCTCATTTTCTCAAATCAAAAGAAACTCGCGGCAATAGCCGGTTCAGGCTCCTGACCTGGTTTGCCTCTCTCTTTTCGCTCGCTATTCCGTTTTCCACAATGCTCATCGTTTGGATCGGGTCTGTGAGGAATATCCAGGGTAAAATTTTGATCTATTGTCTTCTGTTATTTGTTCCTTTCTTTTTTGCCGGGATTGTTCTGGCGTGGGCTTTCCGAGTGTTTCCTTCCCTTAGTGCCTGGATCTATGGTGCAGATTTAATCGGAGCTGCTGTTGCCTCATTTTGTGCTATCCTTGCTTTAGATATTTTTGGGGGTGTAGACACCAGTTTTGCACTTGGCGGCCTCACTTCGATTGCGGCCCTGATTTTTGCCATGAAGGTGGCAAAAGAAAATATAAGGTCAGTTCTCATACCTGCTATCGTATTCTTGATAGTATGGGCTCTTTTCGGAGCAAACGTTGCCGGTTTATATTCTCCTGACATTCCTATCGGAATAAACTCGGAAAAGGAGATTCACGATGTGCTTTATGCTCCCTCAATTCAGGGGAAGATAATCGATACAAAATGGAGTGCTTTTGGCCGTACGGATCTAGTGCAGTTTGATCTTTATCCTGATCTAATGCAAATTTATGTCGATGGGACGGCCGGTTCACCTATGTACCGTTTTAACGGCAACATAGATGAGCCAGATTTTGCAATCTCTGAACTTAAAACAACTTTTTCAGGATATTTCCCCTTTATTTTTTTAAAGGAGGCAGAAAAAGACAATGCTCTTATCATAGGTCCGGGCGGGGGTCGGGATATACTCCTGGCGGGAATGGGAGGAGTCCGGGAGGTCACTGCTGTAGAAGTGAACAAAGACTTGGCTGATCTGGTCCATAAATATTCAGAGTATAACGGTAGTATTTATTCTGACCTCGACAATATGAGATTAGTTATCGATGAAGGGAGGAATTACCTTAAGCGTCAGAAAGAAAAATATGACATAATCATGCTTAGCCTTCCCAATACCAATACCAGCCGAAGTTTGGAGGGTTTCGCTTTAACAGAAAATTTTCTGTTCACAAAAGAGTCCATCCTAGATTATTTAGATCATTTGACAGAAGAGGGACGAATAATTGTTGTCTGTCATGGCGATATTGAGATATCGAGGATGTTTTCCATTTCCCTAGCCGCTCTTGAAAAAAGAGGTGTCCTTCACAAAACGGCAATGAAGCACATCTACATGGTGGGTTCAGACAGGTACCCGGTATTTGTTTTAAAAAAGAATCCTTTCGATAAGCCTGAGGTTTTACTGAGGTATAAGGCTTTAAATCAATTCGGAGTTGATCCGGCTTCTTCCTACTTCCCCTATATAAGAACAGAGGAAACACGCAAATCTGTACTCACGGGACTCGGGAACGGAAAGTTAAGTCTTGAGGAATTTGTCAGCAAAATCAAAGATCTGGGCTATGATATCAGTCCTGTAACAGATAACAGTCCTTTTTTTTATAAGTTTGAAGTTGGCCTTCCCAGTTCTCTATATGTGGTTTTCTGGTCGTCGCTGGCTCTCATGCTGTTCGTGATGTCGGTGCCCCCCTTGCTTTGGATAAGGAAACCTTCTTGGAAAAAGTTAAGCCTGAAGGACAACCAAGACAGAAAGCAGAACTTGCTTAAATCCATAATCCTTTTCTCAATACTGGGCATAGGGTTCATGCTGGTCGAAATTTCACTTATCCAAAGATTTGTGTTCTTTCTCGGCAGGCCAGTTCTCTCTTTAGCTATTATATTATTTTCTCTTCTATTAGGCGCAGGGGCGGGGAGCATGACCAGCAACCGATTTGTTTCAGATAAAATAGCTAAATGGATAGCTATTGCCTCAGTATCCATATTTTCTTTTTTGCTTGCTTATGCCTTTCTGTTGCCTCTTATCTTCAAAAGCCTTTTAGGATTTGGTCTTACTATTCGTTTACTGGCTTCAATCTCTCTCTTGACGCCTTTGGGCTTTTTTATGGGATTTCCTTTTCCTCTTGGGATCAGGTTTTTAAAAGAGAAAGGGATGGAAAGCTATATCCCCTGGATGTGGGGTATCAACGGCATTGGTTCTGTTTTGGGCTCGGTGATAACTGTAATGATAGCTATAATCTACGGTATTACGGAAGCTCTAATCGTGGGGGCTTCGTGCTATTTTTTGGTTTTTTTATTATTTGGCATTTTTCCAAAGTTTCGGGATTAAGTAAAGTTCATTTCCAATTACCATTGTCATTACGAGGAGCAAAGCGACACGGTAATCCCATGATTAATAATATGCTGAGATTGCCACGCTCGCAATAACATTTAATCCCGTCACTTGGGACAAGCTCTGTTATTTAGAAAAGCCGGATTTAAAAAAGTTTAACTTAGAATAACGTAATGAAGAAGATCTAATTACGCATTTTCGTTAGCTTTATTTTTTGACTGAAAATTATTTTGCCCTTGGCAGCAGGGATTTTAACCTGAAAAATATTCTCACCTACAACCACAGGAAACATATCAAGCTTGTAGATTCCACTCCAGATTTTCGATTTCTTATTATATGATTTCACTGCTAATTGTCCTGGAATACTCTGGATTTGGCCGTCTTTTCTGGAAACCAGGAATTCCGGTTGAACCGCATTTTGTCCTTGAGGGGCATAAACCTGCATGAAAACAAAACCATCCTGCCACATAGAAAAGCGGTCGGTCACCAGGGGTAAAAATTTGATCTGGCCATATTCAAGGCTTCCATTTTTTTTATTCAAGGCAAAAGATTCATTTCTTTTATCAGGGTTTTTAGCCATTGCCCCCAGGACGCAGTTGATAAAAGCTCCCTGTTTGCTTTTCTTGAAATTTGGAATAGAGAAGAAAGAATTCCAGGTTCCAATTTCATTTGTCTGAGAATCAAATAGAGCAAAAATGGCTTGATATTCGCCAGGCTTGAATGGAAGTTCCTGCCCTTTGAAGAAAAACCACAAATAGGCAGCGGTGTTTATGTGATCAAGAAAAGATGAATTGATGTTTAGAGGAATATTAATCTGTCCTCCGAAGCCTCTTTCATTTCCCAGAGTCTCTTCAATCCAAAAATGTAGATGAAACATTTTTTTCGTAGGTTCCTTGATTCTGTCCCTGAACACTTCCTTAGTGGGCAAAGCAATATTTATCCAGGGCTCGTATTTTCCTTTCTCTGTAAGAAAAGGAATAAACTTAGCGTCAAAAGGTAAGTCCTTAAAAAATTCAGGATTATAATAAGCCGAGATAAGCAGCATTTTGTTCTCTTTATCCTCTGAATAATCTATGTAATTCCTTTTAAAGCGTACATCAACACCGCCACGGGTAGTTTTGACTTCTATCTTATGACTTTGATCATGCGTTATCTTTCCTTCTGACTTGAAACTCAAGTGATAATAATAGTCTAAATCCATACTCATCACCTGGTGCAGTTCCTTGAACTTATTAGAACCACGAAAGAAAAGGCCGTTTGTTTTTTCGGATACAATTCTCAGATTTTGCATCCCTTTTAATTGCTCTTCGTCCCTAATCATCGCCGACTTCTCCTCTCTTTGACGAGTAAATTCAGAAGAACGGGAGAAACGTGATCTCGAAAATATGCCGGGATCTAAAGAATAAATGGAGACATCTTGAGCATTAGCAAACAGGATCATTTCCTTCAAAATCTCATCTGATTGATTGAACTTTTTATCTTTCAAAATTTCAAAAGGGTCAAATATTCTTATTTTTCCAATATTTTCTGCATTTCTACTGTGTATCGCATCCATGGATTCTCTGCTTCCAGTCGCCCCTATTAATATTCTTGTTTGACTGGAAGAAGAAAGGTCGGGAATGCCATTGCTAATGAGGAGGATGGATTTTCCGCCTTGTTTCGCCTTCATCAAGTTACAGGCAGTAAAAATCCCACCAACTACCTTCTCGAATCGTCTCCTTTGTATGTTTAGAAAAGCTTGCAGTTGTCCCTTCTCTGCTATCTGAATTGCCTCCTGTGCCCCACTGAGCTCACTACTTTCTCCATGAAAAGTCCTGCCGCCCAGATCGAACAAAGAGTTTTCTGATCCGATATTCTCCATGGCTTTCTCTGAGGCATTTCTGATGAGTTCTTCCTGGGGCGTGAAAGGTTGGAGAAGCTCCAGTCCCTTCTGCCAGCTCAGTTGACAGATCATGATTTCATTTCCTAAATTTGCCAGACGAACCAGTTCATTTATGATCTCTTCTCCCTCCTGCAGGATATTTCTTGCCCAGATATTAGGATCATGAAATATGACAACAAGCTGCTTTTTAGAAGCAGCTTGCTCAAGCGAACTGATTTCCATCTCTCTTCCATCCTTAAAAAGCTTAAAGTCTTCTTTGGTTAGATCTTTGACAAATTTTCCATTCTTGGTGACACTGACGTCGACAGATTTCGTCTTTGTGTCCTGTTTCTGAAATCCATAAGAAGAACAAAACAAGATTAATAGACCAATTAAAAGTAAAGAAACAGTTCTTTTCATTTTATATCCTTTCTCCTTTTTAAAATTTATCTTTTGGTTGTTCTTTCGTCTTTCTCTGCATATAAATTTTATCATACTTTTATTATTAGTGAAACGAAATATCCAAAATATCGGCCAGAATTTATATTTATCCACTTTTCTTAATTTTTTCTCTTCTTTCAATTTTAGGTTTATTGAATAACCTGGATTATTCACGGATCGAGTTTGCCGCAGATGTGAGGCACAGGGTATGCGGCTGTGGTTCTCCACTGCAAATGCCCTGTAACGAAGCAGATGCGGTGAAATCGGCCCGCCCGAAGGGTAAATTATACCGACATATAATAAAAAGAAACGCATTTGAGACCGATTGAATGCTCTGCTAGAGGTAAGATCAGCGTAACGAGTAGATATCAATGAAAATAAATATTGGTGTCGGCATAATTTATGAATAAATCAGGATGATTGACTTGGAACATATCCTATGCTTATGATAAATATCGCCCGAAAGGTGGATGAAGGTCTTTTCTCATACCAATCGTTGGGAGAATACTCATCGGACAGAGGAAAATGACATGAAAATAAAGAAAATGATAATAGTGATGATAGTTCTGTCTTTTTTGCCGAAGGCCGCCAGGCCCATGGATATTACAGCAGCGTTAAAGATGAGCTATTTTGATCCAGCTGATGATTCTGTTAAGAATATCTATGGAAGCGGCATGATGTATGGAGGAGAGTTGGACATCGGGATTGGGAAAGATTTTCATCTCTGGCTTGAAGGAAGCTTTTTTTCGAAAAGAGGAAAATTGACTTTTAGTGAAGAAGAGACAAAACTTGAGATCATTCCTGTAGGAATTGGAATAAAATACATGATTGTGGATTGGAATCTCTATCTTGGAATAGGCTTGAATTACAATATTTATAGAGAAGACAATCCGATAGGAAACATAAGAAAGGGAAAAGTGGGCTATATAGGCAGGCTGGGCGGCTGGATAAAAATTGCAGGTGGACTCATCATGGATTTTTTCACAGATTATTCCTACTGCAAGACTCAACCGGCAGATTATGAAGTGAATATTGGAGGTTTAAGGGTAGGAATCGGCCTAGGTTACCGATTTTAATACCATTTATCTCGGTGCGCAACGGCTCGATTAGAAAACGGTGTTCGGATAAAGGAAAGGTTATTTAGTGGTTGTAAAGGTAAGATAGCTTTCCCGGCCTTCTGCATCCACCGCAGCAATGGCATAGCGGTAATCTCTATCATCCACGTTTCTTTGTAAGTATTTGTAAGTCCCTCCGTTAACATCCGCCAGATGATTCAAGTGGTCCATCGTGGCCTCAAAGATACGGTAATTGATAACTCTCCCTTGCTCATTTTCAGGATTGGCCTTCCAGGTTAAGACATCGATGTGTTCCCTTAGGAAAAGGGATCGGTTTTCTACTCTTTCAACGTTGATATTCACAGGCGGTGCCATTCCTTCTCCAGGCAAGGCAAGCCCGGGAACTTTTAAAAATGAAATTAAGGGGTCGCCTATGATGCTCAGGCCATAATGCCAGCCAATGACGTGGCCGGGTATTCTCTGTTCCACCTCATGGTGGAGCTGGAAAGGAAACCAATCTGAAAGGGCTTTCCCTATACAATTATTTTTCCCTAATGATTGGTAAAAAGACTCCCAATTGAGCATGCCTCCAGTCTTGGTTGAGCCTATAACAACCAGAGAGCCAGGGCTGTCATTATAGACATAGCTGCCGCATAGGAAACGTATTCCATTTCCTGCAGCCCAATCGCAGCCATGACATGGATTGATTTGATACCCTATCGACCTCGGTATTTTCTCAAGAACTTCACTCTCGTGCAGGTTGCCGCCAGTATGAAAGCCATGGTACAAATACGTGCCATGGGTCCAGACCTGGGTGAAGCCGTAAAATACCAATGGAAATCGGTTGTTCAAAAGATCCCATTTCTCTACTTTATTATTTGATGAAGCATTCCATTTCAGGTTATCGTAACTGTTGGCTCCGTACAAATTCCTGAAATAATAGGTGCTTTCGTCGGCCCAATCATGGTCGATATAAACCAGGCCAAAGCGGTAAAGACTGGTACTCCCGGTCCAGTAATCGTGATTCTTATCAAAATAACTGCACAGGAGGTCAACCTCGGTCCCGTAGGTACCCATTTGGGACGCATCTATTCGCCCCACGAAGACTTCAGGATCCAAATCACCCGTGCCGGCACTATGGGAATCATATTTGCCGTTCGCATCAATGTCTTCCCACAATCCATCCAGGTCCATTAAGAAGAGATCACAGATCCAGTCAGCATATCCCAAGCCTCCCTCCCACCAATAAACGTCGTTGGGCACTTCAAACCAGGCCTCAGGCAGGCGGCCGATCAGGACTACCCCCCTCCAATCCTGTGAGTGAATATTCCTGCTGTATCAGTAGTTTGATGTCTTCGGCACTCCCTCCCTCGGCCGTCAATAGCGTGACTTCACAGTTGTATCCTCTATTGATATCCTGCACATAACGGTCGATTCTCTGCGAGGCACGGGAATCGGCGTAAAGGGTGGAGTTGGCAATAAACAGAATTTTTGAAATAGAATCACCAGGTTGTCTGGGCAGACTGGAAATCTTTGAAGGGGGCTGAATAGACTGATAGGCGTAGTCAAAAGGCCCATAAGGATTTTCTCTTATGTATTGGGCATGCAAAGTGTTGAAATTTATGCCAGGATCATATTTAACCAGGATTTCTGTCATTTTTTCGTAGTCTACTTGATGATGTTCGGGGATTGTGTTTTTGTCCTCCACTAAAAGTTGTTCTTCACAAGCAACCAAAGAAAACAGGAATACCGGGATGAATAGATATTTATGACTTTTAAAGAACATCCTAAAGTGAGAGATTATCTTTATTTTCATATCCAATCTCCTTCCTTAAAGATGGCTAGATTTAGTCACTGCCGTATGATTGACACGACTCAATCCCAGCGCAAAAGTGGATAAAAAAAGCATTTTAGTATAAATCATAAAAATATGATAGACTAAAATTTAATCCAAAATAGCCACCCGAATTTATATTTATCCACGCAGAAAATCAGATCATCTTAAGCTACGGTTAAACTCTAATAAAACTAAGAAAGGAGGAAAGTATGCAAAAAGTTTTCAACAAGATAACGTTTCTTTGGATTATCTCTTTCTTATTAATTTGTGCGCCCTTATTAGGGCAGAAGAAGCCAGAGGATCGTCGTCGGTTTATGGCGCCGGAAGCAACGACGACGGATGATCCCCGCCGGATTCCGATCCCACGAGGCCCAAGAGGACCTCAAGGGACTTTGGTATTGAGTGGCGGGCGGATTTTTGATGGGACCGGAGCGCCGACGCGAAGCGGGACGCTCGTCATCAAGAGGAACCGGATCGAAAAGATCCTTCCGCCGGGCTCGACTGCTTGGCCGCCGGACGCGCAGGTGATCGACGTCACCGGAAAAACCGTGATGCCAGGACTCATCGATCTTCACATTCATATGTCCTATGATGAACCCAATGTTCCATTATCAAAGGTTTTGAGCCAGGCCGACGCGACGTTGCGATCCATAGAGCGCCTGCGATACTACATCGAAAGCGGAATCACAAGTGTCCGGGATGTTGCATCACATGGGGATATACCTTTCAGACTTAAGGAGTGGGTTGCGCAGAACCGTGTGCCTGGCCCTAGAATATTTGCAGTCGGTCAGCTCATTACTGGCACCGGTGGCCACGGCGCGCAGGAATTGAGTCCGACGAACTCGCTATATGGGGCTATAAGGGAAGCTTCGGGGCCGGATGATTGGCGTGAGGCGGTACGGGAGCAGTTTAAGCGAGGTGCGGATGTAATCAAGCTTGCCAGTCATTTTAGTCGAGAAGAGGTGGCTGCGGCGGTTGAAGAGGCACACGCGCTTGGACTCAAGGTATGCGTCGACGCCGAGACTTTCTATATTCAGTGGGCGGTCGAGGCGGGGGCGGATATGATCGAGCATCCGCTGCCCAGAACGAACCAGACGATCCAGCTGATGGCGCAAAAAGGGACAGAGGCGGTTCCCACCCTCATTTCGTATATCATTATCTTTGACCTGTGGGACGACTATTACGGCTCAACGTCTCGAAGATTCACCTTTTCTAAGAAAGCGAATCTAGAAGTACTTCGCCGGATGAAGCGCGCCGGGATTAAAATGGGAATAGGGACTGACCTGGTAACAAACTGGTTCCGTTATCTGCCATTTCCCTACATCCAGGAGCTGAAGCAATTTGTTTTAGCTGGGTACAAGGTTCCAGAAGCCCTTGTTGCTGCCACAAAGACGAGCGCCGAGATCTTGGACATGGGGGACAAGCTCGGAACGTTAGAGCCGGGTAAACTAGCCGATGTTATCGTTATTGACGGGAAGCCAGACATTGATCTGGACAGTCTGGCGAAGGTGGATCTCGTTATCAGAGACGGGTACATTGTCGTGGAGGGTGGACAGGTCGTTATTAAACGCCACGTACCGCAACCGATGCCGAAAAAGAATTGATTTATGAACTCGATTGAGGGGCTAATTAATTACAGTGATTTCTCTTTTTTGTTTTGTTCAAGAAAATAATCATAAGCTGCCCGAGCGATCCAGCCCACCTTGTCTTTGAATTCATAATGGATCTCTTTGAGATTATTGCCAAAAAGGCAGATGATTAAATGCCCTGCTTCTTTAGGTAACCAGATAATTCCTGTATCATTAAGAACAGTGTAATTACCGTATCTTGCTAGACTACCACCTTTGCGAGCTACAGTCACACCAAAAGGAAGATAGCGTGTAATGAGTTCAGCTCCAGTATGGTGCTTCACTGTGTCCAAAATTTTGTCGCTAATTTTCCTGTTGATTATTTCTCCTTTAACACATTTTTCCCACAGCAAGGCAATTTCAAAGGGAGTTGAAGTGTCATGATCCGTTAGATCAAAAGCTTTTTGTTTTTTATGAGATTCTTGACTGTTCCAAAAAGAATCTGGAACCATTTTGAGTTCAGCATTGGTTAGAACCTTATTTGGGTCCAATCCTAGGTAGCCTAAAATGTATTGGCGGCAATCGAAGTCAATGTTAGTCTCTTTTAAACCTAATTCAGTCATATATTCATTTATTGCTTGAGAAGTCACGAGCTCAAAGAGAATATCAGTGGCTGTATTATCGCTCTCAGCCATCATCAAGAGCTGCAAATCATAAATAGCTAAATTTAGGCCAGGCTTCATAGAGGTTAGCAGTCCACCATATGATTTATCCTTGGTTTCCAGCATTATTCGGTCATCCAGAGAAATCTTGTCAAGGCTAATTTGCTTAAATAGAGTTAAAAGCACGGGTATTTTAAAAACACTCGCCAATTGGAATCGCTTGTTTTCATTTATTCCCAGGGATTCTCCTGATTCAACATGTTTGATATATACGCCCATTGTTCCGTTGATTTGCTTAATTTTAGATTGAACAATTTGCCTGAGCTCTTCTTTGGTCTTGGGAATTTTATATTGAGTACTTTGAAAATCTGCTAAAAGCAAGCCCTCAATTAAGATAAATACCGAAATAAGGACAATGATTTTTTTAAACATTCTTATCCTCCTCAATTATGATTATTCTCTAAGCCTAGAAAGGCCTGATTATACACGAACGTTTTGAGCTATTTCAAGTTATGTTAATCACATAAGATAGCACGAATCATTATATTTATGCATCTGGCTTTCAACGCCTTCTTTTAAAACTTACAGGTCCGATCAGAACCTCCACAATAAGGCTTAGCTTTCAACAAGTCTTGTGAATTCCCTTGTCTGAAAAAAATCTTTATCCTTGGTATTTATGTCCAAAGCTGGCTAATTTTCAAATAAATCATGAGAAGGCCATTCTGTTATACGGTTAACTGCGTCCCAAA
>SDBT01018146.1_pt1 | contig 11073 bp, 9 predicted proteins | sample 2277101 | NCBI WGS metagenome assembly SDBT01 (sample SAMN10404973, study PRJNA504765) | marine sediment metagenome | isolation source: marine sediment core GS10_PC15, 103 cmbsf | place: Arctic Ocean: Southern Knipovich Ridge | collected 2010 | reverse complement strand
TCCTTGGGTTTGCTGGTTCAAGGACAATGCCATGACCACTAAAAACTATATTCCTTAATAGTCTTCCAATTTTTCTACCCTCAAAAGTGCCAGTACCACCATAGGCTCTAAGGTGTTTTGACAAAAAGGCAGACGTTTCATCTCTGGTTACAATGCTATGTTTATTATCTTCATCAATGACGGCGTAATCAAAACCAGCAAATAAACATTCCATTGAAACGAACCACTTATCTTCTTCGATATCAGCAATGATCTTGTCCATCCTGTCTTTAAGATGGGCATCTCCCCAACTCCGATACAATACGGAGGCGGTTCTGATTTCAAAATCATCTGGTAGTTCATTAGCTTCAGTAGAACTGGCGATTGACTTGCCGTTTAAGTCAACTGCATAATTGCTGGTAATGTGTCCGATAATATCAGACTCATCGTGTTGATAATTTAGTTGTTTGTTTTCTGGGGAATTTCTAGCTGCCCAAGTCTCACCCTGATGAAAGACATCATCATTTTTATTCCAACCAGTGGTAACAAGGATAGAGTCCATGTAATACAAATCTGGTTGAGATTCTTGACTCCAGACCTTGCCAATAAAAGCCTCGAAGTCATATTGAGCTTGAGCTATTTCTTTATCATTAGGGGTATGTTGTTTGATATTGGATGCACAAGAAAAGGTATTCTTGTTCAAAATGATATCATCAATACCATCTCTAATTTCGGAAGCAAAGACCCTAATCGTCATATTGAAGCCCCATGTATTTATATAATTATCTCTAAAAAAATATACACCATAAAAGAAAAATAGTTGTACAAACTACTCTTTGTATGATTCAAGATAGGCATAAGTCTTCAAATTACGCATTTCAGTCACCGTTGGGGACCGTTCATAAGACTCAACAAAATCAGATATAAACTCATCTAAGTTATCACTCATATCACCAAGTAACAACTCATCCTTCTCCATTAACCCTTTAACCTCCTCCGTGTTAATATCAGAAAAAGGCTCTATATTAGCTAAAACTCTGAACTTGATGTTCTCAGACTCTAAAACCTGAGCCTTAGTTAGACTTCTCATGTTCTTCTTATCATAGTATTTTAACATCACTGGATTGAGTAAATCGGCAATGGTTGATTGGGCCTTTTCTGTCCACATTAAGCAAGAAGTATAATCTTCTGAGTCAACACCCTTACTTCTTGGCAATACCCTCTTTTTCTTACGAGGCTTGGTGTCTTTCTTGTTTTTAGGTCTACCGTTAGGATTGATTGGTTGGAATTTTTTCTCTTGCATTTTAAGTTCCCGTTCTTTTCTCTGTTTGATGTCGTCGGGAACGGGTGGCAATCCAATTTGGTCAGGATTGAGCAGGTCTTTTGTAAGAGCCAGCTTCTTCTTTTCATCTTCTTCTTGTGGATTGTGGAATGGACTAGCTTTAGGTGGAATAGTGCCGTCGTCTCTCTTCTTTTCTTGAGTCTTCATTCTAGACCCTTCGATATTTGGCATTTCTCCAAGTCTCTCTAGCATGGTCTCTTCTGTCATAATGTTTCTGTCAACCATAGCCATAAGAAGGTTTTGATAAGCTACCTTGTCAGATAGGATGGCATGATCAAAGTGTAGTTGGGCGGGTAAACGAAATCCCATAGCTTTTTGTACTATCTCAATCTCTTTTTCCCAAAACTTTCTGAGAATACCTCTACCATACTCCAATGTTTCAATGAGTGTTTGTAATGCAATAGAGTTATTGGTCATTCCTCCATTACCACCAGAGGAGGAGCCTGTCATTGTGGGAGGAACCCCAAGGCCAGCGTACATACTGGTTAGAACAGGTTCATATTTTTCTTGACCAAGAAACTTGTATACTTGACTATTAGATTCTGTGAATTTAAGCTCTGGTCCCCACACTAAATCTATAGTACCTCCACCAACATTGTTGGCCAATATGTCTCTCAGCTTGTTGATACCAGCCTTAGTGGGAACGATATGTTCTGTTAAATCTCCCAACGTCCACAACCTAACATTAGATATAGCGCCGTCCAAAGCGGACAAATCAGCCAACTTCATTTTCTCGTACATATATATATCGTCTAAAATGGCTGCAATAATAGGGTCTGCCCACAACTGCCAATCATCCTTCTTATAATAATATGCGTCAGTTTTCTCTGGCGGTACGATAGCTATGTTACTATCGTTCTCAACAGCTTCCCTAATCTCCTTGGGCATTTGCGCAAACAAACTCTTCATGTTTGAGGAAGAATGTTTACTTATTCTTCTGAAATTTCTATGAAGCTTGATGCCAAACAGAGGCTCATCAGCAAACTCACTCAACTCCTCTTCTATAATCTCAATACGGGTAGGATTAAAAAAGTCATACTTCCACCCCACCTCTTTACCTTCTATCTTGACTGGTTCAGGTACAATGTCTGCCTCAGCTATCGTCTTCCTTAAAATCTTCTGAGTCTTTTGGGTCATCTTAGCCGTGCGTCTTTTAACAACGACATTCCCACACCTATATAGCATGTTCAGAAATCTCTCAGACCTCTCAACCCCACCAACCTTATTGAACCACTGTTGGTAAAAATTCTGTACATTCTTACTGGGATGGACAAGGGTAACGCCTTTACTACCAAAATCACCCATCAAATCAATCACCTGACGTATGATACCAACCTGTTTATAGGCGTCCATACACCGTTTGATAAGTTCTCTTTGTTGTTTGGGGGTCGCTTCACTAGGGCGAAACGCATCATAATCGCTACGTCCATATCCAGTACGAACGGAAATATTAGTATCAATATCTAGAAATGATCTATGGCTCGCCCTTGCCATGTGCTCAGAGCCATAGGCTTCAGTTACTTTACTATTCTGTTTGAAAACAGCAGCTTTACCTTTGTCATCACTCCATGTAACATATGCCGGTTCTGGTTGGTAGTTTTTAATATTTGGATTAGCCATTTTCACTCCAATAGTATTGGCAATTGATTGCATTACTATTGATTATACACAATTAATTATAGATTTGTCCATTAACGTCTTTAAACCAATCTGGGCCACTATACAATGGACCTTCTGGATGTTCATCAAAGCCCAATCTTCCAGCAAACCCTCCGATACTACTCATATCAGGCAAAGGCATGGCTCTTTGCTTGTCTCTAGCGGCTTTGTTAGCCATCAATAGGGCAGAGTACCTATCTTTTCTAAGTCTTAGTTTCTTTCCGGTATCAGTTTTGTATTCAGGAGTATCCCACTTATCTCTTCCGCTAGCAGTCTGAGTAATCTCAATGATAGACAACTCATTCTTTAACTCTTCAATCTCAAGTACGCAATCTTCAAGACCATCATATATAGAGGTGCCAGCAGCCTCATCCATAGCCTGACTTAACCCTAATGAAACTGGATCAAAACTTGGAAAAAGCAACACCTGAGATTCAAAGTCAAACCTCATACCATGATTAGCGTCTCCGGTCCACTCTGAGTTAGCAAACTGACATAACTCTAAAATATGTTGACCTTGGAAATAATCTGTATCCTTGGCTTTATCTGGATCAATAACTTCCCAAATAGGATGCTCTCCCTTTTGAATCTTATCTTGATCATGTAAGGCTTCCATAATAGCTACGCCACCACCCTGCTTATCCAAGGCTATATGAATACATGGAAAGACTTTCATTAAGTCTCTTATCTTACGGGCACAATATGAATAAAAATCCGTTTCTTTAACCAGCCCCTTAGCCACCTTCTCTTTATGCTCTCGTCTAGTCGTCGTCCAACAGAAAACAATTCTTCTGTGGTCTTCCTTCATCTCCAATACGGTAATACTAAAGTTGTCTATTTCAGAAGCGGGGTCAACACCATATATATATTGTCCAAAAACGTTTCCTTTAATATCAGGCTCAAAGGTTATATTTTTACCACCAACGGTAATTTGATTATCAATACTAGGAGTGCATCTCTCCAACAAACTACGCCGAAAGAAACCATTGGAGTCTGCGCTAAACACGGCCCCATATTCCATCTGATAAATACCAGAATGAACTGTAGCCTTAGACCTAGCCACGCTTGCCGCGTCCATAAAACCTTTAGGTAAAAGTTCATAAGGAATACGCATAATAGAATAATGACGCCAATCAAATTCTTCTGGAACGTGATGATCACCAAAAATCTCTTGTAATTTATGCTTATGGCCTCTACTTCTAATGATTTTATGCCATTTCTTCCAATACTGTCCAAAATGTTTAAACTCATAATCAGCAGTACCACAAATTATGATTTGGTTTTCATCTGGTCTATAAGCTACATTTTCCTCTTCTGTCTCTAGCCCTAATTCAACAGCCTTTTTATGAGATGCTACACGTTTCACGTTTTCAATAGGAGAAGATGAAACGGCAGCAAAACCAGCGACAACAGTTTCAAAAATAGCCTCTGGCACGGCAGCAAATTCGTCCGTAATAATATCATTAGCACGTTGACCACGAATTTTGGTGTTATGAGAAACAAACCCTCCAGCACTATAATAATTTCCATCGGGAACATGAATATCAAAAGTATTAGTATGTCCGAATTCTATATTACAAACTTCATCTACATAGATATTCTTATCTTTATTTTTAGTTTGTCCATACTCTAACCATTTTTGTTTTAACGAAATGGCGTTTTCTAAAATATATTTTTTACGATTTAATTTGAACCCGATCTGTTTTGCAAATTTTTTAACATTAATTCCAGTAATAAGCAATTCATATATTGGATTCCATCTATCTGGCTCTCTTATCCTACATGTTTTATAAGATATTATACCATAGTGCAACAATACATACTGCATTTGATCTACTAATTTTTTAGAAGTATTGGTAAACCCAACAGTAATACCTATTCCACCCTTTGCAGTGCTAACTTGAACGTGTCCATCACTATCATAAAGACCGCTAAGAACGGCACTCATTACTTCTTGAGACGACCCCATGATTTTATCAGGAATATATTTATCTTTTGTATAAGTTTCTTCAAAACCCCAACCATCTTTCCAGTCATATGCGTCTTCTATTGAGTCGTGATTATAATGTATTCCATCTCCACAAATCCTAAATTCGTATCCAGTACCATCTTCTAAATATTTTATTAATTCTTCATCTTTGGTAGTATACCTCAATCTATATTTATTAGTCCAACATCCATCTCCTATCATTAACCCTAAAGCATAAGCCGCGTCAACATTATCGTACTCTTGACCTTCATGCCATCTCTCGGTACGATCAATCATGACGCCCTTATCACCAACAACCAAACTATCTAATCTTCGCCATTCAATTTTTCCGTCGTTATTAAATCTTATTTTATGGTTATGGGTTCCCTCAATCTTATACCCCTTCCTGGTTGTTAATATAATAGTATCCTTACTTCCATTATAGTGTTTATAATCGCTTGAAGACCAAGTTTTATTGTGTCCTTGCCACAATATTACTTTGTGTTTTTCGTCTCTAATACAATCTTGATTTTGAAATATATTGGCAAATGTTCCAAATTTATTTTTATATGTTATAGGCGTTGTTAGTGAGAGACAGCCGTCTCCCAAAGGCAAACAAGTAACCGTACTATTATTAATGGTCATCTTGCACATGTCCGTTGAAGCGGTGGGTCCACTATTTTGTGACACCATGCTTCTCAAGACAGGCGCATTATACCAAATGGTTTTCATGTATTCAAACAAAACCTTAGACTGACGAAAGGCAGCACCAACAATTACAATCTTACGTCCAGGCATAAGTAAAGCCCTCATCATACTATATAATGAGAGCATGAAACTTTTACCAAATCCTCTACTTGCGATCAGCATAGGAAACTTTCGGTTCCAAAGTTCCTTAAGCATTAAAGCTTGTGTAGGTAGTAACTCTATATTGAATACGTGCTTACATATGAAAGAGAAGTATTCTGGCCTTTGAAAAATCCACGCTATACCTACATCCAATCTGTCTTTGGGTATTAACAGCAAGGGATTAAACATCTTGCTTTCATCTATCGAGCCATGTAGATGAAGCCAAGCATCTTCAATGACGTTTGTGTTGATTTGTATGGGGTCTTTTTCATTTTTCATAAGGAGTCTTTAATTCTTGCAAATTTTCTACTATACAGTCTGCAAAACCATAGTGTATAGCCTCTTCAGCATCCAACCACCAATCGCCCTTACTATCCATCTTCTTATTAATATAATCAGTGACATACTTTTCAGTCTTATCTTTAAAAAATGCCCCCTTCATACATCCTTTGATATAAATTTTGGTAAGCCTTTTTTGCCATCGTTTGGCAAATTCCATATATGAGGCACATGCTAAATGGGTTCCGTCCATATGGTCTGACCCTCTATGTAGCATAAAGACTGTATCTGGCATCATAACTCTTTTATCTGCCGCCTGTAGTATAATAGAACTCATAGATTGGGCTTCAGAATAAGCAACGACAGTTACAAACGATCTGGAAAATTGTATGGTATTAAAGATAGACATGCCATCGCTCACATATCCTCCTATAGTATGCATGTGTATACATATAGGTTTGTCGGATAAATTATCTAACATGTGCATGTTCTTCATAAGCATAACACCCATTCTATTGTCAACACCCATCTCCTCTTCATCATTTATATACCCATGTAAATATACTTCTCTACTTCGGGTGTTAATACATTGATTATGGACAAATTCAATGAGATCAGTTTGCTTTTCCATTTAGTTTCTCCTCATGCATAAGTTCATTAACACGTTTACACAAGCTGCTTACAGTAAGAAAGGCGTTATCCTTATTACCACAGAACAACACCTTGACATTGTGACGCAACTGATATTCCATGAAGCATTTCATCATGTATCTACCGGTAACTTTGAGTCCGTCCCATTTATGCTTAGGAACAGTAGAGTTTATCGGAAACTTTAACACATCTTCCAAGGTAAACTCACAAACTAAAAAAGCAAACCTAAACTCATCCATCCGTTTGATTTCATTATGAAACGCATCTTTCTTTCGACCCATATTATTAGATATCTCAGCAGTTGAAGCTTTACGCTCAATACATAAGACATTCTCAAAACCCTGAACAGTATAGTCTCCGGTCTTTAGAGTTTCCCTTACCATGCCACCACACTGGTCATAAGGATTAAAATGGTATCCTAATTGCTCTCTGGTATCACGAATGATTATGTAATCAGGAGGTTTATCCTTTGGCATGTACTATCTCCATGAACAATTTCACATAATGGGTTTCTTTGCCTGTTACCTCATGGTGATGATTGTAACATAGACTGATTCCATTATCCACCTCAAATCGTTTAGAATAATCGTCGGACCACCTTATGATATGATGTGCGTTATATGCTCTATGGGTGCATCCAGGCATTTGACAATTACCCTTATCCCTACGGTAAACCCCCCTTCTCCATTGATCATATAGATGGTTAGATTGTCTTTTCAAAATTATACTCCTTGAATACCGTCAAAGGTATAGGTTCGGTCTTTTAAGGTCGCCTTCATATCTACAGTGGTTGTCTTATCTATAACAATATGTAGGTTGTAATAAAGACCGTTAAGATATGTCTTATAGAAGTCTAAAGAGTCATATTTCATACCATCAACAGACATCTGAATAGGATTGTTGTCTCCATCAACTATCCATTTCATGTCACTTTCTGCACAGATATATTTTTCAGTACAAATAGATCCGTCGTTCTCAGGTATATATTCAATCTCAATGTCAATACTGGTTGGTAAGCCAACGTCTTCATAAAGACTGAGTTGTCCTAGTCCCATAAATGGTTGTGCAAAATTAGATGTAATAGTAACAAACTTAACTCCGGGTTCTGGCACCCTAGCTACTTCAACACTAGTGCCAAATGGTGCATCATAATGATTCGACAAAACATCTTGAGCACTTAAACTTTCCCCTTGTGAATCATATTCCCAATCGTTAATAAGCACTTGTCCATACTCTGGAATAGCCCACTCACCCGTACCCATAACTTGATACTCATCTACAATAATAGAGTCAGCCTGCATCCCTCTTAGGGGTTCTTCATAAGTACCCGGAATGTGAACTGGGGCACCTTTAGGTAACACCTGTACGCCCTCATCAGCTTTAGCTTCTGGAAGTTTGCCGCCAAACAACGCTCCCACCAAACCAAAGACGCTTCCTTTTTTAAGTAATTCTCTACGCGACAATAACATCGTGGTTGACCTCCTCACATATTGTTTCTAATTCAGTAAGTGCTTCGTTTCTGTTAAATCCTTTCTTGGTTACGTCTTTATGTAAACTTCCAAAAAGAGGATATAACTCTTCTGGATAAGTTGCTTTTTTTGAAAGATATATGTCGGTTACACAATCCTCAACGCAATTCTGAATACGTTGTCGTTCTATTGCAGTTGTCTTGAAACTAGTGAAATGCCTTAAGCTTCTACAAATATCTCCAACGGCACTGTCAATAAGACACTCTATTCTTCTCTGTATTTCAGGTTCAATCTTTGTTACATCTTCAACTTCTGATTCTGGATTAGCATCCTGTAGTTCAAACTCTATCTCTTCACTTTGTAACTGTACCGGCTTGAATAACGAAGCTGTCAAAGCAAACAATCCACCCTGTTTGATCAAGTCTCTACGCGATATTCCCATTATGTTGTCTCCAAGTCTGTTTCAATCATACGTGTAACTAAATCTTTAAAATTAATAGTTGGCTCCCATCCAAGCTTCTTTTTAGCCTTACTGTAGTCACCCTTTAAGAAGGGTACCTCAGAAGGTCTCATGTGTTCTGGATTCTGCGTAACATAAGGCTCATAGTCAGCTATTCCCGCATATTCAAAAGCACATTTTAATAACTCTTTTACTGAATATGCTTGACATGTAGAGATTACATAATCATCTGGCTCATCCTGTTGGAGCATCATCCACATGGCCTTAACATAATCCTCAGCGTGTCCCCAGTCTCTCTCGGCATCTAAATTGCCCAATGATAGTTTGGGGGCTGTCGATACATCTGCGTTTTTATTAAAGATCAGATTGGTAGACCCAAGCTCCATATAAGAATGCTCACGAACCCAAGGAATGAGTTGAGTAGCTACGTAATTAGTTATTTTCCTAGTAACAAATTTCTTACCACGTCTTTCAGATTCGTGATTAAAGAGTATACCACAACTCGCATGTAGACCATAAGACTTTCTATACAGACCCACGAGGTTGTGAGCAGCAAGCTTAGCAATAGAATAAGGACTTTGCGGATTAAACTTCGTGTTTTCATCTTGATACCTATAGTGTGTTTCTGGTCGATCTCCATTCTCTTTAAACATACTAAGTCTATCCTTCATTGCCTCCCATTCAGTAATGGTAACTTGGTCTCCAAACATCTCACTGGAACTAGCTTGGTAGAATCTAGTAGTCCAATCTTTATCGACTCCTTCGTCTGGGCCATATCTTTGATAAATACGAATAGCTTCTAATATATTAAGTACACCTTTAGCAGTCACGTCCCACGTTAACCCAGGTTGATGAAATGATGTGCCAACATGAGATTGGGCAGCAAGATTATAAATCTCATCAGGTTGATACTTAAAGATGAGATGAGAAATACATCCAAAATCAGTGATATCACCTTCCACAAATGTGAACTCGTCTAATGTTAACAAGTGAGATATATTCACAGTATTATCTGTGCTGGCTCTCCTGGCCACTCCTATAACATGATATCCTTTTTCAAGTAAAAGTTCTGATAAGTAACTGCCATCTTGACCTGTGGCACCCCAAACTAGAGCTGTAGTCATACTATAAATCTCCCGTCTTTTCCTCGTTTCCTAGATTTGTTGTGGTGTTTGCTATGATCGCTGTTTAAAATTAATTCTAAATTTGCAATATCATTATTAGAAGGGTTTCCGTCTATATGATGTACGTGTTCGATAGACAAAAGCTTTCTACCAATTTTTTCTTCCATAGCAACCCTGTGAACATATCTGTCATCAGACAGTCTTATATATCCATCTTTACGTTTTCTGGTTCCGTTAATATAATTGGGATGTCTATCTCCTTTAGTCCAAAGATAATGACAACTTAAACTACAAAATATTCTTTCATTAAACTCTCTCGATCCTTCCTTAGTTCCTTTGGGATATACGGTTCTATAAAACTGTTTATTACAGTTTATACAAAACTTATCCTTGAGAGGAAATTTAATATTTGCCATTATATATGATCGTCTAATATAGACTCTGGACTGAGAAATGGTTGATCTACAACCTTGTTTTCGTAAGTGTGATATTGGGTTAATCTTTCTTGTTCAATTTCCACAGCCATTCTCATCTTTTCCATATCAATTCCCATTTGGCGTGTAAAAGCTGGATCGCTATCTAACCTCTTGAGCCAAGCTACAAAGTTCTCTTTAGCGTCCTCTAGTCTTTCAACTCTTTGCTCTCTGGTAGCTTTAAGGTCTTTTAAAATAGCATTCTTCTTTGTTTGCATTTCCTTGAAGTCTTTACCAAGAGAGTCCATACCCGCAGTAAGACTGGCAATGTTTCTTTCATATGCTATAATGAGGTTAACGTCCTGGGCGTCTCCCAGTTTTCTCTCATTAGTAATGTTTAGCTGGTTTTCTTTAATGTCTACTTCTGTTCTCATTTTGTGCTCAAGACAACGATTCATAAGAATCTCTAATCTAATAGCGTCGATAATCTGCATTTCTTCAGTTGGTTGAACGTCATCTCTGAATTGAGATATGATTTGTCCCCATTGATATTTGAAGTAATCCAGTTCGTCTTCATGAAACTGTTTCTTGATTTCTTTCCACACCGGACGTTTGGTAAGATCGTATGAGGCTGTTAACTGGAAGTTTTCTTTTTCAGTTTGACCTTTACCAAGCTTCACTTTGATGAAATCTCTAACGCTCTGGGGGTCGCGGTTTAACTTATAAGCTATCACTTGGGCATCTAAAGACTCGCAATCCTGCTCGATAACCGCAATCTCTTCCAGCGTAAACCTGCCCTTCTTTCTTTCTGTCATTGGTAATGATCCTCAAATATATGAAAGACGGCATCATAAATAATTTCTCTACGTTGCTTATTAA
>SDBT01018145.1_pt1 | contig 11074 bp, 8 predicted proteins | sample 2277101 | NCBI WGS metagenome assembly SDBT01 (sample SAMN10404973, study PRJNA504765) | marine sediment metagenome | isolation source: marine sediment core GS10_PC15, 103 cmbsf | place: Arctic Ocean: Southern Knipovich Ridge | collected 2010 | reverse complement strand
ACACGGGTCTTAATCCCGTTGGTTTTATCAAAAAATGCTTTTCTAAATGGTGAATCAAAATATATACTTCTTACCTCATAATGATGATTATTGGTAACATAGGGATCCAATTCCATGAAAGGTTTACTATGTCTAATGATTATATCTCGTTTTGCCAAAAAAATTTGGTATTTTATCTCAAACCTATTGAAATATTTCTGTTTCAACCTGAATTTAGCTCCTTAATCAGTATAGTATTTTACAACAATTTTAATAATTTTCAATTTAATATAAATCTCTTTTTTTTTATAGTGCTCAGCTTTTAGAGTTGTATTTATATTTTTTAAAATTTATTTTGACGGATTTTTATCGAAAAACCATTGAGCAAACCAATTAATTGCTATATTAGTGGTAAATTCATGTCCTACACCTTTAGGTGTTAGAAATCTGGATCTGTCTTCAACACCTAAATTCTTATAAGGTGCAAGAATTTTATTAAATTCTTGACTAGCGTCTAAGTAATAAAAGTTATCAGTAGTTCCGTTTACAAATAATACAGGACGAGGAGCAATTAAAGAAGCTATATCTGACATATCTCCGAGCTTTAAAATACTAGGTATATGCCCGCATAAACAATGTCCACCACGAATTCCAAAGGTCTTTCTGTATGAACCTAAAAATCCCTGAACATAAGATGCTGCAATACGTTTGTCAATGGCAGATATAATCATGCTTATTGCTCCACCGGTAGATACTCCTGCAGTACCAATTCTCTTTGTATCTACTATTGATTCTGAATGTATATTTTCAATTAACCATAATGCATCTGTCATAATTTCACCATACCAACTACCGCCAGATACTCTCGCAACAGCATCTATTCGTAAATGACTGCCAAGATGAGATAATCTTCCCATTCCTCTATTTTCCATAACATAAACAAGAAAGCCCTGCTGAGCTATTGAAGTCCCAGCGGCATGTTGATAGGAATTCTCATCAAAAACTACTTGTTTTGCAGAACCATGTCCTGAAAAAATAACTATGCAAGGATATTTTTTTTTAATATTAAAATTTGGAGGATATATAACATATGTAGGTATTTCAAGTCCATCATAACTCTTAAAATATGATTCATCATAAGAAATACCCGAATATTTCATATTTGCTTTAATTGTTTTAATTCCCTCAATAGATTTTTCAATGTTAAATGGAAAGTTAATTTGTATCCCAAAAACACTTATTATCCTTTTTTTAAAATCGTTTTTATCGGTAATAGGTTCAAATTGGTTTGTAATTTCTAATCGTGATATAATCCCGTAATTTTCTTTTGAAAACTCATTTTTAGGAATTAAGATTTTAGGTTCTATTAATTTTATAAATTTCTTTATTAGTTTTTTAATCTTATCAGCAATTAGCTTTTTTAATTTCATGTTTATTATTAATTTATCCTCTCCATAATAAAAATTTCTAATATTTTTGTATAAAAAAAATATTTTTTAAAGACTTTTCGAGGTAATTAAAAAAAGTTTTTTTTTCCTGTCTTAACTAAACCTTAAAATCTTTAATTAGTTCTTTTAAATCACTTATGTCGAAATGAAAATCAACTTCCCTCCACATATCTTTGTCAATCTCAAAAGAGTTTACTTCAACACCTTGATCTGCTAGAACATTAAATGTTTCTAACCAAAATTTATTTAAATAGGTCTTATCCCTCGCAAGTTGTTCTAAGACATTTTGATAAATATTACGATATTTCTCTCCTTTTATTTTTACTAAGCCGATGGATTCTGTATTACTTTCTTTGATTTCTTTACTTACTCTGAGTACTTTTTGATTTTCATCAAGAATAACTTTCATATCATCCTCTCCAATATCATCCCTATAGCATATGGTTACATAAATTCCATCATTTGTTTTATTCACTAAATCTTTCACAACATCACTGATAAAAAGATTGTCTCCATTAGTTATTAAAAAATCTTCATTCATTTCAACTTTGCTTAACCAGAGAGTAATTAAATTATTAGATATATCGAAAAATGGATTATATAGAGTTCGAATATTTAAATTTGTTTTAAAGTTTTTTAATTTAGACTCTACTTGTTCGCATAGGTACCCTATAACAATAACAACCTCATCGATCACCTTAGACTCAGATAAAGACTTCAATTGTTTTTCTAAAAGAGTCTCACCATCTCCAAGATCTATTAAAGGTTTTGGAGTATTCTTCGTCAAGGGGTAAAGACGTGCTCCTTTGCCAGCAGCTAATATTATGATTTTCATTAATTATTTTAATTTTTACTTAATATTAATTAATTTCTATGTTTGTTAAATTCGTTAATAAAAGTATTTAAATTTATTAACATAAACTTCTTCCAACCATTTAAATTACTAATATCATTAGTTTTAAAAATTTCTTCATCTAAATCCCATTCTTTAAGATCTTCAAACCAAAAATCAAAAGGAACGGGAAAGCCATATTTAGGACGATATATAATTTTTTGTGGTAAATAGTTTTCTGCTAACTTTTTTAAAATAAATTTTGGAATGTCAAGATTCTCACTAATATCTCTAAAATTTAACCCCTGTGCTTTTTCCTTAGAATCTTTATCTTTCCATCTAAGTTTTAGTTTAAAGGGTAAGGAGTTAACATATTCTACTAATTCCATATTGATAAAAGGAAATCCTGGAGAAAATCCGTTAAATCGCATTGCATTGATTCCGCGAGTTATCAATCCAATAGTATGAACTTTTTGAGTAAAGTAAGAAACGTAATTTTTGATGTCTTTTGGAAATTCGTTATTTTTCAAGGCATTCATAAGTATTTCAAAATCATTAAGTTTGTAGTCATCCTTAAGTAAATAATCTTTATCTTTAATAGAAAAATAGCGATAATTATCTAAGAAGAACTTAAAAAAATGTATATTTTGCTTATAATTTGTATACATTCGAAAATTCTGTCCATATCCTCCAAAAATGTCATCTGCGCCTTCCCCACATAGAAAGATATCACAACCGTCTTGTTTAGCTATTTTCTCGATATTTGCCAAGGCTATTTCATTAGGATGTAGTGGTTCTCCTTTATTTCTGATAAGTGGCATTAGTAATGAATTTTTACCTATATAATCTTCTTTATATAGTATTTTTTCAACATGAATTGTATTAAATTTTTTAGCTACCAATCTAGAATAGTCAAATTCATCTTCGCCGTAGAAACCAGCTGAATAGGTGTATAATTTAACATTAGGATATAGTTTTCTGCTAAGGGCTACAATGAGTGAACTATCTAATCCCCCACTCATAGCAAATCCAATTTTACTTTTTTCTTTTACCAGATTTTTTATTGCTCCTAGTAGGAGATTTTCTATTTTCTTTAGAGCATCATCAAGTGATATTTGGATGGGAATGAATTTAGGATACCAATAAGTACTAATCCTATTATTTTTTAATTCAGAACCACAAGGGATTTTGAAATAATCCTTAAACATTGTTAAATTACCAATAGGAAAACGAAAAGCAAAAAAACTCGAAATTCCATATGAAGAAAATTTTTCAAATTTATTTTTAGAAATTAAATCAATTAAGTTATCTGAAATAACATTGTAGTTCTTATAGTAATAATAGATCTTTAAACCAAAAGGACTACTTTTCATTTCATTCATATTTTTTGAGAAGAGATTGAAAATGTTTAAGATTTATTATATCGTATTAACATAATTAAAAATTCTTATATACACTCTCAAATAATTAATGAATAATATTTATAAATTATAGTAACCAAAATTATCTCAGAATTTTGAAAGATAATTTTTATGTCAAGCGATAATTACTTCAAAAATAACCTTATTTTAAAGCAGCAAAAAAGATCCCTTTTAGTCTTAATAATAATCTCTTCCATTGTGACCTCTTCAATATTATATTTTACTTATTTCCAAAATTCACCAAGCACACCAGATGAACTTCCTAAAATAAATATTCTCTGTGAGGAAAAATTAAATAATAAAGATTTCAGAGACTGTGAATTCGAATTAATTAGTGATGATGAGTCAGAAAGAATTACTACAATGAAAGCCAGAATTAAATTAAGAGGATCATTTAACGCTAAAATGCCAAAAAAAGGTTATCGTATTGAGCTATCCTCTCCAAAATCATTGTTGGGCTTAAGAAAGGATGATGATTGGCAATTATTTGCTCTATTTTTAGATTTATCCAATGTAAGAATTAAGTTATCATTTGATCTTTATAGAAGTCTTTTATTCATTAATCCTACAGCAATTTTACCTAATTCTCATTTCGTTTGTGTATACTTAAATGGAGAATTTCAAGGATTATATCTGCTTTCGGAAAAAAATGACAGAAGATTATTTGGGTTTGATGATTCAAGAAATGATATTAGTTCTAGCTTAATTTTTCAGGCCGGTGCTCGACGTAATGATTTTAAAAATTATAAATATAGCGACTGGTCTCAAGACTGGCCAAATGAAGATGAGGATATCCCCTCATCGTATATTATGAATGATATTATGACAGAATTATCAGGGTTTATTAGTAACACTTCTGAAAGCGAATTTTTTAACACCTCAATGGGGATTTATTCCAGATTTAATAAGTTAAATTTAATTGATTTTTATCTCTTTAATTATTTTATTTTACATAAAGATTTTTGGGGTCAGAATTATTTCCTAGTAAGAAACTCTGCCCCTAATCTATTTTATTTAGTTCCATGGGATTTTGATCCAAGTTTTGGACAATATCTAGGTAGAGAATATAGTTCTAGTGAAGATCCTACAAATGAAATTTTTCAAAGAAATTACTTGTATTATAGATTATTGAATAATGAAGAGTTTATAATTGAAGTCAAAAAGCGTTGGTCTTTTTTAAGGCAGACAATATGGACTAATGAATATATTTTAGATATGGTTTCAGATATTTATGATGACATAAAAGCTATTTCGGAAATTGATTCTAAAATGTGGTATCCCTTAATTTTTAAAAATGATTGGGAGTATGATATTGAAAAGTCAGTAAAATATTTGTATGAATGGATTTCGGAAAGACTAGCCTTTTGTGACTCTTTTTTTGAATATTACTAAATGATTTATGATTAGCTTTAACTTTTCGTCCTTATAAGTACCATTTTCTTCATATGTTTAATAAGCACAAAATTAAAACTTTAGAAAAAATAGAGTATATCATAATAACAAATATAAATTTAAAATAGAAAAAAAAAGTTAATATACATATAGAATTTAATTTATGTTAAATCTAATACCCTTCGAAGAAAGAAAACGACAAAGCCATAAAAAAAAAGAGTTATGGGCTATACTTTTTGTGGGTTCTATTTTCTTGTCTACTATCTTTTATTATTCTTATGTACATGCATCTCCTATACTTACTTCTAAATTACCATTTATAAATATTTCATGTCTAGATGAAATAGATAAAGACGATTTTGTAGAATGTACGATTGAATTAGAAAATGAAGAACCTATTAAAGCAAAAATAAGATTTAGAGGAACCTCAGTTACCAAATATCCGAAAAAAGGATATCGTATTGAGTTATCTGAGGAAAAATCTTTACTGAATTTGAGAAAAGATAATGATTGGCTTTTATTTGCATTATATAGAGATCACAGGAGAATGAAATTAAAGTTTTCAATGGATCTTTGGCGAACTTTAGAGGACACAAACCCAACTTGTGTACTACCAAAATCAAGATACATCAAATTATTCTTAAATGGTGAATTTCAAGGACTATATTTACTCTCAGAAAAAATTGACAGAAGTTTATTTGGTCTTGATGATGCCCAAAACAATATTGATACTAGTTTAATATTTCAGGTTAAATATTGGACTGAACTTAACGAATATGAGAAATCAGCATGGGAACAAGATTGGCCCAATCAAAATCAAGATAATTTAATAATGGATGAAATTTTACCAGATTTACTCGATTTTATTAACAATACCTCTGATGAGACATTTTTCAATCCTTCTATAGGTATTTATTCTAAATTTAACAAACTTAATTTAATTGACTTTTATATCTATAATTTTTTCCTGATCCATAAAGATTTTTGGAGTAAAAACTATTACTTAGTAAGAAACAGCAATCCCGATAAATTTTACTTAATTCCATGGGATTTTGACAATATTATCGAGGGACGATGGTCTTTACACGATACAAATTTAAATCGAGAATCTGAAATACAAGAAAAGAATGAATTATATAATCGTTTAATAGGAAATAAAGAATTTATGCAAGCCTGTAAAGAGCGATGGTTATATCTTAGAGCAAATCTATGGACAGATCATTTCATATTAGATATGATATATGAATTATATGAAGAGATTGAAGATATCTTAGAATTAGAATTAGAAATGTGGACCCCAAATTCTTTGAAAAGAGAACCCTATGATTTAGACGAGCATGTAAATGAATTATTTGAATGGTTTCCAGAGAGATTGGCTTTTTGTGATTCTTATTTTGCGAAATATTGATGTTTCCTTAGAATTTTCTTTTTTTGGAACTTTAAATAGTTATGAAATTATAATTTTCCTTAGCAAATTTATAATATCACTTACACATTCATAAGATGAGAATTTATCTTCAATTATTTTTATCTCATCCTTAGAAATTTCAATGGGATTGTCTAACATTTTTTTAATTTCTTCTGTCCAGATATTAGTGTTTAAAGGTAAGACTTTAACATAATTCTTGTTTTTAAATAAGTACTTTGCTCCTGTTTGAGGAGTAATTATGACAGGAGTTTTATTAATTATACTTTCCAATAATACTCTTCCAAAAGCTTCTGTATAAATCGATGGAATAATTGTTAAGTCGACCTTTTCATATAAATAGTAAAGATTATCTGTAGGAATCCTCCCGATATTTACTACATTTTTATAATTTTTCAATTCCTCAATTATAATTCCAACTACTATTAATAACGTATTTTGAGGGAGTTGGTTTATTAATTTTTTAACGAATGGATATCCTTTACTTCCTCCTTCATTTCTTGGAATTACGAACAGAATTCTCTTACTTGAATTTTCTATCTTTTTGAGTATGAATTTATCAATTTTATCATACTTTTTACTGATATTAGAATCATCAATAGGTGTAATTTTTCTTAATGTTATTCTAGAATTTTTAATTCTTTTTTTAACCAAATCTCTCATTAAAGGAGAGGCGACTACATTGATACAAGTAAATTTTACTAGATTTAGATAAAATTTAGTGAAAAAATATTTAAATTTATAGTAAACTGTATAAAATGCTGAACCCAATGTTCTATTAAATCCTTTTGGCTTATCACTTAAGAGAATCCTTAATGTACGCCACTTTTCTATACATCTCCAACATTCTTTTTTAGAAAGAACACTTGAGCAATTTTTAAAGCCTCTTGTATCTATATCTTTGGGACATAAACTCATACCATCTCTAATGATATTGATAACTGGGATTTTTTTAAGTAACCCTGCTAACATAGCTGAGAATGTAAGATCTCTTTGCACAATAATAATATCAGGTTTAAATCGTTTTATTTCTCTAATAATTGAGAAAAAACTGAAATATTGATTAACCTTGAGATTTTTGATAAGTGAATTTAATTTATTAAAGGGAGTCCTTAACTTGGGATAAACTGGTCTTGCTGAAAATCGTTTTCCTTTAAAATACGGTGAGTTAGTTGCCAAAACTGAAATAGAATATTCGGGATATTTCATGAATTCATTTATTATAGCATAATTACTCTTAAATGCACCACCGATATTTGTTGCATCAAAATTTTGATCGATAAACAGAATCTTCAAGATATCATCACCATTTTACTAAGGATAAAATATATTATGTTTCGTAGAAGATAAAATTAGGATTTTCGTATAGTATATCTTCTTTATCATCAATACTCTCTAAACAAGAATCTTTTGTTTCCTCTTTATATACCAATACAAAATCGGCATTATTTTCTTCGATAGCATTTCTTAATTCTGTACAATTAGTATTATCAAATTCTAAATATTCACGATCAATATCCTTTTGATATATTATTCTATAAATTACCTTGGAGTCAAAATTATCCGGAAGTAAAATATTTACATCTTCTATGTTTTCTTTATTGAAGTAATCAGAAATAAAAAGAACAGCCTCAGTTAAGTTATCATCATCATACTCATTTACGTACAAAACATTGTATTGGAGATATAGATGGCTTGAATATAACGATGCACTCAAAATTATGAGAAGTATAATATAAATTTTGTCGTATTTGCTTTCTATATTAGCAATTACTCTCTCCTTAGTTATCGTGTATCCTTTTAAATTTTTACATTTAATCTTTTTAATAAATTCTAAGAGTGATGAGATCCCCAACACAAATAAGATTGACCAGATTGGAGAAAACAATTCAAATGCTCTTATTCCATATTGATTAATAAAGCTGGCTAAAGAAAGTATAAAATTATTATCAATAATAAACAAGAAAGAATTCGCTATAAAAATAATGAATGTTAGCATCAGGGAAAATTTCACAAAATTAATAACATAATTCTTTTTTCGATCATTCCATTTGATTTTTGAAAACAATCCTAAAATAATGATAATTACTCCCCAATTCAGAGTTTTATTGATGGGGATATTTAATCCAAAAAAAATTAAATTGTAGAAAAAATCGGTTCTTGAAGGGCGTAATCTCATAATAAATGTTTCTGGAGATACCAAAACATGTAATATGGTAAAATTGTTATTTATATTACCACTATAACCTCTATATAAATACCGAGTAAAATTTTCATAAAGATTTTTATCTGAGAGATGGAGATTTAAAAAATAAGGGATACTAATTATTACAATTATTAATATATAAGTGATATATTTTTTTAAAAAGCTCATAATAGATATGGAAATATTCTCCTCTTTCTCTTCTAAATTATCTCTAATATTTTGGATTAAGCGAAATAATTCAAATAATATAAGATAAGCAAATAGAAATAACAGATATAGAGGATGAGTTAAAAACATCCCTCCTAATAGTATTCCTCTAATAATAATTATTCTCTTATCCTCTTCTTGAGTTAATGTATTAAAAAATAGAATACTTAATGTTGTAGCTATAATTGAGGGAACCGCAAACGAAAACCTAATAAGTAAGGAGTTAAAGCAGAGAAGAATTACTAATATTATGAAAATTTCAATATCTCTCTTGAAGATCCATGACGATACGTTATAAACTGCTAAAATAATTATAGAAAAAAAGAAAATAGAGACATATTTTATATAGAAATAATGAATATAGATGTCACCTGTGATTAATAGGGATCCCGCAATAAATATAACAAAACCAACACCATGAACTGTATAATTATCATAATTCAGATCTCCATATCGGTGCAAATATAAAATTAGATCTAACCAATTGTATGTATCCTTTGAAGGTAAACTTAACTGAGTTTCAATTACTCCTTGAACAATAAGCAAGAGCATGAAAATAACAATTAACATTAACCCGTGTTTTTTAACTCGCTTATTAGAGAAAAAGTTTCTTAAATTTTGAGAAAATTGCTGTAAATTGTTTTTGGACAATAAATTATGCTTTTGAATAAGATACGCTAGACTTACAGAATCAAATATAATTAATGGGAAATAGATAGTAAAAAGATTAAATACTCTAACAAGATTTATAATAAAATAGGAATAAAAAATAAAAACTACTGTTCCAACACCGAAAGATTCCAAAAAAATTGTTAAGGATATCTTTTTCGCTCTGAAAAATTTAAACAAAAAATATTGAAAAAAATACCCCAGTAAAGTAATTAAAACCATAAAAATAAGAAAAATACCAAGAGATAAAAGAAAAAAGCCAACAATTATCATTTTTTATATTCTCTAATATCCAACTAAACCATATTTCTTATAAATATAATTAAAAAACATAATACTCATTATAGGCGCGATTATAGTTAAAGATAAAACTACGATAAAATGTAAAAGATAAACTGGATTAAATATTATATTTTCTGCTCCAAGAACCAACATGACTCTGATTAGATCCCAATAATAATAAAATGGATTCCAGATTATTAAAAATTGCAAATAATCGGGAAAAAATTCTCTTGGATATCTCCAACAACTAAAGATTAAAAAGAGTCCTACTAAGTTCGAAAAAACAGTATAACCGCCTTCTATGGACATTCTAAATGAGCCAATTGCTAAACCTATTGATGCCATAAAAATAGACGCACAAAAATATATAATTAATACAAAAATAATTGTAAAAAGAGATGCACTGGAGAATATGAAACAAAGGATGAATGCTACAATCAATGGAATCAAAAATATAAATAATTCTGATATTAATTTACTTACTAATAGGTTAAAAACATTAACTGGAGATAGAAATATTCCTGGAAGCGTTTTCCAATACTTTTCTCTTAATAAATTCTTTCCATAAGCAGGGAATAATTTTAGTAAAATGACAATGAATATTCCTGATAAAATAAAAATTATATAATTATCAGGTGTCCAGAACCCAAACGATTCATCTCCAGTTGCTTCAAATAATCTTCTGAAAATAAGCAATCGCATAATAAATGTTGTAATCGGAAAAACCATTGAAAATAAAAATTTAACTTTATATCTTGACTTTAATTTTAAATCCTTAATAACTAATGCTCGTATTTGAAAAAAATAAATCTTTAGAGATGATAACATTCTTAATCTCATTCTAATAAATATTAATGATTGTAAATTTTAAAGATTTCTTAAAAGAAATAATGAATTGTGTTGGTTAAAATTATTGAAAAGATTATACTCTATCTAACTATTTCAAGCTAGAGCAATCTATTAATTAAATGTCGTTTTGATATTTTATAAAGTGTAAAAATTAAAATTCAATCTTTTGAATGCGAGTTTTTGTTTAATGATAAACATTGATATAATTATACCATCAATTATAAGTTATCAAAAATATACAAAATTTCAAAAATTTCAAAAAATTCAATTATTTCAAAAAATTTCACTTCAGTCTTGGATGGGAAATTGGTTTCCTGTTTGGTATAATTTAAAGAGTCTTAAAAGGAAATGCATTAGGTTTCT
>SDBT01018144.1_pt1 | contig 11074 bp, 8 predicted proteins | sample 2277101 | NCBI WGS metagenome assembly SDBT01 (sample SAMN10404973, study PRJNA504765) | marine sediment metagenome | isolation source: marine sediment core GS10_PC15, 103 cmbsf | place: Arctic Ocean: Southern Knipovich Ridge | collected 2010 | reverse complement strand
ATCCTGGCCCAAGACCCGGAAAACCTCATGGTGCTCGGTAACCTGGCCACGGTCCTGACGCAAATGGAGATGGGTGATTCGGCGCAGGTGCTCTACGACCGGATTCTCCAGCGTACCGACGTCAGCGAAAGTGATCTTTTCAATGCGGCTGTCGGGCTCTACCAGGTGGAGAACTACGAAATGGCAGCCATTTCCTTCGCCAAAGTGCTGGAGTTGAACCCCATGCATCGGGACGCGGCGCTCAACCTGGCCCAGACGCTTTCGATTGCCGAGGACTACGAAGGGCTCATCCCGGCGGCGCAGGCCCTGGCCGAGTTGGATCCGCGCAACTCGCTGGCCTACATCTATCAGGCCCGGGCATACAGCGAGGGCGACAGAACCGAGGAAGCCAACGAGATCTTCCGCGAGTACCAGGACTTCGGCTACGAGATCTCGGAGCTCGAGGTGCAGTCGTACCAGGAAGGCGGGGCTCACTTCACCGGTCAGTTACAGAATCACACCAAGGATGTGGGCAGCACCGTGACCCTGCGCTTCCACTTCGGTGGCGAGGGCGGTGTTGAGATCGGCACTTTGGACGTGACCATTACCGTCCCGGACGCGGAGGCCTTCGAAGTCTTCGAGGCCGAGTTCAGTTCCTCCGTGTATGTAATGGGATATCGCTACGAGGTCTTGAACGAAGGCTAAGCGACGTAATGGCAGGGCAGGGAGCCGGGCGACCCGAAGTGGCCGCCCGGCCTTCCTTTGTCCGGGCTTTTCCGCTTGACCTTCGCCGACCCCTCGGTAGATTCATTTTCGCGTGCGGGCGTAGCTCAGTCGGTAGAGCATCAGCTTCCCAAGCTGAGGGTCGCCAGTTCGAATCTGGTCGCCCGCTTAGGCGGATGCGCGGTGCCAGGCCCCTGGTATCGCGCCTCTTCGCCAGTTGCCAACCGGGGGATTCCATCGTGTCAGACAGCACATTCGACGAGCACGCCGGCGAGTATGACAGCTGGTTCCTGAAGAACCGCAATGTGCTCCAATCCGAGGTCCTCCTGCTGGCAGGCTTCCTCCAGGATCCCGGTCAGGCGCTCAGCGTAGGCTGCGGAAGCGGGCTCTTCGAGAAGATCCTGCGGGAGGATCACGGCATCGACATCCACCACGGAGTCGAGCCCGCCAGCGGCATGGCGGAGATCGCCATCAAGCGCGGCATGGAGGTCAGGGAAGGCACCGCGGAAGCGCTGCCATTCGAGGAAGACTCCTTCGACACCGCCATCCTGAACGGTACCCCGGGATACATCGACGACCTTGAACGCGCCTTCGCCGAGGTCTTCAGAATCCTCCGACCCGGCGGCCATATCGTCGTGGCGGACGTGCCCGCCGAGAGCTCCTACGCCTTGCTATACCGCCTCGCCGCCAGTATCGGCAGCTGGGAGGATCCCTCCCTCCAGGCGATCGCGCCGGCTCATCCGTATCCCGTGGAATTCGCCGCTGCCGCCACGTGGCGCACTACCGAGGAGAAGATGAGCCTTCTTCGGAAGGTCGGCTTCGAAGCGCTGGAGACGACCCAGACGCTCACCGTGCATCCCAAGTTCTCGGACGACGTCGCGGAGGCGCCGTCACCCGGCCATGAACGAGGTGATTACGTGGCGATCCGCGCCAGGAGACCGTAATGGGCACCGTGGAAAGACCCGCAATTTCCACGCGTAGGGCCGCCGTCGAGCTGCTCATCGTGTCCTTCGTGGTCCTGTTCCAGGAGCTGGCGTTCATCCGATGGCTCCCGACACAGGTGAGAGTCGTGGCCTACTTCCCCAACCTGATCCTGATCGGCGCCTTTCTCGGCTTGGGAATCGGATCGCTGAGGGCGCGCAACCGATCCCTCCTCTGGCTCTGGCCCGTGAGCCTGATCCTCCTGGTCGGCTGCGCAATCCTCATGAGCGGGATCGCCTTCACCGCCAACGACGTCAGTGAGCACCTCTGGCTGCTCTACCACGACCTCCCCGACGGCGCTCCCGTGTTCGAAGATGTCCGTCTCCCCATCGTGCTCTGCTTCCTGTTTGGGGCACTCACCTTCGTGCCGCTGGGGCAGCTCGTCGCCGAGAGGCTCAACGTCTTCCGCAAACAATCCAGCTCTCTATGGGGCTACGCCATGGATCTCAGCGGATCCCTTCTGGGCGTGATCGGATTCGCTCTTCTCTCGCTCACCGGGTCCTTCCCGGTGATCTGGTTCCTCTGCTTCTCGGTCCTGGGCGGAGTCCTCTTTCTTCGGTCCCCCAGACTCCTGGCGTTCCATCTGGTGACGATCGGAGTCGTGTGCTTCTTCGTGGTCAGGGGCGAGCGAAACCAGTACTACAGTCCCTACTACGCCCTCAGCACCCAGCAGGCGGAGGGGACACTGGACCACGTGGTGCGCACGAATGGCTCGCTGCACCAGGTCGCGGTGGCGGTGCGGAAGTCGGACCCACTCTTGACGGACCAACAGGAGCGGGTCCGGCAGGGATATCACCTCCCTTACGATCTCTTGGATCGTCCCCCGGGCAAGGTGCTCATCCTGGGGGCCGGCACAGGAAACGACGTGGCGGTTGCGCTGGACGAGAACGCCGAAGAGATCCATGCGGTGGAGATCGATCCTGTGATCATTCAGCTTGGCAGGGATCTTCATCCCGATCGTCCCTACGACGACCCGAGAGTCAAGATCTTCAACACCGATGCCAGATCATTCCTGAACCACACCGAGGGTCAGTACGATCTCGTGGTCTTCGGCACGCTGGATTCCCAGACACAGCTCTCCGCTCTGTCCAGTGTCCGTCTCGACAACTTCGTCTATACGCGGCAAGCGCTGGAGGCCGCGGCGGGGAAGCTGCGGCCCGACGGAGGCATGATCCTCTACTTCATGGTCGGGAAGGAGCACATCTCCGAGCACCTCACGGTGATGCTCACGTCCGTTTTCGGAAGGGCGCCGGTGGTGGCCAGAGGTGGATGGAACCTGTTCAACCATGTCTATTTGACGGGACCGGCCTTCGCTCACCTGCGCTCCGAGGCCGGAGCCGGCGCTGAGGAGCCGGACCTGGCCGGTATCGCGAGCCTGGAGATGCCGACGGACGATTGGCCCTACCTCTACCTCCCCACCCGGGAGATAACGGGCTTCTACCTGTCACTGATGGGGATCCTCTTTGGGCTGGCCCTGGTGGGAGTCATGGTGGCGTCGCCGGGGATGCGGAAGGGCCTCCGCTCCGGCCGTGGCATCGACCTGGAGATGTTCCTATTCGGGCTGGCCTTTCTCCTCATCGAGACCCGTTTCGTCACCGCAATCAATCTGGTGTGGGGAGCGACATGGATCACCAGCGCGGTGGTCTTCGGCTCGATCCTGGCGATGATCCTCGTCTCCACCATCGTGATGCAGCTCCGCCCGATTCCATGGTCCGTGGCGGCGATCGGGCTGCTCGTCTCCCTGTCCGCCACCTATCTGCTGCCGACCAACCTCCTCCTGGCGGAGAGCGCAGGCGTTAGGCTTTTGCTCTCCGTGGCCTACGTGGGAACGCCCGTCTTCTTCGCGGCCGCGTGCTTCGCCCTACGATTCAGGACGAGAGAAGCGGTGGATCTGGCTTTTGGCTGGAATCTGATCGGAGCGGTGGCAGGAGGACTGCTGGAGTTCTTCTCTATGTCGGTGGGGCTGCGTTCTCTTCTCCTTCTGGCAATCGTGGCCTATCTGGGGGCGTTCTTCCTCAGGGCCAGAGACGAACAGAGGATCGCTCAACCCTCAGTAATCTAAGTCCCTCCACAGGTGGACTCGGTCACGCTTTCCGAGCTGCGCCGAAGGGCATCAAAGCTGGGCCGCAGCCCATGTGGCAGCAACCGCAACCACCAGAAGGAGCGCGAACATCACGCACGCGGCGCGGTTGTGGGCGCGAACCCGGTCTCGGTTCAGGTGGGGCCAGCGAATTCCACAGTCGAGGCAACGATCCCGTCGCCCCACTATCGCGCCACACTTTCGGCACTCGGCCAGTCGTGTTTTCAACATCCCATCCCCCTCTTCCAGGTCCAACTATCTCTACGCGGTACCTACATAGAAGATTCATTACCTTAGATGTCATCAGGGGCGGATTCGTTGGTTTCTCCCACGACACGGACACCGGTCTGGAGGGAGGCCGTCGGGCTAGAAGGCTCCTAGGGAGCCTGATTGTCGAGCAGCCCTCCGGCGGCCACCCACCCGACGCGGCCGTCGAGGGGCATCACGTAGAGGAAGTCACGGAAGGATCCCAGAACGGAGATTCCCTGCTCGTCTTCCGCCGTGGCGACGACGGGTGCTAACGGATCGGGACTCATCAGGATGGGTTCCCCCCCAGCCAGGATTTCGGTCCGCAGCGGCTCTTCCACCGGCTCGGTGAGTCGGGCCGCGATGTAACCACTCTGGCCGTCGGGAAGACGAACCCGATACCACTCCCCAGCCCCTGCCATGACCATGGCCACGGTGTACCGGGAGAGTTCGCCCAGCACCGTACCCCGAAGGGTGGGTGTGAGGCGCAGCCGGATTTCTTCATTCCGCACCCTCACCCATCCACCCAGCACGCCCAGGTCCGCCGTCAGCTCCGCTATCTGGGTTGGTCGCTCCAGGAGGTAGTACCACGGGTCCACGGGCCCCCGACGCCGCCTGTAGATTCCGAAGTGGAGATGGGGTGGAGTCGTGCGGGCATTCCCCGTGTTGCCCACCAGCCCAAGCGTGTCACCGGCTCTGACCCGCTGGCCCGAGCGCACCAGCTGCCTCTCCAGATGGGCGTAGTAGAGCGTGTGACGCCCACTGGAGTCCCGTTGCCAGACCACCCTGCCACCGATGGGAGTGGTGTTCACGGCGGTGATGTAGCCGTCGGCGGCGGCCAGGACGGGCGTCCCCCTCCGAGCGAAGACATCCACGCCGTGGTGCTCCCTGCGCCCGGCATCCCTGGGATCGCCGAAGAAGCTCTGGATGGACCGGCTGGTGTACCCTGCCACCGGGAAGATCAAGGAGGGATCCGCCCGAAGCGTCAGGCGATAGCGTCCGCCCCGCAAGACCTCGGGCTGGAGCCGAATGATGTAGTCATCGGAGCTGGAGGGTTCGAACTCCAGCGGCTCCTCCCCCACCTCCGTGGCCATCACCGGAACGGGAAACCGGGTGGGGTCCGGCGCGACCCGGTAGACGTCGAGGAAGAGGCGGGTGGGGTCACCCGAGTCCAGTTCCACCTCCACGGTCAGGCGTTGCCCCCGCTCCATCGAGATCCGGATTCCCAGGGCCTGCGGATCCTCCGGTGGAAAGAAACCCTCTTCCTGATAGGGAGAGATCACAGCCAGCGGATGGTCCAGCGCGTCGTTGGCGGCGGCCAGCCAGTCCCGGCCCAGCGCCGTCTCGGTGAGACCCACTGCGCCGAGGGAGAGGAGGTACGCCTCGTGGGGCGTGGGGCTTCGGAAGAACTCCCGGATCGGCTCCCGGGTCTCACACCCCGCCCAGAAGAGGGTGGGCACGATGAGCCAGCCCCCCATGGCCAGGAGCCCTACGATCCTAAACCGCCGCGCCCGACTGGCGTTGCGCAGGCCCAGGGACATTACGCAGGACAGGAAGTCGTATCTGTCCGTCGACTCGGCTTGCGGCTCTCTATCCATAACACCCGTCTAAGTACGTCATATAGGTAATATGCTTCCAGGTCCGCTCCAGTGAAAGGCCCACGATCCGCCCCCCGAAATGATCCAACAGACCCCCTCCGGGTAGCAGGGAACGGACAAAGATGAACGCAATGGCTGGCGAATTGAAGAGGAACAGAGGCTTCTCTATACTTTAGGGCCGTTCCTGATCCGTCATTCCCTGGGAATACCGCGTGGTTCGCATCGCTCAGATCGAGGCCGGAAGCGTGGCCGAAGAGCTCCGCCTGGAGATTGGATCCCGGATTGTCCGGGTGAACGGTCAGCCAGTGCGCGACGGCATCGACTTCACCTACCTGCTGGCCGACTCCGATCTGGAGATGGAGGTCGTCACTCCCGAGGGAGAGAAGGTGGTGTTCGAGATCACCCGGGAACACGGAGAGCCTCTTGGAATAGTCCCCGCCCCGGACCCGGTGAGGGAGTGTGCGAACAAGTGCGTCTTCTGCTTCATAGACGGGAATCCGGCGAACGCCAGGGAGAGCCTCTGGCTGAAGGACGACGACTTCAGGCTCTCATTCACCTACGGGAGCTACGTAACCCTTACCAATCTGGGGCCGAAGGGCCTTCAGCGGCTCATCGAACAGCGGATCTCACCCCTATACGTAAGCGTGCACGCAACGGAGCCCGAGGTTAGGGAACGCCTTCTGGTGAATGACCGTGCCGGGCTCATCATGGATCAGCTCCGCGATCTCGCGGAGGGCGGCCTGGAGGTTCACAGTCAGGTGGTGCTCTGTCCTGGCTGGAACGACGGGGAGCATCTTGATCGAACCCTCCAGGACCTCTATTCCCTGGGGGAGGGTATCCTGACCCTGTCCGTCGTTCCGGTGGGCCTGACCAAGTACAACGTCAACCGCCCGGTCCGGCTCCTCACCCCGGAGGAGGCTGCGACGGCCATCCGGCAGGTGGAGCGGGCCCGGGTGCGGGCGTTGGCGGAGCGGGAAGCCGGTTGGGCCTACGCCGCCGATGAGCTCTTCCTCCAGGCGGGAGCCGAGGTTCCGGATGAGGAGTATTACGACGATTGGTCCTTGGCGGAGAACGGCGTCGGCATGATCCGATCCTTCCTCCGGGATTTCGAAGCCGGGCTTTCGACGCTGCCCGATCTCAGCCGAAGTCGCATCCACCTGGTGACGGGCCGGTCCATGGCCCCCCTCTTCCGGGACCTGGCACCCCGTCTGGAGAGGGCCTCGGGTGCCCCCGTAGCCGTGCGGGAGGCGCTCAACGACTTCTACGGGGAGACGGTGACCGTGGCCGGTCTCCTGGCTGGCAGGGACATCCTGCGGGCGTTGAGACCAGGCATGGACGAGCCCCCCTACACCGAGGAAGATCTGGTGCTCCTCCCGGCCGAGGCCCTTAATGCCGAAGACCTGTTCATCGACTCCATCTCTCTTCAGGATGTACGTGACACGCTGGATCCGGCCCGCGTCCTTTCGGGCCATGAGATCACCGCCACCCTTGGTACCCTGTGAGCAATCAGCTTCCCGTAGTCGCCGTGGTCGGTCGCCCCAACGTGGGCAAGTCCACCTTCTTCAATCGGGTAGTAGGACGGAGGGTCGCGATCGTGGATGACACTCCGGGAGTGACCCGAGACCGGAACTTCGCCCGGGTGGATTGGGCCGGGCGGAGCTTCTTCATCGTCGATACCGGCGGTGTCATCGAAGGAAGCGACGAGCCCCTGGACAGGGCGGTTCGGGCTCAGGCTATGATGGCGGTGCAGGAGGCCGATGTGATCCTCTTCCTGGTGGACGGCAACGAGGGAGTCCATCCATTGGACGAGAAGCTGGCCCAGGTCCTTCGCAAGAGCGGACCACCCGTTCTCCTCGTCGTCAACAAGATGGACAATCTCCCCAACGATCCCTCCTATCTGGACTTCTGGTCTATGGGCATGGGGGATCCGCTCCCGGTGAGCTCTATCTCGGGGAGGGGATCGGGTGATCTCCTGGACGCCGTCGTCGAGCATCTGCCGGAGCGAGTCGACGAGGAGCCCAAAGAGGACGACATCCGGGTGGCGGTGGTAGGAAAGCCGAATGTGGGGAAGTCGAGTCTGGTGAACCGCCTCTTCGATGAGGAGCGCATGGTGGTGAGCGAGAAGCCCGGCACCACCCGGGACCCGGTGGACTCGATGCTTCGCTACCATGGCAGGAACCTGATTTTCGTGGATACCGCCGGTCTCCGTCGGCAGTCACGGATTCACGATTCGCTGGAGTACTACAGCACCATCCGTACGGCCCGGGTGGTTCGTGACGCGGACGTGTGTCTCGTTCTGATGGATGCCTCAGATGAATTGGCGGTGCAGGACATCAAGATAGCGGAGACCGCGTGGGAAGCCGGCGCGGGGGTCATCCTGGTGGTCAACAAGTGGGATCTGATCGAGAAGGATACCCAGAGCGCGCCGGACCTGGAGAAGGAGATCAGGAAACGGGCCAAGTTCATGGAGTGGGTACCCGTGCTCTTCGCATCGGCGCTGTCGGGCCAGCGCGTCAGGAAGTCGCTGGACCTGGTGCTCGAGGTGCAGGAGGAGAGACATCGGAGGATCGCCACCGCGGAGGTCAACAAGGTGTTGGAGGAGATCGTCCACCGGCAGCCTCCGCCTCACTCCAGAGGTCGCCAGGTGAAGCTCAAGTACGTGACCCAGGTCGGGGTGGCTCCACCTACCTTCGTCGTCTTCTCCAACCTCCCTAAGGCCGTACCGCCTCATTACATTCGCTACATTCACAACACGTTCCGCAGCCACTGGGGATTCATGGGCTCCCCCATACGTATCCGCCTCAGGGAGGGCAAAGGCTCGTGACACCGGTTTTTCTCGTTCTCCTCGCCTACGTATTGGGCGCGATCCCCACCAGCTTCTGGGTCGGAAAGGCCTTCTTCGGAGTCGATCTCAGGGAGAAGGGGAGCGGGAATCTCGGGGCCACCAACGCCTATCGAATCCTGGGGTTGAAGGCTGCCCTCCCGGTAGCCGTGTTCGACGTGTTCAAGGGATGGCTTCCGGTTTGGCTCTTCCCCCAGATACACGGCGCCGCACCCTGGTCCTGGACGCTGGCCTATGCCGGCGCCGCAATCGTCGGGCACGTCTTCTCCTTCTGGGTGCGCTTTAAGGGGGGAAAGGGAATGGCTACCAGCACGGGTGCTTTCCTCGCACTCTCCCCCTGGGCCGCCCTGGTGGGGCTCGGGGTGTGGTTGAGCGTTGTCTTCACCACGAGGATCGTCTCCCTCGGCTCGATGATGGCGGCCCTGGCGCTCCCACTGGCTACCTACTTCCTTCCTCACCAGGGTGGAAACCCCTTGGTGGGATTCACAACCGCGCTGGCCGCCTTCATGATCTGGGCTCACCGCTCAAACGTCCGCCGCCTGCTCCGGGGCGAGGAGAACCGGTTCGGGAGCGCAAACGACCCCGTAAGGACCACCGAATGAGCCAGACACCCGTGCAAGTGGCCGTCATCGGGGCAGGGAGCTGGGGCACGGCTCTCGCAGCCCTCCTGGCCAAGAAGGGGCATGCGACTCGCCTATGGGCTCGTGAAGAGGAGGTGGTCCGCCAGATTCAAGAGCATCGCGAGAACGGGGTGTTCCTCCCCGGCGTCGCCTTACCCGGTGCATTGGACGTCACTACGAGTCTGGCCATGGCCCTCTCCGAATCCGAGGTCGTTCTGTCCGCCGTCCCCTCCCAGTTCGTAGGAGATGTGGTGGCTAAGGCGGCACCCTACCTTCCACCGGAAGCTCTGGTGGTGAGCGCCAGCAAGGGGATCGAGCTCACGACGCTGAGAACGATGGATGAGGTCCTCGGCGCATACCTGGACGAAGGGCAGAGAGAGCGCTTCACGGTGTTGTCCGGTCCCAGCTTTTCGGTGGAGGTGGGGAGGGGGGAGCCTACCGCTGTGGTGGTGGCCAGCCGGTCGCCCGAGGCCGCGATCGAGGCGCAGGAGGTCTTTCAAACCGACCACTTCAGGGTCTACACCAATTCCGATGTGGTGGGAGTGGAACTGGCCGGCGCCCTCAAGAACGTCATCGCACTGGCCGCCGGCGTCGTGGCCGGCCTGGGTTTCGGTCACAACACGCTAGCCGCCCTCATTACCCGGGGCCTGGCCGAGATCACCCGCCTGGGTGTAGCGATGGGCGCGAGTCCGGCAACCTTCGCGGGCCTGGCAGGCATGGGAGACCTTGTCCTCACCTGCACAGGAAACCTGAGCCGGAACCGGACCGTGGGGTTCCGCCTGGGGCTGGGGGAGACCCTGGACGAGATCCTGGGCGGGTCGAGATCCGTGGCCGAAGGCGTCAAGACGTCGAAAGCGGTCCGGAAACTCGCCGAGACACACGACGTCGAGATGCCCATCTGTGAAGAGGTGCACGCCCTCCTCTGGGAGGGTCGTTCACCAGAGGAAGCAGTGAGAAACCTCATGCTCCGGGACCCTAAGCCGGAGGAGTGGTCGTGATGGAAGAGCCGATCGTAAAGAAGGCCTACTACTCGATCGGGGACGTGTGTGACCTCACGGGGCTGAAGCCCCACGTGCTGAGGTATTGGGAGTCCCAGTTCGAGGTGTTGCACCCCACGAAGAATCGAGCCGGAAACCGCGTCTACCGCCCCAAGGACATCGAGCTGATTCTGCTGGTGAAATACCTCCTGTACGAGGAGAAGTACACCATCGAAGGCGCCCGACAGAGACTCTTGGAGATGAAGAAAGAGGGAGCGCTGCGAGGAGAGCAGCATGACATCGTTGGCACTGAATTCCTCTCGGGCGCCAAGCGTGAGCTCCAGGAGCTCCTGTCCATTCTCACCCCCCCGGCCTCCAGCGGAGATTGACTGGACCCTCTGCATGCAAATCCTCTGCACCAACGACGACGGCTACCTGGCGGGGGGCCTGAGAGTTCTGGCTCGCGCCGCCGGGACGCACGGCGACGTAGCGATCGTGGCACCGGACCGCGAGCAGAGCGCCTCGAGTCATGCCCTGACGATCCATCGCCCCCTTCGGATCCGCACCGCCTCGGATGGGTCACACATAGTGGACGGCACTCCCACGGACTGTGTGCTCCTGGCAGTAAACGAGATCCTGCCCGAGCACCCGGACTTCTGCCTCTCAGGGATCAACCACGGCTCGAATATGGGGGAGGACGTTCTCTACTCGGGTACGGTGGCCGCCGCCATGGAGGCCACGGTCATCGGCGTGCCGTCCGTGGCGTTCTCATATACCGGGGATCGTCACGACGAACTGGATCCATGGCAGCCCCTCATAGAGGTGCTGCTGGGGCAGATTCTCAAGCAGGATGCTTTCCCGGACCACACGCTCCTGAACGTGAACCTGCCGGCGCTGGCTCCGGAGAAGGTGCAGGGGATCAAGATCACCTCACTGGGACGACGGCAGTACAGCGATTCCATCACCCCCACCACCGATCCGTCGGGACGTGCCTACTTCTGGATCGGAGGTGGCATCTCCGCCTGGAG
>SDBT01018143.1_pt1 | contig 11074 bp, 16 predicted proteins | sample 2277101 | NCBI WGS metagenome assembly SDBT01 (sample SAMN10404973, study PRJNA504765) | marine sediment metagenome | isolation source: marine sediment core GS10_PC15, 103 cmbsf | place: Arctic Ocean: Southern Knipovich Ridge | collected 2010 | reverse complement strand
TTTTTTAAGACCCAAATTTCTTGTTTTATGTTTCTTTATTAATTCCTTTGAGAGATGAACATGAACGAATTTTTGCTTTATGTGCAATGGAGCATTATATCTATACTTTCTCTGTTTTTTTACCTGTTTGCTGCTTTTCCACGAACTTGAAAATTTTTTCATCTTAAACCACAATCTTAGCTACTTTTGCGATGCCGGGCCACCTTTCAGTTGCTTCTTTTGCAATTGGCCCTTTAAAGATAGTCCCTTTTGGGTTGCCTTTTTCGTCTTTTAATATAACTGCCGCATTGTCTTCAAATTTTACACGCATGCCATCTGGCCTTCTATATTCTCTTTTTTGCCTTACCACTACTGCTAATGTTGTTTGTTTTCTCATGTCAGGTCTTCCCCTAACAACAGAAGCTAATACTAAGTCACCAACACCTGCTGCTTGCAATCTTCCTTTTACAGTTTTATTCCTATAAACACTAAATATTTTGATAACTTTGGCTCCTGAGTTGTCGCATGTTTCAACCTTTGAACCTACAGGCAATGCCCTAGTTATTCTCGCTTTGACTGCTTGCATCTTTCTCCTCCTTTACCTCTTTTTTCTCTCCTTCTTCGCTCTCACTTGGAAGCTTTTTTCTTTTTTTACCTTCTTCTAATGCTTCCATCTTTTCCTCAAATCCTTTTTCTTTTCCTAAGTTTTCTATGACAACAAAATTCTTTGTTTTGCTTAGAGGCCTGCATTCGGATATTTTGACGATATCGCCTTCTTTTGCGTTGATACATTCTGGATTATGGGCTTTTATCCTTGTTCTTTTCTTTTCGTATCTTTCGTATTTTGGTATGTAACACTGCCTTGGGAATTCTACTGTTACTGTTTTCTGCATTTTTGCAGCTATGACAATTCCAGTAAAAATCTTCCCCCTGCATTTTAATCTACCATGAAAGGGACAATTCTCATCTTTACATTTTTTCTTACTTAATTTTACCTTTATACCTATGTTTTTGTTAGTTTGTTCCATTTTCACCCAATATTCTTATTATCTGACTTCGATGGTTTCTGGTGCAAAACCCGACTGAACCAATATCTCTTTTACCTTTTGTTTGTGATCGCCCTGCAACTCTATCCTTCCTTCTTTTGCTGTTCCGCCACAGGCAAATTTGCTTTTTAATCTCTTGGCCAGATCTTTCAGGTTAATCTCTTTTTCATCGATGCCTTCAACAATTGTACTTATTTTGTTGAATTTCTTTTTCACTATGCTTATTACTATTTTCTGGCTTTCCTTAGCAATTGTTTCACAAACACATAGCTCTTGGGGTAGACCACACCTTGTGCATATTTCACTCATGTTTTTTTATCTTCCTCCGACTTTTTTTCGTTTTGTTCATGAAGTACCATCAATATTCTGGCAATATTCTTTTTTGTTTGCTTAACCTGGCCTGGACTTTTTGGAGTAGTTCCTGTTGAAATCTGAGCATTAATCTTGACTAATTCCTTTTTCAGTTCTTCTAACTTAGCCTGGAGGTCTTCCTTATTCATTGACCTTAGTTCCTTTGCCTTCATCTTTTTTCTCCTTTACCTTTTCTTCTTTTGATTCCTTTTCCTCTTTTTTCTTTTTCCTCTTTTTCGTTTCTTTTTTTTCTGTTTTCTTCTTTTCATCCTTTTGAGAAGTCTCCTCTTTTTCTGAATCTCCCTTAGGAGGTTTCTCACTATCGCTTGAAGGTTCTTTTACTTCTTCTTTTTCTTCCAGGATAGTGATAACATCAGGCAGTTTGATATCTGGCGGCATTATTGATACCTTGATACCCACAATGCCTGATTTTAATCTTGCAAAAGCCTGTGCCTTGTCGATTTGCTCCAATGCAACATCACCGCACTTCCTCAAATAACCGGAATAGAATCTCCAGCATTTTGCTCTTGAGCCAGGTATTTTTCCGCTCAATATTATTTCAATGCCTAAGGCTCCTGCACCCATTACTTCTGCCATTATTTTATGCCCTACTCCCTTAAAGTTCTTGGTTCCAAATCTTTCCAAAGCACCTGAGATCTTTTCAGCCATTATAGATGCATTAAGACTTACTTTTTCTACTTCAGCGATTTCTATCTGGGGATTCTCTAGTTCAAATTCCTTTTTTAAAACCTTAGTTAGTTGCTTAATATTCTGCCCTTTTTTTCCAACAACTAATCCAGGCCTTGATGTGTGGATTATTATTTTTTCACCTAATGGTGTTTTTTGTATTTTTATGTGGCTTAAACCTGCATTCCTGAGGCTATTTCTTACATATTCCTGGATGCGGAATTCCTTTATCTTTTCTGCAACAAATTTTCTTTCAATCATTTTTTAATCTCTTTTGTTTTTTGTTCGATTGGTTTTTCTTCTGTATTTTTTACGTTATCTTTTTGTGTATTTTTTGATATTGTTGGGCCTTTTTTTGTGATTTCCTTTTTTTCTTTTTCTTGTTTTGATTCTTTTTGAGAAAGCTTCGCTTTTTCAACACCTTTCCCACTTTCAGGAGAAAAACCCTTGGTTTTTTTGTGCCCCTCTGGGGCGTCTGAAAGTTTCTTCTCTTCAACAATTATCTCTATATTGGTTCTTTTTGCTTTTCTTCTTCTTTGCCTGCCGTGATGCCATGGCCTGCTGGCTAAATGAGCGCATATATGTTTTATCTCTAAGTTTGATGTATTGAGACCTTTAAACTGGGCGTTTGCTTCCACAGACTCTAATAACTTAATAATTTCAATGGCTGGTTTTTTAGGATATCTGCCAGGGCCAATCTTTTTTTTGTGGCTTAGGTCTTTATTGAATTTTTTGAAAGGAATTGCTTTTTTGCCCTCTGCAACACTTTTTAATATTTCTTTTGCTTTATTAGTGGTCTTGTGCCTGATAAAATTACATATCTCTACACTAAATTTTTCAGATACTGGCAATGACCTGCCAACTACCTTAGCCATTGTTTCTTTATTGTACTCTTTTGTTGCAAAGCTATAGTCCATTTTATTTCACTGATAATGCTGCAGAGCTTTTTGTGGCTCCAATTCCTGGAGCTGAGTGCTCTACCTTTTTTCTTGTCAAAACAAATTCTCCTAAATAATGACCTATCATATCTTCCTGTATTGTTACAGGGATGAATTCTTTTCCATTATGGATCCTTATGGTTAAACCAATCATCTTAGGTAATATCGTGATATCTTTACAGTGAGTTTCTATATTGCTTTTTTTTGCCCTGATGTGCTTTAGTAATATTTTTTGCTGATCAGTAAATCCTCTTTTCAAGCTTCTTCTTTGTCTTGCAGGCAATAGGGGCATAAACTCTTCTACACTCATACTCTTTAATTCCTCTATTGTTTTTCCCCTGTAGGTAAATTCTTTCTTTGCCATTTTTACTTGCCCTTTTTCCATCCAGTTCTTCTTGCAGCTATTTTACCAACTTTTCTTCCAGGTGGCGCATCTCTTGATACTGTAGATGTTTTTCCCTTGCTGTGGGAGCTTGAGCCTCCAAATGGATGAGCAACAGAATTCATTGCAACACCAGATGTTCTCGGGTAAAGTTTATTTCTTGCCCGCATAGCATGGTATTTAAAGCCGGCTTTCAAAAATGGTTTTTCTGTTCTTCCAGATCCTGCTATTGTACCAATAGTGGCTCTACAGTTTGACTTAAATTCTCTTTCTTTCTTTGAAGGGAGCAATACCATAACTTTATCTTTTATCCTGTTGGATATTTTTGCAAATGTTCCTGAGGATCTGACAAATTTTCCACCATCTCCAGGGGAACTTTCAATATTATAGACGGCTGTTCCTTCTGGTATGTCTTGCAGGGGCAAAACATTTCCTGCTTTGATTAGTGTTTTTTCACCGTTTACTATTTTGTCCCCTACTTTGATTCCCTCTGGTGCCTGCAATAGTGCTTTTTCTCCATTTTCATATTTAACCTCCATTAGAGGGGCATGGTGTCCGGCACAATTGACAAGATCTGTTATTTTACCATTAATTGGATTTTTATTGTAGCTGCCATAAGTTGCTTTTCCTTTATACTTGAAGCTAGGTGCTCTATATGTTGGCGAGCCTTTTCCACGTTTTTGCTGAATCAGATTTTTTCCCATTTTTATCTGTTACATTAATCCTAACTTAGTTGCTATATCAATAGCAGGTGTTTCAGGTGAAAATTTAACATAAGCTTTTTTCTTACAGTCTGGTCCGATTAGGGTAGTTACTTTTTCTACCTTTGCTTTGAACATCTCTTCAATAGCTTTAGCTATATCTTTTTTATTTGCTTTTTTATCTACCACAAACAACAGCTTATTCTCACTTTCCATTAACCTGATTGCTTTTTCTGTTGATAATGGATGTTTTATTATTTTGTATATGTCCATTTTAGTTGAATAGGTTTTCTTTTTCTAATAATTTAACAGCATTAGTGCTCCATAATGTTAATCTTCCAGGAACAGCTCCAGGAGCCAATAGTTCAGCATTAATATTCTTAATAACGCAAATGTCAATCCCAGGTATATTATCCGAGGATTTCATCAATTTACAGTCTTTCGAAACAACAATCAAAGGACCTTTTTTCTTTTTGTATTTTCTTCCTCTTAATTTACCTTTTCCTGCCCTTATTTTTTTATGCTGGGTTCTTTCTAATTCATCTTTTAATCCTAATTTTATTAAGGCACCTTTTACTTTCTTTGTTTTGTCAATATTTTCAATAGATGCGTCAACTATGAAAGGATAATTATCAGGAACTTTATGGCCTCTTTTTTTTACTAAGGAAATGTTTATTGTTGCTGCAATAGCCGATCTTACTGCCTTTTTTCTTTCCTTTTTGTTTATTTTCTGCCACCATATCTTCTCTGCTTTTGGTGGATGTGCTCTTCGTCCCCCTACTGATTCAGGAGAAAATGCCCCTACCCAGTTCATCCTTGTGCCTCTTCTTGAAAGTATCTTTCTACGGCTTCTTGAAATTCCCAGACCGTATGAGCCCCTATAGCTGTGCCTTCTTTTTGAGATTACTGCAGATGCTCTTTTTCCTGCATCTGGTGAAGCGCCGTAGGGCTGCCTGTTGTGAGATTGTATAGCCAAAACGTTTCTTTTTATCAGGTCTGGCCTTATATTTTCTTCAAACTGTTTAGGCAGTTTTACCTTGCCCTTTTCTATATTCTCTATATCCAAGATTTTTAATTCTGTCATTTTGCTTTGCTAAATGATATAGGAAAAAATCTTTGATTTCTCAAACTTGTTTGAGATAAGGAAATCTTCAATTTCCTGTTTTTTTCGTTTGTCATTTTGCTTTGCTTTAGTTAATCATCTGTTTTATAGCTGGTGCTTCTTTTGGCACCCTTCTATTTGATCTTATTGCAACATTAAATCTAATTAGGCGTTTTTTAGGGCCGCCAACAGAGCCTTTGATTAGTATATATTGGTTTTTTATAAGCCCATACCTTGTGATTCCTCCTTTGGGATTGATTTCTTTTGGATCATTGCCTATTTTTAACAGCCATTTATTCCACTCTGTTCTTAGGAAATAGCCTGTCTGTCCTGCATGGGGCACTTTCCACATTATATTTGTCTGTCCACGCCATGGGCCTAATGAACCCGGGTTTCTTCTGCCCTTTTCTGATTTGTGGCTTTTTAGGCTTATGCCAAATCTTTTAACAGGCCCTTGAATTCCCTTACCTTTTGTTATTGAATGAATATCAACCTGATTGCCTTCTTTGAATATATCTGCTACATTGATTTCTTTTCCTAAGATGCTTTTGGCATAGTTTAGTTTTTCTTCTTTTTTTCCACCAATTGCAATTTCGAATAATTCTGGTTTTTTCTTACCTATACCTGTCAGTTTTGGTTGGGTATATACGACAATGGTTACATCATCAAAATCTTTTATGTCTTCTATTTTTTTCTTTTTACTTTTAGGCATAGTTATTTTCCTTTCTAACTCTTTATCAAGATTTTCAGAAAAAATATCAGAAATAACTTTTGAACCATCAATTGTGTTTTTGTAAAAGCGGATAGAAGCAGTTTTTAATTGGGGACATTCAATGAGTGTTGCTGGACAGGAAATTGTTTCTCCTTTTGTCATCGAATTCGGGTTGTTGTCATTAATCATCAGATGGAGCATGCCTACCTTGTAGCCAGCGAAACCTAACAACTTAGCTTCTTTTAGTTTAGCCCATGACCTAATACGAGCTGTTTGTTTTTTAGCTCTCTTTCTGGGTGAATATCCCAGACTTCCAAATCTTGGTCTTTTTGTTTTAGGCATTTTTTGTTATTTTTTGCTTTCACTCACCCCGCATATAGACAGCAATATGTCTTTTTTGTGAGTTTTATGTGAAAAAAGCCTTTTATTAGAGCCTTTAGTAGAAATTAATTCTGTACTGAAAAGGTTTCTTTTCAGGCTTGATTGAGTGTAATGTACGTAATTGCTTATGTACACGTTTTAAGAGAAGTAGTGTGAATAATAGGCTGTTTATAAAGGTTACTGTGTATTTGGAATTTTGCAGGTAGTTTCTATAACTTCAAGCTGGTTCGAACTAAAGATAAGGTATTTATATATGTTTATTTTTATGTTTTACTATGGTTTCAATACCCAAAACAAACTATGAACGGTGATAATATGACTATGAAAGAACAGTTTAACAGGATGAAGGAAAATTGGTTGATTGTTTTGTTGTTATTGGTGATAGTTGGAATACCTTTTTTTCAAACTAGTGGTGTAAGAAGACTTACAGCTCCTATGATGGAAGTTGCGGAGATGGCTGTTGAGGCAGGATATGCTGGAGGGTATGCTAAGTCTGCTCCTAGCTATATTGTAAGGGATGAAGGTTTTGCTCCTGAAGTTGAAGATAGGATAATTACAAAGTCTTCTAGTTTATCTACTGAGGTTGAGAGAGGAACTTTTTCTGAAGCAGAAACTAAGGTAAAGTCAATAATAAAGTCAAGTGATTCTTTTCTGTTGAATGAGAATGTTTATGCTTCTGAGACAGGATGGAAATCATATAAGCATGGAAGTTATCAAATAAAGGTTGAGACAGAGAAATATAATTCTGTTGTAACCCAGTTGAAGGATATTGGGGAAGTGAAATCCTTTAGCGAAAATGCAGATGATATTACCAAGAGGTATACTGACCTGAATGTGGGGCTAAAGGCAGAGAAAGAAAGGCTTGAGAGATACCAAAAGATGTACAATGAAGCTAAAGAAACAGAAGATAAAATCCAGCTGAGTGACAGAATCTTTAACCAGGAAAGAACAATAAAGTATCTTGAAAGGGCAATTAAGAACATGGATAATAAGGTTAGCTATTCCACTGTTTATTTGACAGTAAATGAGAAACGTTCAGAGTATGTAAATGTTGTTTTCGTTAAAATATCAGAGTTAGTAAGGGCTTTTGTTGGAAGTGTTAATCTTGTGTTGAAAACAATCTTTATAGTGATTCCATGGGCTGTTGGAATGTGGCTTGTGGTGATTGTTAGTAGGTTGTTTAGGAAGAAGAAATAATTTATTTTTTATTTTTTTCTCTAAATTTCCTTCTCATCTCTTTTTGTTCTTCTGTTAATCTTGGTCCGCTTTTTTTAACTTCTCTGTTTGTGCTTTTTGCCTTGAATACTGCGTAGTTAACAGGATTCTTTACCCTGGGGCAGAAATTATCTGGCAGACATATTCTAAAATCCTTGTAATACATGGAATTGGCGCAGTTTGGCGGCAGAATCTTTTTGTTTCTTTGTTTATGGTATCTTATCTGGCCTTTTATTAAGACTTCTCTTAAAGGCTCTGGGTTTTTTTTGTTCCAATCTTCCAGGATTTTTTCTATCTGCTCATAATCCCATCCAATTGAACTTAGGAAGTTTGTTAAAATGAATAAAGACCTTTTCTTGCCGTCTTCTAAACCATTTAAGATTTTCCTTATGCATGGCGGGAAGAATTTTTCCGGAACAGCTTCTTCTGGAATTTCGTATTGTTTGCCACTTTCTATTCTTACTTCTTCTTGTTTTAGGTTGAAATCAAATGCCTGTACTAATAACTTTTTAGCTTCTTTCTTTTCTGCTTTGGTTCTGTCCAGGAATCTGTATTTTGAAACTTTAACGTTTTTTGGAATTGCGATTTCTTTTCTGAAATCCAAAACTTTACTTGGATTTACAGGAACAGAAACAAGACCTGATTTTTCATTAAAAGAATACGCCATTCTATAAAGATGTCTTGATGATATTAGGATTGTATCAATACCTATAATGGAGAATGGATTAAAAACTCCTTTTCTTACTACCTCTCTGAATGTTTTTCCTGTTTTTTTTATTATTTTTTCAACACTTTCATTTTTTAGTAGTTTTTCTGTTAAGGGAGTTCTTATCATCTCTTGCAAGTATAATGCGATTGCTTTTGCTCCATCTGGAAACCATAGCTTTGTTTCTTTGTCATGGACTTTAGAAGGAAATGCTTCGAAAGGAATGGCAATATGAAAACCTGAGCCCCCTGAAAATTTACACGAAACAGAATTAATTCCCTGGAATTTTATGGCTTTGATTAACAAGTCAGCAGTAATTTTTGAGTACTCTAGAAATTTACAATCAATGTCCAGAACTAAATCCCATCCTATTCTTAAGTCTTCTACATCTTTTCTTTTCATCATAGGGTCTAGCTGTAAAGGGCTTCTCCATAACTCTTCTGAAGCGTGAAATGAGGTTGCACGCTGTTTTGCCAGCTCCAGGATGTCTGTTGGGTATTTTAGGATATCCGGGCGTTTACCAAAACCTTTATCACCAAATTTTATAGCTACTTCTTTATCCTGAGCATTACCAATAATTGCATTCTGGATGTCTGCTCTTTTGTAGTGCTTAAGAATCTGGCTTAGTGTTATCATAAAATCCCCCGATTTAGGCGTATATTTTTTATATTTATAATGTTTTTTGTTTTAACTAATGAATGAAGCAGAAGAGTTATCCGTATGGGTGGATAAAATAAGGTATTCAGACAAAATAGTTATTGTGGAAGGGAAAGAAGATAAGGCTGCACTGAGAAGATTGGGGATAATTAATGTAGTTCAGCTAAACAAGAGAGCACTTTACAAGGTTGTTGAAGAGCTTATTGAGAAAGGAAAAGAAGTAATTATATTAACTGATTTAGACAAAGAAGGAAAAAAGCTTTACGGCAGATTAAATCATGATTTACAAAGATTTGGAGTTAAGGTTGATAATAGGTTTAGGAATTTTTTGTTTAAGAATACTAAGTTGAGGCAGATTGAGGGGCTGGATAGTTATACGAAGAAAAAGATAACTCTGTACGGAATGAAATGGGGTGTAGAGTAATCCTTTAATTATAGGGAGTTACCTTTTTCTTGTACACGAAAAAAATGCTATGCATTTTTTTGTTGTATATAAAGTATAAAATTTATTAATATAGTTATACTTTATAAAACAATAAAGTCTTACTATTTATAATAGTCTTAGGATAGTAAGACTTTCTTGTGCCCAAGAAATTTGCTTTGTAAATTTCTCAGGGTCCTAGAAAATTTCTATGATATTGAGAAAAAGAGGTAAATTTATATATCAACTGACTTCTGTTTTATAGGGTGTTTTTTTGAAGAAAAAGATAATTTTTGCTTTATTGGCATTTTTGTTAATTCCTTTAGTTTTTGCTGTGAATTATCCTAAGCTTTCAGACTTTGTTACTGACAATGCAAATATAATTGATGCGCAATCTGAATCAGATATATTAAAGCTAGCTAAGCAGATTGAGCAGCAAACAACTGTTGAAATCGCTGTTGTTACTGTTTCTTCTTTAGAAGGCATTGATATTGAAACATATGCTGTCGAGCTTTTTGAGAAAGCAGGTATTGGAAAAAAAGATATGGATAATGGTTTATTGATTTTAATAGCTCCAAATGAAAGGAAATACAGGATTGAGGTTGGTTATGGTTTAGAGGGGACATTGCCTGATACTAGGGCAATGGAGATTGGAAGAAACATTTTTACACCAAACTTTAGGAATGGGCAGTATGCTAAAGGCATTTACGATGCTTTATTGGTAATTCAGGGTTATTTGGTAAATAATGAAGAAGTGATTTCAAAATATAATGCAATTTATGTTGGAAGAAGAACAAGCTCAGGCAGCAATTTTATTTATTTTATAGTTATGTTTCTTATTTTGAGTTCAGTAATGGGAGGAGTTTTTGGAAAAAGGCGTCGTAATAGGATGATGTTTTTTCCAATCTTTTTTGGCGGCTTTGGAGGAGGCTTTAACTCAGGAGGCATAGGTGGGCTGGGAGGCTCTGGATTTGGCGGCTTTGGAGGAGGCTTCTCAGGAGGAGGAGGCTTCTCAGGAGGATGGTAATATAAGAAGGTGGTAATCATGTATGAAGAAACGATAAAAGAATTTGAGGATGTTTTAAAGGAAAATTTACTTTCAGCTGTTAAGTTTGGGACAGAAGGAGAGTCAAATAATCTTTTGTTTGTTTTAAAAAAACTAGATTTTGAGGTTTTAGAAAATATTAAGCCATTAGCTATAAAACACACTAAAAAAACCAAGGTTGTTCCATTGTTTTTTACAGAAGAAGAGCTTTCTGATGGAGCAGATGTTTTTCCTCTTGAGTTTTTGGATATTAAGCAGCCTCATGAAGTTCTACATGGCGAGGATTTGGTGGACAAGATCAAGTTTGACAAAAAGCATGTCAGGAGACAGTTAGAGTTTGAATTAAGGTCAAAGCTCATTCATTTAAGGGAGAATTATATCTGGATTAAAGAGCCTAAAGAGCTGAAAGAGTTACTGAAGAGAGCTATTCCAAGCACTATGCCTTTATTCTATGGATTGTTGTTTCTTAAGGACATAGAAGCGCCAACAGAACTTGATCCCTTATTTCGTTTGATTGCTGATAGCTATAAAGTCGATGTAGGTGTTTTGAGAGAAATAAAAAAGCTTAAGGATGTAAAGGTAAAAGACGAAGAATTAAAAAAATATATAAAGGATTTAATGAACTTTTTAGCTGAGTTAGGTGAGATAGTTGATGAGATGAAAATTGAGAAAGACAAAAGTAAAGCATAAAAATAGTTTGTCTTTCTATACTTAGTAGCGGCTATTAATTATGCTTTATTTTAGTCCGCTA
>SDBT01018142.1_pt1 | contig 11074 bp, 9 predicted proteins | sample 2277101 | NCBI WGS metagenome assembly SDBT01 (sample SAMN10404973, study PRJNA504765) | marine sediment metagenome | isolation source: marine sediment core GS10_PC15, 103 cmbsf | place: Arctic Ocean: Southern Knipovich Ridge | collected 2010 | reverse complement strand
GTGACAATCTACGGGATGACAACCCCATCTAGCTTCTCAGACATGCATATAGAGCAAGGAAAGCGTTTTGAAGAGCTAACCGGAATCAAAGTCGTTATTGACCAGATTCCAAGCGAAAGTTTTTATGCCAAGCAGAGGGTTGAATTGATCTCACGTAGTGGGACCACAGACTTCTCTACCATCGATTTTGGTGACTTGACGCCCTTTGTCAAGATGGGTGTCGTTGCACCCTTAAACGAGATTCTCGACGATCCAGACTTTCCGATGATCGATTGGACCGACTATCCCCAATCAATCATGGATCTCGGCGTAACTATAGATGGTTTGATTTATGGTTTTCCAGCCGATGGCGCGGTAATGATCATGTTCTATCGCAAGGATCTGTTCGAGGAGGCAGGGGTAGAGCCGCCGACTACATGGGAAGAGGTTTTGACCGTGGCGCGTAAGATGAAGCCCTATGTTGAATACGGTAATGCCACCGAGATGAAAACTTACTATCCGGTATCTCGGGGTACAAATATCTTGCCATACGGAACAAACTGGCTAGACGAGAATAATCGACCCACAGTCCTGCGAGACCCCAAAATGATTGCCAACTATGAAGTTTGGAATAGCTTGTGGGAGGAAGGGTTTTTGCCACCGGGACAACCCAGCTTTAGCCGTCAGGAAATGTTGACATTCTATCGGCAGGGCAAGGTAGGCATGCTAACTATGGCGTGGCCCGGGTATGTAGCAGACAACGAAGATCCCACCAAGTCTGACGTTGCGGGCAAGACCGGTTATGTGCCGGTTCCAGGCAAAGCTCCTTATTTGAGTGGTTGGACATATTCCGTTCACACGGACTCCAAGAACAAAGAGGCAACTACCCTCTTTCTCTCTTGGCTAACCAATGAAAAGCAGAGCTACGAAGCGTTGATCACGGGTGGTATGTGGCGTTTCCGCGAATCCCTGTTGAATGACAAGGCTAAGGAAGCGATTCTGAAAACACTGAACGGTGCTTCGAAGTGGCAGGCTCTAGAAGCGATGCGAGAATCTGGACCGGGTGCCCGAATGACTCCATTGATTGATGATTTCAACGAAGTTAGGGTTGCTCTTTCTCCTTTCCTGATAGAGGCCATAATAGGCAAACGGCCAGTCAAGGAAGCATTGGCAGCAGGAGCTGATCGTGTCGAGCAAATTCTGGCGGCGCACGGATACTACGATTAATTGAAACATGGATAGGTAGATGCCCTGGCAGGGTGGCTAACTACCGTCGCCCCTGCCAGGGTTTTTGTTCGCTGTGAGGCCTGAGAGGACATTTTTCTCTTAGTTGGAAGTACCCAGGGAGCCGCGGTTCTTTCTTTGGCTTTACCGGAAATGTCGCCATATTCACTTTTGTATAAAGCGAGTTGTGAGTCGCTTATCGAATCATCTCAGGCTCTGGCAAGGTAGTTATAGCTATTCTATGTGTCGGTGGTAATATCTTGCAAGTTTTTTTAATCTTATCTGATAGAGGGAGGTTTTTATTATATGATCCTTACTTGGCGGCGAAAGAAAGTATTGGGACAGTACCTTTTTGTCGTACCTCTTGTTGTGGTGCTTTCGTTCGTGACTATATATCCCCTTCTTTTCTCTGTGAAGCTAAGTTTTAGTTCGTGGCCACTTGAGCGCATGCTCCAGAGCCCGGAATGGGCCGGACTTGTTAACTTTCGCAGGATGTTGTCAGATCCCGATATCAGCAGATCCATATGGTTTACCTTTGTTTTTGCGGTCAGTTCTTCCGTGTTTTCGCTTCTCCTGGGGACGGGGGTCGCATTATTTCTCAACACGAAGTTCCATGGCCGTGCCTTCACCAGAGGCGCCATCCTCTTGCCTATGGTGGTAGCCCCGGTGGTAGCTGGCGCCATATGGCGGTACATGTTCAATATGGAGTTCGGATTCATCAATTATATTCTTAGTCTCTTTGGTGTAGCTCCCATAGGCTGGCTAAGTGTGCCATCTTGGGCGATGTTTGCGTGTATTTTCACCGATGTCTGGCTGCAGCTGCCTTTTGTGAGTCTGATCTTGTTGGCCGGCCTTCAGTCGGTGCCAATCCAACTATATGAAGCTGCAAGACTGGACGGAGCTAATAGATGGAAAGTATTTCGTCTTATTACTCTACCAATGCTCAGACCCACAATTGGTGTGGCTGTGGTGATTCAATGGACTCACGCCTTTCGAGCATTCGACCAAATCTTCGCTCTGACATCGGGAGGACCTTACAGGACTACGGAGACCCTTTCGCTGTTGAGTTACACGGCAGCCTTTGAGTACTTCCAGCTTACCTACGCAGCTGCCATAACCTGGGTTGTGTTTCTTGTTAATCTGGTGGTCAGCATTCTATTCATAAAAATACTTCTACTAAGGAACAAATAGAAGAAAATGCGGGGGTTTAGGAATAATGGCTAGATCTAGGAGAGGGGACAGTCGGAATATCAATATTGTGCTTGGAACTACTGGAAAATACGTGACGCTTTTCTTACTGTTGGCGTTCGTAATGTTTCCTGTGGTGTGGCTGTTTGCCACATCGCTGAAACTAGAGAAGGATTTCTTTACCTCGCCGCCAGTATTCATATTTATCCCGACGTTGATAAACTTCGAACGTATTTTTACTAGTGGCTTCTCTCTCTACTTGAGGAATAGTGTGATTGTGGCTGCGACAACTACATTCTTAACCGTTTCTATTGGCTGTTTGGCCGCATATGCTCTTGCTCGCTTTAAGTTACGCGGTGCAGTCGTAATACTTTTAATGATACTTATCACGCGCCTCGTACCGGGAGTCACGATGGTGGTACCGTTCTTCGTTCTATGGCAGTCCCTTGGCCTGAACGATACTCTCACAGGCTTGATCCTGGCCAATACAGGCTTTTCGCTACCCCTCACTACCTGGCTGATGTACGGTTTCTTTCTGGAAATTCCCCCTGAATTGGACGAGTGCGCGATGGCCGACGGATGCTCTCAATTTGGGGCCTTCTGGCGGATCTCATTCCCGCTTTGTCTTCCAGGGATAGGTGCCACAGCCATCCTTACGTTTATCTGGGTGTGGAATGAGTTTATTTTCGCCTTGGTTCTGACTACCAGGAATGCGAAGACTATGCCGGTTCACATTGCCAGCTTCATAGCTGAAAGAGCTTCGTATTGGGGGCAGATGTTCGCTATCGGAGCGATTATAGTCATACCTGTCTTCATTTTGGTGTTGTTCGTCCAACGGACTCTTATTCGGGGTTTGACAGCCGGTGCCGTTAAAGGATAGTTCTGTCCTATGCTAGGTCTGGAAAACCAAGACCAACATCTTGTCTCACACTAGAAGGTAATTTAGGTTTTTGTTCTTTCTCGCAGGCTATCTGGGAGGAAAAGAGCTTACTCGGCAGATTTCTTTTAGAGGAAAAAAATATTTTTTCCTAGCTGGTGTAAAGAAGAGGTGATTCAAAATGAACTCCAGAGTGTTGAATGCAATAAACAGAGTAAGCCTAGATCAAATTACTGGGGTACGCCACAACTTACAGATATGGCGAGAAGACATATTTACTGTAGAGAAAGACTCAGGTTCACCGAAAGAAGCTAAGACTTGACAAGATTATAGTCCAGCTCACCCTCTCCTTTTCTTAGGGAGTGCCTGTATCACACCGCCATATTCGTCCTTCCTTCTCGAGCAACCAGGATGTGTGTGGGCGAGATATGAAGCTAAGTTTTGTACTATGGAGACTGGGACTTCTTCCATCCCTTGCACGAGATATTTTTCAGGCCCAGCGAGATCCCCAGAGCTCCTCCACTTCCTCCTTCTCCAATGATGACTACCAGAATGGGCACCCGGTGCGGGTATGATGAAGGAAGGGGGAGGAAAAGCAAAAATTGAAGCTCACCTTGATCGTCGGAAGGCATTGAAGGATACAGATTACGTAATTGTTACCCTTGAAGTGGGAGGACTTGATGTTTACCTCAATGATATTGGGATACCTGACAAATATGGAATACATCAGAACGTGGGTGATACCGTAGGTCCTGGCGGGGTATTTAGGTCCCTAAGGACCATTCCCGTAATGGTGGATATATGTAAGGACATGGAGGAGCTCTGTCCAAACGCCTATCTCCTTAACTATGCCAATCCTATGGCCATAAATTGTTGGGCCATGAATAAGGTAAGCAAAATTAAGAAAGTAGGTCTTTGTCACAGCGTTCAAGGTACATCAAGACAACTTGCTTCTTATATGCAAATTCCCTACGAGGAATTATCCTACTGGGTAGCTGGGATAAATCATATGGCCTGGTTTCTTGAGCTGAAGTGGAAGGACGAAGATGCCTATCCTCTTCTGAGAAAGGTTACAGAAGATAAGGATCTTTGGGATAGAGTCATTGGCGAATATAAGAAGTTCAGTATGAAAGATATAGTTAGATTCAAGATCATGGAACACTTTGGCTACTTTGTTACCGAGTCCCCTTATCATTTTTCAGAGTATGTTCCTTACTTTCGCAAGAATGAAAAGCAAATCGAAGAGTCCGGAGTTTCTTATAGGTGGTGGCTTGATTACAAGAAAAAACCTGACGTAGAATATCAGATGACTGGCGTGAAAGAGACTAAGATAGAAAAAAGTGACCAATATGCCCCACAAATCATCTATTCTCTTCATACAGGTAAGCCCTGCCGAGTAAACGCTAATGTGGAGAACAAGGGACTAATTAGCAATCTTCCCGAAGGTTCTTGCGTGGAGGTTCCCTGTCTCATAGACAAAGCCGGTATCCATCCCTGCTATATAGGGGAACTCCCTACTCAATGTGCAGCCTTAAACAGAACCAATATTAATGTGCAGGAACTTACTGTAAAAGCAGCCTTAGAAAAAGACAAAGGGGCTGTTATGCATGCGGTGATGCTTGATCCTCTAACATCTTCCCTCCTCACTCTCGATGAAATTCGCAAGATGACAGAGGAAATGCTCAGGGTCGAAAAAGAGTATCTACCGCAATTTAAGTAGATCCGTGTATCAGATAATTCTAGAAATGTGTAATTTCTGATATATGGTTAATCTCTAAGATATGGAGCCGGTTTAAGAACTACCCCGTCCCACCAAAAAAATGGATAAGAGGTGAGTAAATGAAAGATGGGTTGACAGAAAAAGAGAAGGAGTCGGAGGGTAAAATGATTCCTAAAGAAAGAGTAATTGCTCAGATAGAACATGAGGAGACAGATTTTATTCCTTTTGTTTTGCAGTTTGAGGAGGAAAGACATAGTTCCGTTGAAAATGGCGTACTGGAGAGTGTTAACTCCTACTACGGGACTGCCTGGAGAGATAAACTGGACAATAATATTATAGAAATACCAACAGCAAAATTCGGGAAGAAATTTGAATCGAGAGAAAAATACTCTACAGATATGTATGGATGTAAATGGCGTACAGATAAGAGGCCCATTCATCTTGAAAAACCTGCCTTAGAAGAGCCAACTCTTAGGGGCTACAAATTCCCGGAGCTTGATGCCTTCTTCGATAGGGGATGGCGTGAGAAATGCCTCCAGCTGATTGATCAGAAAAAAGACCATTTTCTTGTGACTTCTCTGGAGTTTGGCTTGTTTGAGAGTACTTGGAGTATGAGAGGTTTTGAGAATGCTCTTATGGACTGCATTGCCCACCCTGATTTTTACAAGGAACTTGTGGAGAAGATTTTTGAGCATCATATGGCGTTCCTTGATGAGCTGCTTTCCTTACCCATCGATGGGTTTCTTTATGGTGATGACTATGGCCACCAGTATGGAATAATGATTGGGGTAGAAAAGTGGCGGGAATTTTTCAAACCGTACTTAGAGAAAATATATCGCAAAGTTCATGATGCAGGAAAGTACACGCTTCAACATATGTGCGGGAGTATGGTGGAAATCCTTCCTGACCTAATTGAAATTGGACTCGATGTATATCAAAGCGTTCAGCCTGAGGCAAAGGATAACAGCCCTTACAGGTTGAAGGAATCCTACGGGAAGAACATTACCTTCTGGGGTGGTCTTGGCTCCCAGAGCACAATTCCCTTTGGAACACCGGCTGGGATAAAAGAAGAGGTAAGGAGGCTGTGTAGGGAAATGGGAAAAGGAGGAGGATATATTCTCGGACCTGCAAAAGCGATACAACCTGGAACCCCAACAGAGAATGCAGTTGCCGTAATTCAGGCATTTGCAGAGCAGGCCGGAGTATGTATCTGACTGTCCACTACAGGGTGGGTGACTCTTAAGGGAAAGACTTACCAAACTCTCAACTCACATCTCAGTCTTTCCTCTACTATTAACATGCCATGGCATGTTCAACTTCGCCTATTGATTCATCTAGTATATAAAGTGCTTTATCCATTTCCTCTTTAGTTATGGTTAATGCCGGAGTTAAAGTTATGATGCTTCCCATGGTAGTTTTGAAATTCAGTCCTTTCTCCAAGCACTTGTACATAATCATGTCTGTCTCCGCTATGGCCTTCTCTTTAGTCTTCCTATCTTTTACTAGGTCTAATCCTATCAAAAGGCCCCTACCCACGGCATTGCCTATGAGCCGATGCTTGTCTTTCATCTCATTCAATCGTTTTATTGCGTATTCCCCCATTTTAGCGGAATGTTCGCATAGCTTGCTCTTTTGAATGTATTCAATCACTGCTAGGGCTACGGCACAATTAAGTGGATTTTTCTCATGCGTATAATGGCCTAATGCTCGAGTTCGCACACTATCATTGTACCTTTCCTTAGTTATTATGCCTGCAAAAGGCAATATACCTCCTCCAAAGCTTTTTCCATAGACTAGAATATCTGGAGCAACATAGTGCTCACATCCAAACATTTTTCCCGTTCGCCCAAGATTATTGGTGATTTCATCAAATATCAACAATGTATTATGCCTATCGCATATTTTTCTGACACCTTCCCAATATCTTTTGCTAGGTATATACGGTGCCGCTCGAGTTGGTTCAGCTATGATCGCTGCTATATCTTGCTCTCTCTCGAAAATACATTCAATTTGGTGAAGATATGCTCTATCGCAATCTTCCTCTTTCTCAAATTCCCAGGGATTACGGTAGTAATCTGGATACTCGACATGAAATGCTCCTGTCAGTAACGGTCCCAAGCCTCCCCTGAAAAGCTCCTCTCCACCAACACTTATTGCTCCCAATCCAGCGCCATGAAACGAGTCCCACATCGATATCGTTTTGAATCTGCCAGTAACCCACCTGGCAAGCTTTAACGCCATTTCAATAGCATCATTTCCTCCCGGGCAGAAAAGTGACCTACAAAGGTCTCCAGGAGCTATCTCTGCCATCTTTTTGGCTAACCTAATAGCAGGAATATTCGTATATTTACGGGTACAAAATGACAAACCTGTCTCTATTTGGTTTCTTAAAGCCGAGATGATCTCAGGGTTACTAAACCCTACATTGTGTACGTTGTTGCCATGGAAATCCAAATACCGTCTTCCTTGAATATCCTCAATGTACGGTCCATCACATTTGGACATAACATTTAGTACCGGGGTCGACAAAGCTTGATGTAAAAAATATTTTGCATCCTCATTTACTAAATTCATTGTTTCACTTGACAAGTTTCGCTCCTGGTACTTCTTCCTATTGGGGGTGATATTTGTATCCCCCTCTACTAGATGTACCCACTGTTCCTTTTTATCCTTCTGCTCTGCCATTTTAAATCCCCCTCTCAAGGTTTGTATCAGTTTTCCTTGCTTTGTTCCCGTTCCAAATAATCACCTCTTTAAACATGAAAAACATTTTCAGTTGGGTCGTGAAGTGCAAAAGAATTCGATTCTTTTGCCACTCCGAGTTAATACACTATGCCACGTTCAACTTCGCCTATTGATTCATCTAGTATGTCAAGTGCTTTGTCCATTTCCTCCTTGGTTATGATCAGCGCTGGCCTTAAAGTTATTGTGTTTCCTCCTACTCCTTCTCCTTCCGTCTTGAAAGACAGACCCCTTTCAAGACACTTAAACATAACCATTTCTGCTTCGTCAAAAGCCTTCTCTTTAGTTTCCCTATCTTTAACCAGTTCAATTCCTATTTGTAATCCTAGGCCTGTAACATTTCCTATCAGTCGATGCCTCTCTTTCATTTCGTTAAGCGTTTGCATGGTATATTCACCCAGCCGAGCAGCGTGTTCACATAGTTTATTCTTTTCTATATATTCAATCACCGCTAGAGCAGCAGCAGAGCAAAGTGCATTCTTCTCATGCGTGTAGTGACCTATATCTCGATTTCCACATTTGTCGTACTTTTCCTTGGTTGCGATACCTGCAAAAGGAGCAATCCCTCCGCCAAATGATTTGCCCAGAGAAAGAACATCAGGGGTAAGGTAACGTTCGCATGCAAACATCTTCCCTGTTCGGCCTAATCCCTTCTGAATTTCATCAAACATAAGGAATGCCCCGTGCTGTTCACATAATTTCTTGACACCTTGCCAATATCTTCTGGTAGGCACGACTGATGTAATCGGTTCGCTCACAACGGCTGCTATGTCCGGCTCTTTCTGAAAAACAAGTTCAAGTTGTCTTAGGCACTCTGCATCAACATCTTCCTCCTTTGTGAAACCCCACGGATTACGGTAGTAATTGGGGCGCTCAACATGGATTGCTCCTGGTACTAGAGGCCCCATCCCGCCCCTGAAAAGACTTTCGCCGCCTACGCTTGCTGCTCCAAAGCCATTACCATGGAAACAACCCCAAAAGGAGATAATCTTAAAATTATGGGTAATCAGTTTTGCAAGCTTAAAACCCATTTCCACGGCATCGCTCCCTCCAGGACAGAAAAGTACCTTATTCAGGTCTCCGGGAGCTATTTCTGCCAGCTTTTCAGCCAATCTAATTGCAGGGATATTGGTGAACCTCCGAGTACAGAACGTCATCTGCTCATCCAACTGTTTTTTCACGGCTTCGATAACTTCGGGATTGTTAAATCCTACATCATGCGCACCATTGCCGTGCATATCCATGTATTTCCTTCCCTCTGTGTCCTCTATGTAGATGCCATGAGCTTTTGAGATTACATTCAGAACCGGGGTTGACGTATTCTGGTGTAAGAAATACTTTACATCTTTGTCAAACCATTTTCTTGCTTGCTCAGATAAGTTCCTTTCCCAATATTTCTTCCTATTGGGACTGACATTGAAGTCCTCTAACATTTTCTCCGTATGTTCCATTTCTTTTGTTCTCCTATTCTAATCTCAATTCTCTTAGTGCTAGAGAGCTGATTGATTTTTTCAAGACAGATTCCTTAAGAGAGAAATTGTTCGGTAGTTATCTTGTTCGGCAGTTCTCTCTTTAAGAGGCGTTTCCTTGCCCTAGTCAATGGGCTTGTTTATTGTGCATCTGTGGTAAGCCCTAAAAGAGTTCTCAAAGAGCATACAAACACAAACACAAACTCAAACTTGAATATGGCAGGGACTATTCCAATATTAATGTAGATAAGTCGCCTAACGCTCTCTGTCCCGATTGTATAGATAAGATAATGATACTCTTCTTGATAGCAAGAGGTTCTTTTCCTAGAGGTAAAGAGTGCCATCCAAAAGGAACAAGCGGTTTAGTTTGCTCAACATGTCCTGAGTTCACAAAGATCAGTTGAGTGTAATAGAAGGTTTCAAGGTCAATGTCCAATAGGGCGCTCTTCCCTGATCATCACGTCCTTGAGAAATGATACCGCTTTTTCCAGTCCTTCCCGTTTGGACATAAGTAGGTCCTCATGCTCAATGCTTAAAACATCATCACACCCTATCAGACGCAGCATGGAGAGAAAATGCTTCCATTGTATCACTTGCCATCCTTGAGCAGGTGGCCAATTCTTGCCGAAGTTCTACAATACCCTCCTGAAAAGTCAAGTTTCTATACCAAACATCTAATTTCACCATTATAGATGGTACAACTTTTTTTCCTATTTGTCAACCCTTTGCTCTGCCCCCAATTGTCCAAAAGTTAGTAGTGGATGATATTCTTGGATTTTTCCTTCGTTTGTTTTCTGTATATAGATTACCAGAATAAAGAGGTAAAATCTATTTCTTTGGTCTGTTCTTGGAGGTGGGTGTCAAGTTTAAGGAATCGATTTTGACTTTCTTTGCTTTTGAAGCCCACATTTGTTTGCATCTTAATTTTTACAAGAGTTTCCTCAAAAAATTGGGTTCTCACTTCTCAAATAGTGATATAATGAAGAATGTGGCCGTTGACAAAATGGAATAGGGAGATTATCTTGAGATATCTGGATTGAGGTGAGATTTTGAGAAAACTTTCACCTGAATTATGAGCGTGGTGGGCGTGTCAAATCATTTGACGAACCTGACCCAACTGAGAGGGGGTTGACAAATAGGAAAAAAAGTTGTATTATAAAAGCAGATGATAAATACAAATTTAATAAAAATAGGCCTTCGAATTAGGCAGGTAAGAAAAGAGAGAAATTTTAGCTTGCAGGATGTAGCAGATAGAAGCGGACTCTCAAAAAGTCTTATATCGAAAGTGGAGAATTTCAGAACGATTCCCTCCCTATCTGTTTTGTCAAGGATTGCCGACACTCTCAATGTCACAATGGCTGAGATTCTTGAGGGCATAGAGGAAGAGAACAGAGAGGTATACGTCGTAACGAGAAGAGACGAGCGAAGGATACTGCAAAGAGAAAGTGCTAAGGGGTTTACTTACGAATTGCTTATAACGGAGGATGCAAACAACTCACTATTTGAATCCTTTGTATTGACATTGGAAAACGGTGCTAGAAGAAAACCTGTTTCAACGGATGGGCATGAATTCCTTTTTATATTAGAAGGGGAAATAAAATTTCATTACGGAAAGGAAGAGATTATCTTGAAGAAAGGGGATTCGATATTTTTTGATGGTAGAACTCCCCATGTGCCTGAAAACATGGGGAAAAGAGAAGCAAGATTTCTGGTAGTTTATTTGTTAGATAAGTAATCATTAGCTAACTAAAGCGGAGGAAAAAGAATGGACAGAAAGCCTTTATTTCGGAGAAAGACAGCCATTTCCTACAAGACAGAAGAAAAAACCGTTATGCGGGGGTATGATTTGAGTGAGCTGGCGGAGAAGGGGTATTC
>SDBT01018141.1_pt1 | contig 11075 bp, 12 predicted proteins | sample 2277101 | NCBI WGS metagenome assembly SDBT01 (sample SAMN10404973, study PRJNA504765) | marine sediment metagenome | isolation source: marine sediment core GS10_PC15, 103 cmbsf | place: Arctic Ocean: Southern Knipovich Ridge | collected 2010 | reverse complement strand
CGGTAGTCGACAGTGGTACCGGGGTGGTCAATTTTACTCTTGACAGTGGCGTGGTGGTGGCGGTCGCAGCCGCTAGTGTAGACATCGACACAAAGTTAAACCTAGACTACAACAACTCAGGCACCGCGCATAGCTTGTCCATTATACCATCTGCAACAATCGCGGAATCTGATATCTGGCATGGTCTACATATCGATCTGGCTGCTCTTGATCCAACGGGTACGGGTGCCGAAACTGTAGGAATCGAGATCGATCTGTCAGGCGTGGATACGACAAATGATCCTGTTATGCATGGGCTAGAAATCATTGTTCCCGTGCGTAAAGATGCAGTACACATACACGAAGGACAGTTTGTAATAAACAACACACCCGACTCAACTGCTACTACTGAGTTTAACGCTTTCGATGTTAGGGTTGATACGATAAATCTAGTATCTACCAGTGTATGGTCAGCGATGAGCGTAACTGCTGTGGGTGGTACATCAGGTCAGGTTGATGCATTGTTAGTCAGAAACCAAATAGGACCTATACGACATGAAACCGGTACATTTAGTACCCCATCACAAACAGAGTTCGCGGGTAGAAAAACTGGTGGCGGGTCATCTTGGGCTGATGGGATAGATGCTATTGAAATACTTGTAGTTGATAACGACGAGATTTACGTGGGGTCAACTAGTCAGTTTTCACAGATCGAAGTTATTATGTCTAGTGGTGCGACAAAGGACACTCAGCCCACGTTCCACTATAATACCGCGGCCGATACTTGGACAGAATATTTCCCCGACGACGAGACGAGTGGATTCCAAACCTCGTCGCTTATCTCATGGATACCCAGCTCAATTTCAGGTTTATGGACGAATGACGGTGATCCTGGTGGGGCAGATACTTCGGCGGGTTATTGGATTAAAATTATCCGTACTCGTAACGCAGACCCCGGTACGCCCACACCTACCACAATAAAAGTCGGTACAGTTGTTGAATATCTATGGGCTAAAGACGGAAGCATACTGGCTAAGGATTTCAGCTTTGAAGGTGCCACAGACGACACGGCACAAACACTGCTAACCGCCACCGACCCTACGGCTGATCGAACTGTAACCTTCAAGGATGAAACTGGGACTGTAGCGCTATTGTCAGACATTGGAACCGTAACCGGCATTCTAACCACGGCAAACCAATCTACGACTCTAGGAGTTGCGGCTACGGCCATTGCTATCACTGCGAGCCTTGTAACCGTAACGGGGGATGGTGGAGCAAATACCGTTGCTACTATCACTGGTGGAACTGCGGGAGCGATCCTACGACTACTATTTGTCGATGCACTTGTGACCATAACCGATACCGACGCGCACACTTCCAACACTGTTGATCTAAGTGCAGCATTTACAAGCGCTGACGATACAGTGTTGACGCTACTATACGACGGTACAAGCTGGTACGAGGCTTCCCGATCGGTCAATTAGCTATGGACAAACTAAAACAACTAAGGTCTAGCGGTCATCCTAACGTTGTTAAACGCTTTACTCCACTAAGCGTTACCAGTGCTGGTGAGCTGCGTGTGGGTACGTTGCGCGACGATGACTATCATGTTATCGATATAGTTGCAATGGCACCCGATATAGTTATTCGTCCGTGGGGTAGTACGGGTAATGAGTTTGTACCAAGTAGTATACACCAAGGTGCGTTAACCACTTGTATGAACCGCCCCGTGGTACTTGATCATCCTATCGATAATGAGGGTGCGCCTATCAGTGCCAACACACCCGAGGTATTAGAGTCTACCCAGTTTGGCCATGTGTTCGAGCCCTACTACGACAACACTAAAGGGTTGGTATTGCCATCATGGCTAAACGAGAGTATGGCCACCTTAGTTGGCGACGAAGCTGAGGGTGTTATAAGCGATTTCAAAGCAGGGGTAAGTCGTGAGATATCAATCGGAGCCTATGTTTATATGGAAGAGGTAGATGGTGTTGCTCCTAACGGTACACTCTATGAGTTTATATGGTTGGATTACGATCTTGACCATTTGGCGATACTAACCAAGGGTGATGAGGGGGCGTGTAGTAATGAGGCGGGGTGTGGGCCAGAATTTAGCACAAGCGTAGATGTTGCAAAGCTTGAAATTCACAAGGAGACGTCCAGTATGCACAAATGGAAACAAGCTGCACTAAAACTCCAAGCGCAACTTGCGCGGGTCCTACCAGTAACGTTTGTTGGAGCTATACTTGACGGTGAGCTAAGCACCGACGAGTTACATGAAAAGCTGCGGTCAGCCCTATCAAAAGATGAGGGGTCACCATGGGAATGGTACGGGTGGTTCAAGGGTGTGTATGTATCTAACCAGGTAGTAGTCTACACGGTGCGCGACGATGAAAGTGGCGACATGGTTATCTGGCAACGCGGATACACCTTAGCTGATGGTCTGTTAACCCTTAGTGATGAAAAGCTCGAAGTCGAGGGATTCACCCCAGTAATCAAGGGGGCGTCTGGTGATGGTGATAACGTCGTCAACACACCAGCAAACCTAGAAGGAGATGACACAATGAAAGTGACCGACGAAGTAAAACGTCTTGCAGGTATGGTTATGGCATGCGAGAGATGCCCATCATACATCAAGGACGAGGAGTATCTCAACACACTGAGCGAGGAGGCTCTAGAGTCTATCCTTGTGGTACATGCTGAGGTAACGCCCGAGCCCGAGCCGCTACCGGCAACACCGCCAGTAGACAATACTGATGTAGTCGAGGTCTCGCGCAAGCAGTGGGAAGCCACCCAAGCCGCAATAGCCGAAATGACGCCAGCCTCAAATGCCTGGAACCTAGACCAAAAGGCTAAAAAGGATGCTCTAATCGTTAGCATCGAAGCCGCCAACCCAACCATGTCAAAGGCCGTGTACAGTAAGTGGGATCTCACCCAGTTGACTGCTTACCACGACGATCTGGGTCTAGATGAAATAGCACTACCTAACTACTCGCTGCTAAACCTGGACCCGGCAACTAGTAACCTCCGTGACCGCACTGTAAGTGGGTTGACACATCTTCGTAAACAAGCTAGTGCATAAAGGAGACAACTAATGGCACTGACACCTAGAACAGACAATACCATCATGCTCAGCGGCCCGGATACGTACATGCGGCAGGGCAGCTCTGATGGGGGCACTATCATCTTGCACCGAGCTGGGGCTGCATTCACTCCAGGTCACTTGATAGAGCTATACAGTGTAAGCAATGAACTCAAGTGGAGAAAAAACGATAGCGTAACCGAGATCGCAGCTATCAGCATCGCACTTGACAAACCTGATGAAGTCGACAACACAGGCATAGAAGATGCCTATGCTGCTAACGAGAATGTCGAAGCTGCCTATCTACGTGCTGGTGCCGTGTTTAATGGCATCGTCGCGAGTGGGCAAAATATCACTGACGGTGAATTGCTCATGAGCGATGGAACAGGCATGCTTCGTACCGCAGCTGCGACAACACAGGACGCGATGGATGGTAGGTTTCAAGCACTGAAGAATTTGGGGTCAATCGCGGCTGACACGCGGTGCCCAGTCCTTTTCATTGGATAGTAACGAGGTAACTAAACGAGGTAACTAATCATGGGACTTATATATCAACCCAAAAGTGGAAGCGGCGCGCGTCGCTTTCTTGGATCGGTTGGGGGTAGCAACCCAGTACTGACTTTGCAAAACGCAGCCATGGCCGGTGAGGGTATGTTTCGCGCAGCGGCACCACTACCCCCCGAAGCTGGCGAACAAATGGACGACGTCGTCACCAGGGTTGGTAGTAACCGGCTAAGTGTCGCAGCCACATTGATAGAGTTTGTAGAACGACCCTTGCCAAACTGGTGGGAGGTAATGACTGTACAGCACGAGAAGATCTCAAAGCAGGGACGCGCACGTCGTACCATGAAACCTGGTGGTCGTGGTGCTCGTTCGATGGTAGACCGCACACCGGTAAGTACGGCTATATATACCGTTGAACAGGACTTCGACTACCACGAGCGGTTTCTCGCAGTAGCGGGTGCGTCTGGTGTGCAAATTGAGGACGACTCACATGAGAACGCGATCGAAAACATCCACGAATCGGTAGAGGATGCGGCCATCAACAACCCAGGTGTAAGCTTCAATAACGTGACCATGTACGGGCTAGAGGATACACCAATAGCTAACAGTGTTAGCTGGAGTGGCAGTAACCCTGCATGGGACCATGCATCGAAAAGTGGCGGAGAGATCTTGGATGACTACTTCGCTATGAGAGATGCTGCGTTTGCGGACAACCACTACGGGCCATTTGTCCTATGGTACGAAAAGAACTACCAAAGCCCGTTGGATAAGCTTTACAGCGATGGTACAACCACTCAGTCTCTCACAGTGCGTGAAATGTTGCTGAAGAACGAGGAGTTGTTAGCCGTTCGTGTCGCTGACCAACTGGCTGACGATAAGGCGTTTTTGGCCGAAATGAAAACTTCGACTTGTGGTATATTCGTCGGTCAGGATACCACCTGGATTCCTATGCCAGTCGAGCGGTTTGAGCATCCTTTTCTGGCATTGGCGTGTATGGTGCCATACTTCCGCGATGATTACGACAGTGGCAGTGGTATCGTCGAAGGTAACGTGTAAGGAGACATAACAATGGCCGGTACATTTAGACTCAGAACGAACCAATCACATACGCGTTACGAGGGTAAGTTTGCTCGTAGGGATAAGAATGGTATTCCTCGCGGGCAACAGCGTGTTACTTACTACGGAGATGGGCATGCTAATGCTCCTATAGGTGGTCATACTATTGAGCTAACTAATGAGGAACTGGATAGGTTTGGTCATAAAGCCCGTAAGCGGTTCGAGCTAGTTACGGGTAAGTGGCATGACGAGATCGATAAGTTCGACGCCGAGGCTGATAACGCACCACCTGCACCAGACGAGATTGATATCCTACTAGCCAAACGAATAGAGGATATCGTGGAGTTGCTAGATGAGTTTGATGCAGACAAACTGGAGGACATCCGCGACCGCGAGGATAGCGAAGTTGGTAAGCATCGTAAGGGCGTGTTTGATGCTATAGACCAGGCGGTAGAAGATCTGGGTTAACCAACAGCTGGCCAACAGTTAGTCTAATGCCCACCTATACCTACGATGAAAACCAGGTTACCGCCGCAAACCAGGTAAAGTTTTACTTGGGACAAACTGGCACAACTGCGGCCACTCGTGATTTCACCGACGAGGAAATCGCGGCTGCTTATGCGCGCGCGACACTTAGTACCACCAGGGCTAACGTGTATTGGACATCGAGCGATATGCTCACTGTTCTAGTGTTGGGCTTTGCTAGCAAAGGTGGTGGGCTAGACGCACGTAAGCTTAGTAAGCTTACTGTAACCTATGGTGGTAGGAGTACTAAACTAGAGGTGTTGGAACGCTTGCGCGACCAGTACAAAAAGCTAGCTGCACTATATAGTCGTACTAAACCACGGGCGGCTAGATTGATAAACGCTAGTGGAATGAGGTAGTGGTGGTAGGCTGGTACTATGGGCATCGTAACCGATTCAAGACCACTAGCTACCCAAACCGTTATCGCCGACCTGGGCACGGTGAACGAGTTTGGAGTGTGGACTACGGGCACCACTACCAACCTGGTATACTGCTACATCGAAATGGGCAACAAGCGTGTTATGAATACCGAAGGCACTGAGGTTACTTCACGGGGTAGTATATTCTCGTTAGAAGATAACTCATTGTTTGCTGGCGTGAATGGTAGCAGACAATCGTACAGGTTTACACTACCCTCGAGCTGGCCTGAGCCGAGAACTAACCTAATGCCTATCGATATAATTCGCAATGAGGACGACGAAGGTGAAGTATACGAGGAAATAATACTATAATGCTTCATACCACTAATAGTGAGCGCGCCAAGTATGATAGAGTATGGCGATATCCCGAGTACCGTCTCGCTTGTCACTCGTTGAGATTATGGAAAGAGCGCCAAGATCTGTTTCCGTCTGGCTTCTCGTCTGCGCTGGATATTGGATGTGGCTTAGGACTACTCATTGATGAGTGGAATAGCGCTGGCATAGACGCATGGGGTGTCGATATTTCGCGTAACTGTGTTGACCATAGCAAAGTGAAGTATGCATGCTTGTGGGAGATGTCATGGCCGAGACGGTTTGAATTTGGTATATGTACAGACGTTATGGAGCATATTCCTATCTGTTATGTACTTGATACTCTTCAGCGTATCGCAGGTTGTTGCGATGAGATTCTATTCAAAATCGCGCATGAGCCGAACGAGCTAGATGGTAAGGTATTGCACTTAACTCTACACCCAGCCGGTTGGTGGGTTGATAGGATGAACGAAGTTGGGCAAGCTGACACCGCCGAGTTCCTTGGTACACAAGAGCGGTCGGGGTGCCAGGATTCTTTAATCAAGTGGCCTATATGCTAGTCGAATCACAATGTAAAGGTAATCGTTGTATCGTGTTTGGGTCGGCGCCAGACATGGTTATACCAGGGAGTATAGACTCTAGCGATATTATCATGTGCGCTAATGGCGGTGCTCGCATAGCAGTAGACCTGGGGTTGAGTATAAACGTGCTAGCAACCACCACATACTTATACCGTGGTAAAGGCTTACGTCGCAGTGAGCAGCTAACCTGCCAACAAATGAACGGTATCAAAACCAACTCATTATGGGTCGATAACAAGGTGAGTCCTGGGCGTTTGATGAACGTAGTCAGAAGCGTCATGTATGATAGTATAAACGTTATAGGTGATGTAGAAAGATCTCAGATAATCGTAGCTGCTTGCGGTCAAGACTTGCGCGCGAGTACAGGTGTGTTTTTAATATGTCTAGCTATTGTTAGCGGAGCCAATAGTGTAATGACGGTAGGTATCTCGCTAAGTGATGGCCACTATAACATGCCGTGGGACACTGGTAAACGTGACCATATCGGCGAGGACAGTCAAGCAATGGGGCTATTAGGTATGCCGTGTTAGAAGTGCGACAAAGTGAGGTACTAGCACTAGCTTGTGGAGTTGATCCACATCGTGTTGCGTTTGAACAGTCGAAGCGTGATACAGAACTATCGGCACGATGTCTACTAGCCGCGTTTGCGTACATCGGTATTCCTGAAACCTTGCTTGATGTGGGTTGCGGACCTGGCCACTTGGTTAGACTCTCGCGTAGTATGGGTGTAGAAGCTGTAGGTGTAGATCAATTTGCATCCGATAATATGTGGCTGGCGTGCGAAGACCTAACTTGCTTAAAGCACCTACCGCCTGTTGAGGCTGTCATATGCTGGGAGGTTGCTGAGCATATTGAGAGTAAACATGCTGACCACCTATGTGATCTACTAGTTGGCGCAACTCAACAATACCTACTATTCAGCGCGGCTATACCCAACCAAGGTGGTAGTGGTCACGTCAATGAACAGCCCCACACTTACTGGGAAATCAAGCTATCACGTAGAGGCTTAGAGTTAGACGTTATGTTAACAAGCCATCTACGCAGGGTGTTTACAGATATTGCTTCTAGAGCTTGGTGGTACGGACAGAACATAATGGCTTTCAAAGAGGTACAACAATGACAATCACTATCCAACCAGTTATGATAACCGTCGATAGGTCGCCGGGTGAAAACTATCTAACGGAGACGCTACATAGACTCCAAGACTCTACAGATAACTCGCTCGTCGGTCTTGTGTTGTATGATTCGGCTAGTGGTGGGTACGGCCGCGATGAATTTGTGTTGAATTACAGATCCCATGATCCACCCGTATGCGCTAACCTAAACGTAGCCGATGCGCTAGAATACGCGGCCACTAAAGGTAGTGAGTTTGTGCTATTCCTCGAGGATGATATAGATTTCGTCAACAACTTCTTTGATAGTGTGGCGCGCTGGCTAAGTGATCATGTTTCTAGCTTACCAACAATCTACCCACTTGGCGCTAACTATGGCGAGGTTACCGACGGTTACAACCGCGGCGAAACGTGGTGGAGCTATCCAGTATCTAAATTCTACGGTACGCAAGCGTTTATAATACGCTCGCGAGATGTGGCAAGTTGTGTGACCTATGTACGCGACCATTGCTACGATCTCCACAAGGATGGTACAGGGTACGATCATCTTATTCGTGATTGGGCGACAAGTAATGGCATAACCCATTTCGTTACACCTTGTCCGTCATTCATCCAACATGTTGGGACCACTAGTATAATCAAGTCGAGGGGTAGTATCCATACATTCCCATCGTGGCCAGGCGATAAGTGGTCATACACTGGTACTGTACGCGATACTGTTTGCGTAGTCACCCCTATGCGCAATGCGAGGCTACACCTTGATACGTATTTCAAACAGTTTGTAAAGTTGCGCGAAACGCTGGTAGATTGTCATGTTAGGCTAATAGTCGCTGAGGGTGACAGTACTGACGGTACCCGTGCGTCTGTAATAGAACACGCCACACGCCATGGTATTGATATAACCCTAGTCAACACAACTCATGGCGGTAAACGTTATCACAGCGTAGAAGACCCCATACGGTTACGCATGATGTCCAACGTGATGAACAGTGCGATGTTGTTGGTAAGGGGTAGTGATTCTATCGTTATGTGGGTTATGGCAGACGTGGTATATGAGATATCTACAATCGTCGAAATGCTCGATACGGTTAAACAGCACAGTATGGGTACTATCGTGGCGCCGTTAGCCCTATCACATGATGGGTCGTATTTCTGGGATACTTGGGCATTTCGCATAGATGGACAGCGGTTTACCAATAATCCTCCATACCACCCACAGCTAGCCGAAGTGGGTTTGACCAAACTCGATAGTGCTGGTACTTGTTTAGTAATGCCGGCGCAAGTAGCTAAGGACTGTCGCGCCGAGTTGTTAGAAGCGGTAGACTTTTGCAACGATGCCAGGTCTAAGGGATACGACATAGTAACTAGTCGCACATGGAAAGTCCATCACACCTTACAGGGCACCAAACGTTTGCTATGGTTGGGCGACATTGCCAACGATACAGGATTTGGTAGGTGTACTCGTAACGTACTACCCGAACTAGCAGCGTTAGGCTACGATATTGACATTATTGGTGTTAACTATCAGGGAGGACCGCATAACTTACCCTATAACCTATGGCCCGCTCGGATGCCTGATGGTACCTATATCAGGGGTGAAGCTAGGCTGCTACAGTTGCTTCAACTAAATAGTTTTGATGTGTTGGTTATTCTCGGTGACCCGCGGGACATCGACGGTTACATGAGTGTGGTCGACAAATCAGCTAACAAGCCTAGCACTATTGTTGGATGGTTAACTGTTGATAGCGAAAACCAACAGGCTGGTAGATTGGCCGACCTTGATACGATTATAACTTGTACTGGGTTTGGCCACACCGAGCTTGTAAGGGCAATAGGCGACATAGATAATCCGCCCAGTATGTATATTGTTCCACTAGGGGTTGACTCAAATGTGTTTCGTCCTAGTGAGTCTGGGCGCGACTTTCTACCACCCGAGCTAAAGCACAAATTCGTCATCGGCACGGTAGCAAAGAACCAATATCGCAAGCGCTTAGATATCACTATCGAGTGTTTCGCGAAACTTGTACATGATCACAAGGTCGACGCTGTGCTGTTGATTCACACGCTACAACCCAATATTGACAATTATCCTATCGATATTGGGGCCATAGCCAAGTATCATGATGTGGACGGTCTAGTAATGGTATCATCTATCGAAGCCGATGATACGTATATGGCTAGGTTTTTCAACGCCCTCGATGTATATGTTAGTACTAGCATAGGCGAAGGGTTTTGCTTGCCAGTACTTGAGGCCGCGGCGTGTGGCGTGCATTGCGTTGTGCCTAACCACAGCGGGTTTAGCTGGGCGAAGTATGCGTTAAAGGTCGATTGTCCCAACCGCGTGGTGACTGGACCATTAAACGTGCCAGGCTATACCATAGGCTACGAGGTGGATAGGGGTAAGTTCGCGCAAACCTTGTATGATTGTTACCGTATCAAACCGCGTAAAGAGCTGGTAGAGTGGGCTAGGTTGATGTCTTGGAAATCTACGTCAACTAAGGTGGCTAATATTGTAGATGATACGGTTAATGCGGTTGATGATGCCATCGTCGACGATAGAATGGACGTTGCCGTATGAGCTTCACTGGAGTATCAAGCATGATACAAGCCATCAACACTGAGCGGGGGCGTATTGCTACTAGCGTGGATAGGGCTTTAGAGACCGAGGCCCAAGCTATCCTTGAGGATTCTAAGGAAAACTATGTCCCAGTACTTACAGGTAAACTAAAGCGCAGCGGCGAAGTAACAAACGTTGGTCATAATATTGACGGTGACGCCTTGGTGGTTATAACTTACAACACCCCTTATGCTACATTGGTACACGAACGAGCTGAGCCATACGGTGGACGTAAATATCTCGAGCAGCCGGTAAGGAATGCGGCTAGTGGTATGAGTGCTAGGGTGGGTGCGGTAGTGAAATCGCAATGAAAGGTGGATATGTAATGTCGACAATTAAACCTTTTACGGTAACCTACGAGACTTTCGAGCTGCCGGACGAGCGTAGAAGCTTTCTAAAGTTTCTAGGTGATAAGCTGCGTTGTTTCATAAATTGGCTGACAGAGAACAACAAGGCTAGAGGCAAAGCGGCGAAGTGGATAGGTATTTGGGGCGTGAGGAATCTTGATAATATGATCCCTTTATCCTTCTTCGTACGAGGTGAGCTAGTTCCCGAGTCTACGTTGACGGTGTGGCCATTGGGGTTGGTAGAAGCATATCGGGAACAGCCCCCTAGGTTAGTCGATGGTCGTCTCTATCGTGTATGGTATTGGTGCTGGCCATGGCAGATCACTTATAAAGTACGCTCATGAGCTTCTATCTATTTATTGGCGCGCAACACTCGCCGTTCAATTTCAACGTTAATGATAACCAACTTCAAGAATGGACTGTGAACTTCCTTGCTCTTATACGAAATACCACTCCTACGTTCGAGCAGGAAATAGCACAACGACTTGAAGATCAATCGGTAGGGACTCGTAACACAGACATATTTATAGGTATGCTGTCG
>SDBT01018140.1_pt1 | contig 11075 bp, 28 predicted proteins | sample 2277101 | NCBI WGS metagenome assembly SDBT01 (sample SAMN10404973, study PRJNA504765) | marine sediment metagenome | isolation source: marine sediment core GS10_PC15, 103 cmbsf | place: Arctic Ocean: Southern Knipovich Ridge | collected 2010 | reverse complement strand
TTTCTCCCACTCTTCAGGGTCCACGTTTCTTCTTCCTCCGAGCCTTTGGCCAGGTGTGTGGATCTCGACTCCAGTGCCTAGTCTGACACAGCTTGCACATCGGTGGGTCGGTGCTCTTGACCTTCTCCCGCTTTTTGGTCTTCTGCATTGAACGGGCACTCCTCCTGTCGGTCGACCTTGTCCTGCAGCAGCCCGATGAACAGCTTCAGTCCATCGCGCGCTTCATCGAATGTCGTGGTGCCTGGCGTGTGGCAGTGGAAGTGTGGCTTGCCCTCGGCATCCATGTACAGCTCGCCCCAGAGCTTCTTCTCCGGCCTCCTGCTCTTGGTGTACGGCTTGCCCATCAGGCGACCCAGGCGGACACGGTGAAGCCGATGGCGTACCCAGTGACGATGTAGACCATCGTCCTGGCCCACGTCGGCTGAAGCATCCATCGATGCCAGACTATCGCGGTAGCGTAACCAAGACGGTAGGCCACCGAGCGGCGTGGCTTGTAGCGCTTCATCTCAATCATTGCGGCTCCGCTCCACATCCTTGATGAGCCCCTTCACCGCGCCGGCCACGGCCGCATCGGACAGGTAGCTCGACTCGATCCGGATGAAGTAGTTCTCGTGGTCCAGGTTGATCTCGGCGCCAGCGCACACCTTGCGAGCCTTGCGCTCAGAGGTGAACGGGCCCATCCGCTTGACCCTCTGCTCGCCCTCGAAGGCGATGATGTCGACGTAGTGGCGCTCAGTCATCGGCGGACTTGTGGATCTCGATCGCGCGAGAGCCCTTCAGTATCCGCCGCAGCTCCACCTTGAGCTGATCGGTCAGCTCCGGAGAGTTATAGAGTGGATTCTTGAAGGCCACCTTGAGCAGCGCGCAGACAATCACGAAGGTCGCGCTGCAGGCATTGTTCTCGGACTGGGTGAGCTGGCTGGAATGCTTCACCACGATGCTCTGCAGCTCGCCCAGCAGCATGTCGAGACAGGCTTGGAGGTCGTCCTTGCTGTTGCCGTACCGGCGCATCGCATCGAACATCTCATCGGAGTGACTGATGAGCCACTCGCTGTACTCCTCCGGCACCTCGCCAGGCTCGAGATGAACGTGAGTCATGCCGCGGGTGGGAGCTTGTGCTTGGCACGGAAGCGCGCCTGGTGAATGCGATGCCGGATCTCCTCGCGGTAGGCCTCGAGACGTGCGACATCCTGGCGCAGCTCCCACAGCTTCACCTTGTACCAGACCAGCTTGATGCTCAGGCGGAAGGCGTAGATGAGCGCGGCCACCAAGAACAGGATGATCACCTCCAGCATCCTTGGGTCCAGCCCAGTCACGCTGCCTGGCTCAACGTCACCTCTCGTTCCTCGAGTGTGTCATCGAGAGTGACCACGATGTGGACGTTCTTCAGGAAGCCCATGATGAGCTGCAGTCCTCGCAGGGTGTGTCGTTCCTCGGTCGTACCGACCAGCTCCAGAGTGATCATTGCTGTACCCATCTTTACCCATTGGGCAGCATTCTATCTGATCTCCCCAGGTAGTGCCCTACGAGCAGGCCAAACAGCCAGCCGGTCATGTGCTCCCACTCGAGGAGCCCGAACCATTGGACCAGGATGCCACCCATCAGGACGTAGCCGATGAGGTAGTAGAAGATGAGGCGGGCCAGCCAGATCACGTCAGGATGATGACGATCACACCCCACACGACCAGCCAGGACAGGACGCACAGGGTCAGGAGCACGACGATCCGCCAGCCCAGCGGTGCCTTATCAGTAGCTGCTGTCACGCCTCAGCTCTTGCACCTCAGCCAGGTCCAGGTCCACGTGCCCTGTCCAGGTGACGCCGTCATCGCTGAAGATGGCCGGAGCATTCTCGTACTGAACCTCGAACACCCGCCTGGTCCCATCGTAGAGAATGTTCTTGATGTGGTCGCTTGGCTTGCTGACTACATCGATGAAGCCGCCTGGTCGAAAGCCCGTGGGATTCTGCGCCATGACAGCGCAATCACGGAGCTGCCGGTGGACGTCCTCAAGGGTGCGCTCGTTGAGTGCCGCCTTGCCCACCACAGGAGCGATCGCAGCTCCGCCGAGCAGCTTCAGGAACCACCTACGCCTCATCGTATTCGAGCAGGACCATGTCATCGCGCTGGGCCAGGTAGCGCTTGTTGACGTTGTCCCACACCCCATTCTCGATCGACTGGTGCGACACCCACCGCTTCGATGGCAGCGGGTCCAGATCGTAGGTCCCACCCTCACGCTTCACCGGACATAGACCGAAGCCCACGTTGCTGGCCATGTCCTCGACGCACGCATTGCCGGCGGGAGGATGCGGGATGCTCATCAGAGAGATGCCGTCACGGTCCTTGCCCACGATCGGCACGAGTGCAGCTCCGAAGAGCCCCTTCAGGAATCCACGTCGTCTCACGTCATTGCCTCCACGTAGTCAGCCAGGTGCTCGGCCTTCAGGTGATGTGTCCCCAATGGATACACATGGGCGATCTCGCCGTCGAGCGTTTCCTTCAGGTAGTAGTTCTCGCCATCGACCATGTGCCCGGTCTTCAGGTACCAGTTGGCCTCATCGGTCAGATAGTCGTTGCGCGCGAAGGCCTTGGTCAGCACGTTGGACGTGACGTGCTCCTTGGTCTGCTTCATCGACTTGGCCAGAGCCTCGGAGTAGGGATCGCTGCCGAACACACCTCGGTGATCGGTGAAGCCTACCGAGTACCGCTCGTGAGCGTAGAACGTAGCCTCAGCCTTGGGCAGTGCCGGCGCGAGCTTCGATGCGATCGCGACCGTGGCTACGCCGGCTACGAGCCCACGTAGGAATGACCGACGTGTGAGCTGGCTCACGCGCCGTGCTTCAGTGCGTACTCGTGGACCAGAGCCTTCAGTCGGCCGATCGCGTCATCGGTCATGGGCCAGCTCTCATCGATGATCGCCTGGCCCTGGTCGTAGGTCTCGATGTCCACCATCGCATCCACGTAGAACCGGTCAGCCTCCGAAACAGGTGAAGGCGTCGGGCCCGTGATCAGGCGATACAGCGGATTCTCAGCGTGGCTCATCTCAGCCTCGGTGGCGTCACGCCCATGAGCTGCCTGCTGGACTGCCTGCTCCTCGTCCCGTGCTGTCGTGCCTCCGAGCATCACCGTCTCGGTGTCGTCCTTGAAGGACACCTCATCGAAGTCAGCCTCATCGCCTGGCAGCATCTTGAGCCCACCGGTCAGCTTCAGGCCTCGATGCCCCTGGCTGATCAGGATCTCGGACGCGGCCTCGATGAAGTTGTTCTCCTTGAGCTGCTCCATCGTGATCGAGGTGAGCAGCCCGCCCCTCTCCACGTAGATCACCGAGCGCTCAGGATTCGACATGTCGAGGCCGTAGTAGATCTTGGCCTGGTGTGCTTCCTGCGGGAAGATCCAGCCGAATCGCCAGCCGTCATCGAATGGCAGGACAGCCTCGAGCGCTCGAACCACGCTCCATGGCACAGCCATGATCGGCAGCGAGCTGAGTATCGCGCGCCGGCTCAGTGTCGGTGGCTGGACCCGCTTAACAGCCGATGGGCTCTGCTTTGGCGGAGCCTGGACCAGTGTCTTCTTGGTCCGTGTGAAGAGAGCCCTTAGCCGTCTCACCCATGCGTACATCTCATACTCCAAAAATGTGTGTTGAATCAGCTAGATCGAACACCCGTTCAATTCCGTTCACGTTTCGTTCAGGTTTCGTTCAGCCTCCGCCCTTCCGGATCTCATCCTCGATCTGCCCTCGGCGCCCTCTGAACAGATCGAAGATGCTGCCGCCATCCTCAGACTCGGCCGGTGGTGGAGTCGGAGGAGGCTCCTCAGCCGCTGGTGGCGTATCGGAGAGTCCGGACTCCGCTCTACGCGCCTCGCTGCGTCTGGCCACTTTGCAGGAGATGTCACTCTCACCGTACTCGCGGCAGATCTCCTTGGCTGATCTGCTACTCGGCATTTTCCTCGGCCTTGGGTCCGAAGATCCGCTTGACGGCTGAGCCTATCGCCTGTTGCGAGCGCTCACTCCGCGTGTCTGCACGCGCCCTTGCTCGCTCACCACGCAGTCGCGCTCTCGCGCCACGTTCCTGCGTCCTATCCCGCTCCGCGCGTGACTCTTTGTTGGCGCGGCCAGCCATTACGTGTGGCTCGGGGGTGTTCTCACCTTGCCGTAGCGGGGGTCGTCATAACCGCCGCTCTCACCATGGCGAGCATTGCGCTCCTTGCGGAGCTGAGCTGCAGATCCTTGATCGGCAGCTCGTGTCGTTGGTGCGGGGGTAAAGTCAGTGCCTGGCCGGTTGGGATACCCGCCGGCAGGCCGATCGTCGCCAGCTTCCTCGGGGTAGGTGTCGAGAGGATTCGCCTCTTCACCCTTCTCATGGAGCTGACCTGGTTTCAGTCGTTCATCCATCGCAGTGCCCTCCGCTGATGGCCGGTGAGAGTATCACAGTCGAGCGGCGTGTGGTTTCGCTGCTGTCTTGCCCGTGTTGGTTTCGCATCGATAGCCGGCTTCGGCGCCGCAAGTCGGGCAGTCCTTCTCGTAGCCAGGCATGATCTCGTCCTTGGTCGGCGGCGCCTGCTTCGACGTGAGCCCGCGCAGCTTATCCTTCTCGGCCTGCACCTCCTGGCGCTTCTTGTGCTCCTTCAGCTCGGCCTTGCTCAGGTCACCGATGTCGCGCGCCGGCTTGATGTCGCGCGCCGCTGCAGCACGCGCATTGCTCTGGTTCAGCTTGAGTTGTCGTCTGCCCATGTCGTGCTCCTGTTTTGGTTACGGGACGGCCCCCACGGCCATCGCCCTCCAGCGGACGGCGTCCGCACCTGTCGGTAGATCGATCCCACTCGTCCAGGTCTCGGCATCGGTCGAGTTGAATCCGTCATCGCTATCGCCCAACCCGATGAATAACTGGGCGATCGGATCGAACACGCAAACTTGAATGTCCGCACCGTCACCGCCATTCGAGACCCATCCCGTTACGCCATTGGGACTGGTAAAGCCAGATACTGCATCGCTGGCGAACCAGATCGAGCCGTCATCATTAACAGCGAAGGCCCGCTTGGCGACGGCGAATACTCCGAGAGCATGATCGTAGGTGGCTCCAGCATCGTCCGTAGAGACGATGTCTCCAGCAGACTCTGAGACCCAAGCGATTCTGCCGTCGTCGGGGGAGATCGCGATCATGTCACAACTGCCATTGCCGATCGCGTTGCCGAGGGTCCAGGTCAGACCACCGTCATCACTGTGCATGGCTCGATTGACATCGAAGCCCACGCCGGCATAGAGCTTCTCACTGTCGGTATCGAAGCCGAGCGCCATCCAGATCTCGGCGTCATCGGCAGAAGGCCTGGTCGTCCAGGTACCGTCCAGACCTGTTGGCGAGGTCATCGCTCGATCCGCACCACTGCTGCCGACCGCACACCAGAGATCGGCCACGATGTCGTAGGCGATGGACCTCCAGTCGCTGGTCGCATCGATGGTGCCCTCGAGCGACCAGGTCTGGCCACCGTTAATGCTGACCTGGCACTCGCCGTTGGTCCCGATCGCTACGAATTTCTCCTGTGACGCAGAGTAAGCGACACCCCTGAGCGGCTGGGTGCCTGCTCCGACAGCAGCGGTCCAGGTCGCGCCACCGTCATCGGTGAAAATGAATTGCTTGTCGGTATCGAAGACGGCGCCAGCGACCGCTACGACTCTCGATCCTTGAACTCCACCAGCGCCATCAGGGAAGCCTTCCAGGCCAGAGCCACCGAGCACCCCGCCCTCGCCAATGGCGCCAAGACCGGAGGCCCCTAAGATGGCTCCGCCTAGTCCACCCATTAGCCGAAGCTCTTCACTTTCTTAATGATCCAGACGCCGATCTGCGCCACCGGTGGATAGAGCTGGACCAACACCAGCGCCGCCACAAATCCAAGTCCGAACTCGATCATCACTCACCTCCTGTTAAAGAGAACACGCGCCATCCGACAGCCCATCTGTTCAGAAAAGGTTTATCAGGGTTGGCTTTCATCAGGCGCGCGCCTCTAACTCAAAGTCGATCGCGGGAACATGGTGCGGTACGCAGCTCGGCAGTCATCGCAGGTGATGTCCGCGAGCTTCTCGAGGTAGGCAGCCGCGAGCCAGCTCTGGCCCTCAGGCCACTCGGCCGGAATGCCCTCGAGCCCACACAGCGCCATGCCGTGCTGGAGCGCGTGGACCTGCGGCTCAGGCGCGACCGGCGGCGACTCTTCTGGCTCGTTTTGCGGCACGGCCTTCGGCCTCTGCTATGCGACGTTTCTCGGCCCAGACTTCCTTCATCTCGATCAGCTTGGCGCGCGTCTCATCATCGTAGCCCAGCTCGCGACTGATCCTGCGGAGCACATCGATCTCGCAGCCCTCGACCTCGATCTTGAGCTTCGTGCCCATCTGATCGCGATCGCGTCTCTCGTCCTCGCTCGAGACGTCCTTATCGAAAGCGATCTTGCCGACGATGTTGACCGAGATCTTGCAGTCACCGCAGTCGAACGTGAGCGACATCAGGACTCCTTCATCGCTTTGGATAGTCGGCCGGACGCCTGGTCGGCCTTGTTGTATTCTCGCGCGACCGCCTGGGAGGGGCCGCCTTTCGTGCGAGCTTTTTCGGGTGAGTGAGCCATCATCGCCATGTAGCGAGCTTGCTTATTTGATCGCGATGGCATCGCATACCCTCCGCCCTGAACGTAGCGATACTACGGCAGGGCCTGCCGATACGCAAAGCATTTTTCGCGGTGCTTTTTCTCGTAGTGTTTCTTCACTCGACACCCACACGCATCGCACACGGTGCAGCAGCTTTTTTTCTTCACCTGCTCGAGCAGACTGGGGTAGGTGCCGATCAGGCAGGTGCAGAAGTCAGCCCATGCCGGCGAGGCCTCGATGCGCCGAATGATCTCCCGATCGGTCGGTCCTCTATGGGTCAAAGGCTCCGCCGGCCAGCACGTACAGGTAGCTCAGCACGATCAGGACGATGCCGATAACGATGACGCCGATCACGATACCGAGACAGCCCCATGATTTTTCATTGGCCATTTTCCACCTCCGTGGCTTCGCCTTCGATGACTGCTTTGCCGGCATGCTTCTCCAGTTCGCCCATCCACTTCTCGAGGATCGCATCGGGCACGTCTGACAGATCGACCTTGTGGTGCTTCGTGATGCGCGCCTCGAGGATGAGTCGGTCGTTGAACATGCCCAGGTGCCGGCCGAGATCGACGGCAGCTCCGCGCTTGTCGTAGAACGTGTAGCGGTAGTCGAAGACCACGCCGTCGTCAGTCACCAGGCGCTCAGTTTCCCAGCTCTGGATCGCGCGGGCCTGGTCGTCGGTCAGCTCGTTGATCGGTTTGCCGACGCACTTCTCGACCTGGCGCACCATCACGACCGTGATGTAGTCCTTCGGATTGTAGAAGCCGATCCGCGCCAACTCATCGGCGACTCGGTCGACCGTGATGTTGAACTGCGCCTGAATCCGGCCGTTCTTTTTGTCTTGGAGCTTGGCGCAGTACGGCGCCATGACCTTGATCATCGAGGCCGCGTTGGTCTCGGCGCTGTTGCGCTTGTAGCCGGCCATGAGCGCTGCCTCGACTTTGCTCAGGCCTCCCGTGACGTGGTGGAAGACCAGCAGTCGCTGCATCTCAGAACGGGGCCAGCCGTTCTCGTTGCCTGGTATTACGTCCTGGTGCGCCAAAGTCAAAGAACCTCACTAGCACTTCGCTGTCACTGACAGGGAGGACCTGGATTCGCTGGCATTCTTCTACCTGAAGCCCGACCCGTTCCATCGCACGGAGCGCGGACTCCATCCTGGTCCACCCTGGCTGCCGAACCTCCGCGGCGGACAGCCTGACCTCGATCTCGGTGCACAGGATCTTACCCCGAATCGCTTCGGCTTTCTTATTAGGATTGACCTGCTGTATTTGCTGTAGTAACATACGTACTGAGGGTAACAGGCTACGCATGAACACACATCAATTCAATCGTCGGATCGTCATCGGGACGCCTGTTACCCCGAAGCGCCTGTTGGCGACCCACGAAGGCGGGAGCTTCTGTGTGAGCTTCGCCCGCCCTGAGCAGCTCGATGATTGTATCGAGCTGGTCGGGGACGATCAGATCCTGGTGCTCGACAACGGCGCCTTCACCATCTGGAACGTCGAGCAAGATCCGAAGCGCGAGCTGCCCCCGCGGCTGCGATTCAAGGACAAGCACGAATACCGTGACGCCTTCTGGACCTGGGCCAACGCAGCTCAGTCCTACTCCGAGAACTCGGTCGCCGTGATCCCCGATGTGATCATGGGCTCCGAGCAGGAGAACCTCGAAGAGATCAGTTACGCACTGCGAAACGAGTGGGCCCAGTTTCCCGATCGAGTGATGGGGATCTGGCACCTGGACGAGAGTCTGGAGCAGCTCGAGACGCTGTGCCGAGTGTTGAACTTTGTCGGCCTGGGGAGCTGCGACGAGTACGACGTCCAGAAGAATCGCGCCGGCTACCTGAAGCGGATCGCCGAGGCCTCCGAGGTCATCGATCGAGTCGAGCGAGAGCACGGCCGACGTCCCTGGATTCATCTAATGAGGGGCCTGGGTGTCTACCCTGAGGCCTGCCGATTCGACTCCGCGGACAGCACCAACGCCGCGGTCAACCACCACCGCTACAAGAAAAGCCACGGTGACCAGCGGTCCAAGTTCATCGCCGATCGCACGTCTGGCTTCGTTCACGACGCCGTGGATGCCGGCGTGATCGAGGAGGTCCAGGGCACCATCTCGAACTTCGATGATCCACCCACAGAACGGCCTCAATTACCTTGACCTGCTGTACTTGCTGTAGTAATCTGTACTCTGTTGAGGGTAATTAGGAGCGCGATGGAGGCAGTCAGCACTGAAAGATGTACGGCAAAAAGAACTTGCCCGATGACACTGACTGCCCCACCGCCCCAGGAGAAACCAATGTCCAAACTAGGAAATACCGCTGACGATCTGGGCCGCATCAAGGCCGAGATCTCCGATCTCGAGATTCGCAAGGGCGAGCTGGAGGACATCATCATCGAGTCAGGCGAGGCAGAGGTCGAAGGCCGTCTGTTCCGCGTGACGGTCTCGATCTACGACCGCGCCACGGTGGCCTGGAAGAAGATCGCCGAGAAGCTGAACGCTTCCCGCCAGATCATCAAGGCCAACACCGCTGACCCGGTCGAGGTCATCACGGTCAAGGTCGTCGCCCGCAAAGCCGCCTAGCCATCCACAGAGGAGCACGAACCATGAACACATTCGCAGCATTTTTCGCCAGTGGAGTCGCCATCACTTTCACGGCGGCCACCATAATCCTGGCCGAGGCCTATGCCCACCGTTACGCCGTCAACAACGGCGAGTACCTCGAGACGGTCATCCCCGTGGTCGACGTCTCCATCTCGGAGGCGGCCTAAGGACGCCACCATCGTGAAGGTCGTCGCCGAGAAGAAGGTCCGCAAGACCACCCGCTACAACCCCGTCGATGCCAGCTCGCCGCTGCCGACCGAGGAGAACTACTGGCGCTACTGGGCGATCTTCGAGGACGGCTCGAAAGAGGTGATCCGCAAGACAGCCACCCGCGCCTACGTCAACGCCTACCGGTACGATTACCAGATCGCCTCCGGACCGGCCAAGGGCAGCCTCTCTGGTTTCTTCAGCTTCGGCAAGAACCCCTCGAGCTACGGCGGCACGCCCATCGCCAACTACGTGATCGAGTACCCGTTCGAGGAGGCCTCCAGTTTCAAGGTCGAGGTCCACACCTACGGTGACGGCACGGTCGACGGTCAGCCGGTCTGGACCGGCAACGGCATCGAGCACGAGACGGTCGAGGCTGCTGAAAGTGCGGCCAAGGATCTCTTCGGTCGCTGGACCGCAGTCAAATTCTGGCGCGTGATCGACTCGAACGAAGTCTTCCGCGCCGGCAACCAGGGAGACGCATCATGACCATCGAGAAAACAGTCAAGGCCGTATGCCGTGAGATCGCATTGCGCGCCGACAACCACGAGGACCGCGCTGGCGACTCCGGAGACCATGCCTCAGCCCAGGCTCACTACGCATCAGCTCAGGCCATGCGAGAGATCGCCGAGGCGATCAGCTTCAGCCTGCTGGGCACCGAAGACTACTCGGAGAAAAAGGAGGGCGGGTCATGAGCCAGGTGTACACGAGCGAGGCCACCGGCCGACGCATCAGTCGAGCGCGCTGGCTGAGCCAGCAGCTCATCGCGCAACGGAAGTGGATCGAGCGTTGCGAGGCCAACGGCCGATCCTACACCGGCCCCAACGGGCTCGCGATCCAGCTCGCCGATCGAGCTGCGCTGCGAGACATCGAGAACCAGATCTCATGAGCAAGAAAATCGTCCGGTTCTACCAGCGACCAGGGAAGCCTGGCGGCCACCTCCAGACCAAGAAGCGCACGATGCAACGTGGGCTCACCCTGGAGCAGGCGCAAGCCCACTGCAGCGATCCCAGCACCTCCGGCAAGCTGCCGGCGAGCAAGGGTGGCTGGGAGTGGTTCGACGGCATGTACGAGGAGTAAGGCATGAGCATCGAAGTCGGAAGCAAGTACCGCGGCTGGGACGTCGAGCACCACGCGCTGGCGCCCGTGACCGGCCGCTTCGCAGCTCAGCGCCATGGCGTCGGCATGTGCGCCGGCAGCCTCCAGGCACTGGGTCGAATGATCGACCAGCGCTACAAGGAAGAGGTCCGCGAGCGGCACGACCGCGGTGGGCTAGGCGGATACATCCCAGACTGAGGGCATAGCCGATCGGGATCTCCGAGAGATCCCCTTCGGGTGTCACCTTCGACACCGTTTAGGAGAAAATCAATGCAAGCTGGAATGCCACTTCAAGCCTTACTTCAGGAGGTGCAACGCCAGAACTCTGTGAAACGTGACTTCACGACCTCGACCGAATCCAACGTCCGGATGGTCCCGTGTCTTGAGGGTGACGACACAAGCGGAGTCTGTGTTGTGCTGCTGCAGAATGGGGCCAGTGAGTTGGAGCGTTTCTCAATTTCCGAGAATGCACACCGACAGATCGCTGGTCGCCTGCAGATCCCCTGGAAATACTACGCGCGGATGCTCAAGGACCATCAGGACCT
>SDBT01018139.1_pt1 | contig 11076 bp, 15 predicted proteins | sample 2277101 | NCBI WGS metagenome assembly SDBT01 (sample SAMN10404973, study PRJNA504765) | marine sediment metagenome | isolation source: marine sediment core GS10_PC15, 103 cmbsf | place: Arctic Ocean: Southern Knipovich Ridge | collected 2010 | reverse complement strand
ATATTTAGAAACAAGGTCAAGCATTTCAGACATTCCGGCTCCTTTGAAGTGATCAGCAAGATCAACGGTAAGTTCAGGGGGCTTTAAGCCTTGAACATAAGCCAGCACTTCTTTAAAGCAGTCGGCCTGATCGTCATAATCTTTTGAAGCCCTGGGGTCTGCTACTGTGGCGGCTTTTTCTAGTTGTTCGATTCTTCTGAGCAGGAATGATTCAATCTTTTTTAGCATCGTTTTGTTCTCCTAGTTCTGTTGTGATCCGTTTAAGTTCTTTTTCTGTTAGTGTTTCTATGTCAAAGTTATCGTGTATGAAGTCCGCAAGGGCTTCGGGTATCCTTAGCATTCCTATGATTTTACCATTTCACCGCTATTTTCTTTTTCAAATTCTTCTACGGCCTCATCACAGCACATGGGCGATCCTTTTTCATCTACTTCCCAGTCATTTTCGCATATTGAACAAATTTCAGACTCTTCCCTAATCACGTTGATGCGGCACCCATCCTGTGACCTGTGATCACGAATGAACTCTTCCAAGTCCTTGGCCCAAGTTTCGTATTCATTAGCTCGATCTTCCTCGGTTCGACAGTATCGGCCAATATAGCCATTAGGCTCAATTTCCATCTTAACTTCAGTTAGCATTTTCTTTTTCATAATTCCTCCGCGCAAGGCCCACAGAAATTACCGTGAGTTGCTTTCCTTGCGTCCGTTAAGTTATTCCCTCCGTTAACAGCCCCACAATTAAGATTAATGCAAAGCCCTTCTTCTATTGCAAACTGAATACTTATATCAACATCTTCCCAACCCTTAGAACGTTCGCCATAATAAAACTTGTTAGGCTGTTCTAACATCTCCCTTGTAGTAGGAACAGAAGGGTTACGGTGGTGGTGTTCTTCTTTAGCTTCAAGCATTTGCCATATCCAATACTTCATTAAGATCCCTGATAATAATTTCGACTCGTATAGCCTGTTTTTCCAGATCAAAAGTAGAAGCATCCTCCCCTTTTCTAGCGTCGATAACACCTTCAAGATCCCCGAGTTGCTTGATTGCATAATCTCTAATTGCGTGTAGAAAGTGATCCATTTGTTCCTTTGTTTAAAGCCCTGGTATAAACCATCTGTTGCCAATCCTAAAAGCACCATCTACGAAGCCTCTTTTACACCACCCATACACCGTGACTACAGTTACGTTTTCAATTTTAGCAACCTCAGATACGCTCATATATTTTTTAATGCCAGTGTATTTTCTTTTTTTAAGTCTAGGATGTCTTTTATTGTGGTGCTTTCTGCAAAGCCAAACAACATCAAGAGGCTTCAAATAATCTTCATGATGGGCCTCAACTTTTGGTTTTCCACACTCCTGACATTGTTTTTTAATTAGCGTTCCAGCCCTGACCGCTTGAGCGACCATGCCATTTGCTTTAAGCTTAACCTCTTTTGTAATTTCCACGCTTCAGCCTTTCTTTAACTGCGGTTCTAATAAATTGCTTCATGGTTTCCTTCGCATCAACGGCAGCTTTTCTAACCTCTCCCCGCAACCCATCCCCAAGATCAATTAAAAAATATTCGCCCTTCACTTTTGTATTCTTCATAATATTCCTTTTCACCGGGTTGATCTTTACCTTCTCAAGTGTCATTATGGTTATAATCTAGATAATGATTGTTACGAAGTCAAGGAAAAAACAACTATTCTTAAAATAACACAAAAAAACCCCTCCCAGGCGAACCCAGGAGAGGCCCAAGGCATAAAAGAAAGGATTATTTATGTTTGAAGTAATTGATTGCGGAAACGATAAGCCCGGAAACAACCGCCACCAATCCAGCCTGTTCCAGACCCTTAAGCCCGGGGATTAGTTCAGACAAAGCAATTACAATAAAAACAGAGAGTGTTTCTATACTCCCTTTCTTAGCAGTAATCTTTTTTGAATATGCCATGATCTTTTCCCTTCGTTTTAAGTTATCAAGCGGTTTATGGGTCAACTATTTCAAGGTAAAAGGAAGGAATCCCCCTGAACCTTTGCATTAGTTCACTGAAACCTTTCTTTGAAGAGATAACCGCCTGCTTACCTCCAAGCCTTTCGAACTGCTCCCCGACTAAAATACAGCCCTCAGAATCCTTCTTAGGAATGTTCCCTTTATGGATTAAAATCTTGGTCCTGCCTTTAACTCCTGTAACGTGAAAGGTATTCGGGTATTTAGCAGACCTATATCTCTTTGCTAGATAATCCCCTGCAGGGATTGAAGATATAGACCTTTTGTTATCATGCCACGGAAGCTCCGCAGTTAAAGCAAAGGGTTCGTAGTTATGAATCAAAACCCCGAACACCCCAGAGTCGTTCTTAACCACTCTCCTTATTACAAGGGTTTCCACTCTTGGGTTTTTTATCATACTAAACTCCGTAAGATTGTGAAGTTATCCTTCGGAGTCTTTCCCGTATCCCCTGCTGCTGTGGTGAAGGTAGCCGAGTACACGTAGGTCTTCGCCACTAAAGAAGAACTATCCCCGGGCACAAAGGTAAACTGAAGCTGATCGTCAGGAACGTCTGTGAACACTACCCCGGTTTTAGTGATCACAGCGGATGCGGAATCAAGGAACTCAAACACCTTAAGAGAAATATTGGTAGCCCCCGTAAGATCGACCCGGGTAGTTCCATCTGCTTCAAACACTTTAAATCGAAGGGTCTTATCCGTCCCCTGGTGTAAGAAGACTTCTTTTTGTCTCTGCAAAGTTCTTTTGACTACTGCCATTATATTATCCTTACTTCAATTGTTTGGTCTGAAAACTGTGCTATGACTTCAGCCGTTTGATCTGAAAACTGAGCAATGACTTCAATCTCCTGCACAAAACCAGAGGCCGCTACAATACTTCTGTATAAAGCGGCTAACTGTCTCCTATCCAGCCCCATGATAGACCCATCGGGAATGGGTCCGAGCATGAAGGGCTGTATCTGAGGAGCAGCCGACCTCCTTTTATCAGCGGTGTCAATGGCCATATTACGTACCTGCTACCACCTTGGATCTGGTTAGCTTTCCAGCACTATCATCTAAGACTTGATCTGCTACTCCCGCACCAGCATCATTAAAGATCTTGAATAATGAGTTCGTGGTGGTTGATTTATTCCTAATAGCCATGTAAAGAGCCATCTTCGCCTGTCTCTCCGTAGGATTCTTAGGCAACAAAGTAGCCGCCGCAAGCTCTGGAATCGTATCGACATTAGAAACATCCAAGACTTCTACGTTAACCTCTGCCTTCATCCCAGTTGACATTCCACCCAAGTCAGTAAGACCGGCACCCGCCGTACCTATCTCATCCGTATCGTTAAGTATCTCAGCAAGTCCATTAGGCTTCTGATGAGTAACTGTATGCCCACCAGCAGAGTTATCAACCACCTTCCAATCTCCGCCTTCTATTACTGTAGACCCTGCGTTATTAGCGACATCTATCGTAAGAATACCCCCACCTCCTCTAATCTTTACTACAAAAGACTTGGTGTTTGTATTAGTGATATTACCGCTAAAGTTATCTATTTCAATAGTCTTCGTTGCGCCAACCGCACCGCTATCAACTATTGTAAGGATTCCAGTGGAATCTTTAACAGTAGTCGAACCGATAGCGTAGTCTTTCATGTCCAAAGTTAAGTCCTCAAAATGACTCCTCACAAACCTTGAACCAGAAGTCTTCCCAGAGTACCCAGAATTAATAGTACCTGTTCCTTGAAAATTACACTTTTCAAAAAGATCATTTGTTGAATCTTCTATTCCCGTCCCGGGGAATACAGTACATTCAACATACCTAGATAATTCACTTACTCCATTTGCACCAGCGGTAGTCATCTGCCACCCTCTCAAAGTTGTTCTAAGAAGTGTCTTTAATCCAGAACCAAAAGTCCCTTTAGCTCCAACACCAGGGCCAGCACCGGATTCAAGCGTCTTATCTGTTAGGTTTAAAGTCTCGACAATAACATCAACAGAAGAAATGATCTTATCAATATTGTTAGTATTAGAAATAGTCAAAGCATCAGCAATATCATCACTAGGCGTTATCAATTCACCAGCAGGATAAGCCGTTGTTGCCTGAGTAACCCCATCACAGTAAACCGCACCATTAGGAAACTTCTTTTGATCTACTCCTGTCTGCACATTATTCAACGTCGCCTCCTTTGCAACAGTAGCATCTTTTGCAACAGTAGCGTCTAAAGCAACAGTCGCGTCTTTAGCTACAGTTGCATCTTTAGCGACCGTTGCATCCTTAGCCACAGTAGCATCCAAAGCCTGTAATGCTTGGTCGGTAATAAGATCATCCAAGTGTTTATCAACAGAACCAGCCGAAGGCGCTCCCCCAGAAGGAGCGAGCTTCATTGAATCCCTAACTTCCTGAGAAGTTAAAGGCATACTCCCTGCAGTGTCTGAAATAGCCTCAAGGGAATCGGTAGCCTGACTGAACGTCTGTGATCCATCCTTATTCATAACAAGATCAAGATTAGATCCGATAGTAGGAGTAGGGGCAGTGCCGACTTTACTTAAATGATCAAGATCATTCGCCACAAGCGCGTCATTAGCCTCAACCTCAACCTGGGCTTTCATGCCGGTTGACATCCCTCCAAGATCGGTTAAACCAGCACCCGCAACCCCAAGAGTCGCTTCCTTTGCCACTGTCGCGTCTTTGGCTACTGTCGCGTCTTTTGCAACGGTTGCATCCAAGGCTACCGTAGCATCTTTTGCAACTGTGGCATCTTTGGCAACAGTCGCATCTTTAGCAACTGTGGCGTCTAAAGCAACCGTTGCATCTTTAGCTACTGTAGCATCCAAAGCGACCGTAGCATCTTTGGCAACAGTCGCGTCCTTGGCTACGGTTGCATCCTTAGCAACAGTGGAGTCCAAAGCCTGCAATGCTTGACCGGTAAGAATTGCATCCCTGGTATCATCCCGAACAACGTTAACAGTCGTTCCCGCTGAACTGTCAACCAGCTTGCCGGTAAACCCGGTTATGTTTATAGTACCGCCCGTACAGTTTCCAGCCAACAGAACATCCCTTGGCCCGCCAATAAAATTCAATGTGCCCGCGGTGGTCAAATTCGTAACAACAATAGCGCCTTTTCCGCCGATAACGTTTACCGTTGAAGTTCCAACCGAGGACATATCCAACACACAGCCCCCAGCAAAACTTGGGCGAATAAAGTCACAAGCACCTGCGGTTTTTATTGAACATCCACTATCAAAGGTACCGTTATGAACTTCGGAACTCGCCCCGAAATTAATGTTAGTTGCGGAAGAAGTAATGCGTGTGAACTTGTTAGCTGTTCCGGTAGTGGTACTTGTAATATCTACATCAGAAATATCTACACCACTAATGGCCTGACCATTCATGTGTATGCCGGAAGCCTCTGCTCCCAAGCCTTGGACTTTATGTCCGACAGGAGGGGCCGCATCAAACACAATTCCGCCGCTGACAATGTATTTGTCAATACCCTCTGCGGCTGAAATGGTATTGGCATCCGCAATATTAGCAACCTTATCATTGGGCAAACCTTTAGGAAAGGTCGTACCAGAAGCACCCGTATCATCAATATAAATTGCGTCCACAATTTGAAAGGCTTCAGCATACCGAGACAACCGCATTGCAAGGGTGTCGCTGTCTGTACTAATAGCGAGAGCAAGAGCCGCGGCCTTGCCTGCATTATCATCAATCTCCTTAGTGTTAGACTCAATAATACCCGCCGAGACATTGACAGAAGAAGCAAGCAAAGGATTAGTAGGACGGTTTTCTACTTCTTCAATCACCGACCCAGCCACGCCAGCACCCGCATCAACAAGGGCGATTTTATCAGCTTCCGTTTTAATAAGAGCAGTTTCCGTTTTAATTGCACCCAAACCATCAGTTGCATTTGCTAAATCCTGAGCAGCTGCACTACGTTCAATAGAAAAATGTCCAACCACTTCCCCAACTACAGTAACACCATCAACCGTTCCAGTACTTATATAAATGTTATAATCTTTCCCACTTTCAAAACCATTTCCACCAGTGGCAACAATCTTAACCATATTCTTTCCAACAACACTATTATGACTAACAGTTAAAGTTATTCCCGCAGTAATAGGGGTAGCACCATCATCTTCATCAATGCTTAGTACAGGAGTACCAGCTAAAACTGTTGGGATTCCCGTAGCAAAGGCCCGCGTTGCGAATGACCGATAAATGGTATCGCCTAATTTAATGTCACCCATGATTTTTCTCCAAAATTTATGTTAAATGCTAACCTGCTAAACCTCCGTGGGGTCCGGCAATTCCACCCGGCCCCGCTAACCCGCCTTGTCCTGCAATACTTCCCATAATTCGACCACCCGCCACTATAGGTTCAGCGCATCCAATCGTGGGATCGGTTGCCGGTCGTACATTCTCAAGTATATCCTCTATGATTCCAGTAGAATCCTCGGCGGCACCGATAAGCCCACTTCCTGACTTAGGTAGAAAATCTCCCGTGGCATCGTCAACATCGTTAAACTGATCAGCAAAGGTAAGATCATCAACCGAATTTGCCCCTGGACCAGTTGTATCGTCAGAACCATTATGATCAGATGAAACCCACCCCGAGGCGCTGAAAGCGGTTGTCCATCCAAACGAGGCGGTACTGTTCACCGCAGTGCTACCACCTGCATTTAGGGCGCCAGAAGAACTGGTTCCACCTACATCGTCGGGAAGAATAATAGTACAAAATTGCAAAGTTCCACCATACGAAACATTTATTCCCGTTCGCCCAGCGGCACCAGAAGCCCTAGTACATATAATAAGACAATTTTCAAAACCGGAAGCAAAATTATTCGCTGTCCACGCTGAATTGTTTGATGAAACAATGCATTTTTTTATTATTGAACCGCTACTGCCCCCACCATTAGTAACACCAGCTCCATATTGATAATCGTTCCGAAACATCAATCGTGAAACTTCAGAATTTAGATCGTTTACAACCAGTCCAACACCAACAGAGACACCGCTTTGCCATCGAACGGCGGCTCCGCCAGCACCCCCGGCACCGTAACGCAACTTGAAACTACCTTCATCCTTGAAATCAATGAAAGATTTGAAAGCTGATCCAGAAGCGGAATCTGTGGTCAGGCGCTTAAATCTTGTCGCGTCTGTTGTAGTTCCATCAAGGGCTTGCTGGGCAGCGCCACTAGTCCCGGCACCCGTATGTTCCTCATCACGCATCCGGCCTTCCCATACTTCATCGCTAGTGACAAGACTTGCGGGCGCGTCATCGTCCCATAATTGAATGGTGGTATGATCGTCGCCTCCATCCGAACCAATTGTTGCAACTACTGTTGTCGGCATATCATCCTACAAGGTCGGGATTAACGGGAATATCGCTTTCGATTTTTGCATCACGAATTATCTGAAGCGTAAGAGATCCTTCTTTTGTCATATCGTTATCAAACTGGGTTTTATCAGTCCCGGTCAAACTGTCAATATCAAGGCGAAACATTCTCCGTCTCCGCAATGTTAAATTAACTCTCGAATCGCCCGGCTCACTTGCCATTAAAGCCACGGCCTCATCATGAGACATATCCACGGCCACAATCTTTAAATCCGTTCTCGCACGATCACGAACGCCGCCGATTTGATCGCCACGCAATACGTCAACAACATGGCCGCGCTTCATACAGCCTATATTTATATACCAATCGGTATTAATCTTGTCCTCTGTTCTTATACAAAGTTTAACCATAAGCAGGCATGTACCCGTTAAATTTATCTACAACATCGCCTGTACTCGGGTCGCGGTGAGAGAAAAGACAAAACGCCAAAGTATTATCTTCCAGCGCCGTAAATTTATGTTCAAAGAGTTTTTTTATTAGAAAAAAAGTAGGTGCTTTCCAAATTCCCTCACCAGTTTTTCCAGTCTGAGTATCCTTCCATTTAACCGACACTGACCCAGAAGAAAGCATTGTAATGTGGTCGAATCTATGTGTATGCGAGTCCACCGTCGAACCCTTCTTTTCAAATGACATTGGTCGAATATAGAGATTACCCCAAACACCCTCGGGACCCTTGCTTGCTGGCGGTGCATCCGAAAGCATGGTTTGAATTAGTCCATCCTTACTTAGTCCGGGGGTGGTTTCCAGTTCTAACAAAATATTTTGATAAGCGCCTCCAGGGTCGCCAGGTCCGCAGTTAGCTTTATTTGTCATTTGTTACCCTTTAATTAGAATTTCATTTCTCTTTTGATTTATGTCCACCATTATCTATTGCCAAAAATGCGCGAAACGCTTCACGCTTCTCTTTTGACCAAGATTCTGCTTTCGGCATGGTTTCAAATATATCCGCATGAATAAACTCTCTATTCCCGATTTTCTGAGTCTGTCCGGTATCATAATAAAATATTGTTACAAATTGAGAATTGCGCTTCCACATCATAGCGTGCCGACCATTTATAAAAAAGTCGTTGTGCAAATCGAAATCCGTATCCATCTTTATTTGAGCGCCAGCCTTCCAGTTTAGAAAGCGCGTTTTCCCAAACATCCATAAGGTAATTAAGAAAGCCGGGGCAATTACCCAGACCATTAATTCCATTGACAGCAATTGGAGTAATTCCGCTTCTTGTTTTATTTCTGAAACTGCATTCATGCTGCATTCCCCCAATCATGCTAAAACTTTCTTACTACCTTCAGACCTTTTGTTTCGACAAATTTAGAGACGCTATCCGAATCTATATCACCAAGAACAAGAACCGTCAAGAAGTCTGTTGAAGAAGCATTTAAACTTGCTATTGTTAAATTTACTAAAGGCGATCTTTCGAAAACACTATTGGAAACGGATGTCCTTTCTGTTCCGTCATGCTCCAAAACATCGTTTCCCCCATCAACGTGGCGATAAACCTGAATTTTTGCACTATTACTAGCAGCAGTTGTATTGCCAGTTACCAAATCAAAATCAATATCAATACTATCCGTATTTTTAACATGAAAATAAATCTTCTGTAGTATAGCACCTCTCGGAAAAGATCCTACCAAATCATCTATGAAAGTTCTTTTAAAAGAATTGCTAGTTGCCGCTATTGGAATAACATCAAAAGAATGCTTAACCTGATTTGACTCCGCCCCCGTTATTGAGCCTGTTAAAAAATCTCTAAGCGTTATTCCGTCATACTGAGGATGGATGTCATCAGTATCATTCACAGAGTTATCCTGGACGTTCTGCAATTCTGCTACGCTAATATGATCGTTATTGTTCCATGTCTTTTGATTTATAGCCATAGTATTCCCTCTGATCTTACTTTAAAATGAATGCCAACTCTCTCCAGTGTGCGGGGCAGTAACCTTCCCGCTAGGCGCTTCATTATCTGTAGCGAAAGAAGCACACTCGACGCCAAGATAATAAACATCTGAAGTGTCCCAATCATCATCCGTCCCACCCGAGAGAGAGCAGACTAATTCAGTCTCAGAAACAATCGAACTCACCCTACCCTCCGACCCGTCAGTATCATTCCTAATCGTATCACCGGCCTCTACTCCCCAGGTTTGAAACTTTGCTGCTGAGTCAACCAAATTAACGTTATTATTTCCCCCGGTATGACTCCCGCCAACGGTAGCGAAAGACCACTTTTTTAAAGGCTCATCAACATCAGGATTAAATAGCTGTTCAAACCTCTTTGCCTGAAGTGGGACTTCCCCATTTTCTAAAGGAAGGCCGGTATCGTAAACCTGAACATTCTTGGTTTCATCAGAGATCTCATCATGCACTTTAATGAAATCAAAGATCTCCGTTGAAACCCCTGCCTTCCCTACGTTCAGTGTGTAAAGTTCTTCAGGCTCTTTAAACCAATTAAGATAACGGCTTGCAATGGCCCCGGCTATTCCACTTGAGTTAAACCAATAAGCCTCTTTAGAGTTTCCAAACTGCAGAACCTTACCCTCACCCGCAGCAGGATTAGATGTCTGCCTTGTGTCAAAAGACTCTTTAGTTGAAACAGAGGAGTCAAAGTTAGTGACCTTGACCTGATCGACTTGAGTATCTGAAGATGTTCTTACAGTAATCGAACTTATATAATCCTTAGTGGAAAAATTGAGGGAACTTGTTGGTTTGTCAGTACAAGGATTAAAAGGCTGTTGAATCTGAAGCTTGAGCCTTCTATCTGCACCCGATAATTTGGGAACAGAATAAAAGAACATGGCCCCTACACCTATGATTGATTCAATCACCTTCATGAGAGAGGTTTCTTTCTTAAAATCAGTGTTGATTATTCCATTTGAATCATCAAGGAAATTATAGGTCCTATCGAAAGAAAAGTCTAAATCCGGCGTATCTAAATCACTGACATCAAGGACAGCGGAGGCAAACCCTATGTACCTGGAATTGGTTAAAATATCTTCAATAATCCTAACGGGATTTGGATCATGAACAGAAGACCCGTCAACCAAATCATCTTGAGATTCTATTACTAAAGCAATGTCTCTTTCATCCACATCGGCAGCAGCAAAACCAGTCGTTCCATTAACATAGTCCGTAAATGAACTGCCAGATAAAGTAGTGACATTTGCCGGGTCTTCAATCGTCACGTATAACCCATCCACACCAGAAACAACTTCAACCGTAATGTCGTTATCTGAAAACTCATCCTTACCAAAAGCCACCCACCTATCATTGATGTAATCCCAGAAATGAAGCTTTAGCGTATCCTCACTATAAAGGGCTTTAGTTTCATCAATAGAATTTTGAAAAGGAAAATACCACACATGATTAATGGGATGACTTCCAGCCGAACCTTCTACATCCCCTATCCTCAAATTAGGAAAGCCATGAGTCATTGAAAAAGGGTTTTCTCTTTTCTTAAGCTCTTTTAACTCGCTTGAATTAAGAATTAATTTGTGTGTTCCATATCTTATTACCTGCTGAAATCCTCTGGTATCTTGAAAGGTTGCATCGTCATAATCAAACACATCCCGAGCGTCGATATTAGTACAGACCCTAAAATCATTAAGCTCTTTTATATTGTCCTGAGAAGAAATTGAGATAGACCCGGTTATTCTATCTTCTGTTTTAGATCTGATTTTAAACGTCCCAACATCAATCGTATCTTCAGTCTGC